>Ga0316622_100001454_pt1 | contig 15427 bp, 15 predicted proteins | sample OWC_Aug_OW2_C1_D_FD_207646 | JGI IMG/M metagenome (GOLD analysis project Ga0316622, IMG submission 207646) | Wetland soil microbial communities from Old Woman Creek delta, Ohio, United States - OWC_Aug_OW2_C1_D5_C | ecosystem: Environmental > Terrestrial > Soil > Wetlands | place: USA: Ohio... | reverse complement strand
ACGATTCCAGGCAAGGGCTGGTTCATGATCCTTCGCCTGTACGGTCCGCTGGAGCCGTGGTTCAACAAGACGTGGCGGCCGGGCGAGATCGAACTGCAGCCGTAACCCGGCAGCGCTTAACTGAGGAGTCCTAAGTGAGAAGTACAACCCTAGCCGTCATCGCTCTTGGGTGCGTCGCAATCACGGGCTGCCAGTCCACGCAGGACTGGATGAAGTCGATGGAGCCGAAGGCCATCCAGGCGGCCGAGAAGCGCGGCCGATTCGAACTCAACTGCCCCGCCGCAACGGCCCAGGTTCTCAATGAGCAGGACGTGCAGCCGGAGATTCGCGCCGTTCGTTTCCAGGCACCGGATCGGGCCGTCTACACCATCGGCGTGAGCGGCTGCAACAAGCGCGCGACGTACGTGGTGGTTTGTCCCGACGACGGCAGCGGCAATTGCTTCGCCGCCGACGGGCAGCGCTAGTCCCAACTGTCTCCACGGGTGCAGTTCATGTTTCCGAAATGACTTGGGCCGCCGCGCGGTGTCCTGACGGCTGCACCGTCCTGCACGACGCGCCCGTCATCCCTTCAGAGCGGTGCGCATCCATGCAGCGTTCCTCGATGAAACACCAGGCTTGTTAATCAACTCGAAACGGAGAGGGGAAGGTATGAATAAGTTAGTGCGTTGGGTGGTCGCCGCTCTGTTGCTTGCTGGATTCAGCTTGCAGTCGCTCGCCCAGAAGCCAGGCGAGATCGAGATCCGGCAGGGCGTGGTGGAGCAGATCGCGGCTACGCAGATCCAGACCAACCATCACCGGGGCGTGGGCGCGGTCGTCGGCGGCCTGGGTGGCCTCGGCATCGGTAGCCTGATCGGTGGCGGCACGGGCCGCGACGTGGCGATGGTGGTCGGCACGATCGGCGGCGCCTTGCTCGGCAACGAAGCGCAGAAAAAGCACGACCAGCCGCAGAGCGCGCAGCAAGTCATCGTGCGCGTGAAGAGCGGCGTGCTGGTGGCGATCACCCAGCCCGTCGATGCGCGGCTGAAGGTCGGCCAGCGCGTCTACATCGAAGGCAACGGCGAGGGCGCTCGCGTCGTCCCGCAGTGAACCAGTTCCAGTCCAGGAGAGAGATTAGATGAAGCACATTCATACCATCGTGGCGACGATGATCGGCCTGTCGACAGTCGTCGCGGCGCCCGTGTCCGCCCAGCAACCGAGCGCCGCGTCCGGAACCATTGTCGAGAAGGCGCCGGGAATGGCCGCCGGCGTGCATGTGTCCACGGTGTCCGCGAAAGTCGTCGCGCTCGACAAGGACAGGCGCCTCGTGACGCTGCAGGGACCGCTCGGCAACCAGTTCCGCGTAGTGGCCGGCAAGGAAGTGCGCAACTTCGACCAGATCAAGGTCGGCGATGAACTGGTGGTGACGCACGCCGAGGCGCTGACGCTCGAACTGAAGAAGGGCGGCGACGGCATCCGCGAGCGCGTCGAAAGCCAGGGCGCGGCGCGCGCTCCGGCCGGCGCCAAGCCGGGAATGGCCGAGGTCAACCGGGTGAGCATCCTCGCCAACGTCGTCGCACTGAACGCGCGCACGCAGACCGTCACGCTGCGCGGCGTCGAACACACGGTCGACCTCCGCGTTCCGGACAAGAAACAGTTCAAGCTGATCAAGGTCGGCGACCAGGTCCAGGCCACGTACACGGAGGCGGTGGCGGTGTCGATGGAGCCGGCGGCGAAGAAGTGAACCGATGACGGCGCGCTGATCCACCGCGTTACCGCTGCCGCTCTTTGCGGGAAAGGGCGTGGTCAGAAGGCTTCCCCCTTCTTGTTTCGGCCCGGTCAAATCAAACTGCAAGGAAGCGGCTACCGTGAACGGTCCGCGTCCTGGTGCTCGTAATGCGATGTCACACGACAATCCATCCCTGTTCGAGGAGTTCACAGGCCTGTCGGTGCTGAAGGCCGTTCTCGTCGCCGTACCCGCGCTGGCGCTGATTGCAGCATCGATCTGGGTCGCGGTGCAGTTCCTCGACCCGCTGCCGCCGCGGAAGGTCGTGCTGGCCGCCGGGCCCGAAGGCAGCGAGCTGCACGCCTTCGGATCGCGCTATGCGGAACTCGTGGGCCGACAGGGAATCAAGGTCGAGGTGCTCGCAACCCGCGGGGCCGCCGACAACCTCGATCGCCTGGTCGACCCGAAGGGGCAGCCGGTGGTCGGTTTCGTCGTGGCGGGGATGGCGACGCCAGAGCAGGCGCAGCAGGTGGTCAACCTATCGAACCTGGCGTACGCGCCGCTGTGGTGCCTCGCGCGCGGGCCATCGGGCGACGTGACGATTGCCGGCCTGAAGGGACAACGCCTCGCCGTCGGGTCGCCCGGGAGCGGATTGAACGCCTGGCTGCTGCCGCTGCTTCGGGTAAACGGGATCACGCCGGAAAACAGCGGGCTACTCGAGGTAACGCCCGACGAGTCACTTCGTGCGCTTGCCGCCGGACAAGTCGACGTCATCTTCCTCGCAGAACCGCACGGACTCGTCCTGAAGCAGGCGCTCAGCCTGCCTGACGTACGTCTCAAGAGTTTTCCTCGCGCCCAGGCCTACGCGCGGCTCTTCCCGAACATCGCACCCCTGCAGTTGCCGGCCGGCACGCTAGATCTCGCGCGCAACATCCCTGAACGCGACCTCGCACTGATCGGCACCTCCGTCATGCTCGCTGCGCGCGCCGACGTACACCCGACGGTCGTCGACCTGTTCGTGGACGCGGCGCGCACGCTGCACTCCGGGCAGGACATCTTCGCAAGGCACGGCGAGTTCCCGAATCTGCACATCGTCGACAACGTCCCCATCTCGTCGCAGGCGGTGCTCTATGCGAAGGAAGGGCCGAGCTTGCTGCGCCGCTACTTGCCCCTGTGGGCGGCGGACGCGCTGCAGCGGGTGATCGTCCTGGCGGTGCCGCTTCTGGCCGTGATCGTGCCGCTCGTGCGTTACCTCCCCGCGCTCGCCGACCTGCTCGGACGGCGGCACCTGCTGCTCGGCTACGCCGGCCTGCGTCGCATCGATCGAACCGTGCGCGCACGGCGTCCCGAAGAGCCGGTGGACGATCTCCTGCGGGACCTCCAGCGTATCGAGGAATCGATCGCCGGCATCAGGGAGTCGATCTTCAAGGCAGGCGATCTGTACACGTTTCGCGTGCATGCGCGATTGGTTCGCGAAGCCGTCGTTGCGCGCACATCCGGTGCGCGATCGGACCGGGCCGCGGCCCTTCCCGCGGAAGCCGAAGGAGCAGCGAAGTGAGCGCGGGTTCGAAGTTGAAGGAGGAATTGGCGTCCGTCGCGCTGTACACGCTGTTCTTCGGCGCGTGGTTCGCGATGTTCATCCTGCTGAAGACGCTGATCCTCGCCGAGTACGAGATCCGCTTTTCCGGGCTGTCGGCCGCGTTCGTAGGAGCGCTCATCCTTGCCAAGGTCGTGCTGTTGCTGGAGCACGTTTCGTTCGGCGAAGGGATCGCGCGTCGGCCAGCGTGGCTGGAAGTCGTAGTCCGCACCGTCTTGTACGGAGCCGGCGTGCTGCTCGTCCTGCTGCTGGAAAAGGCGTTCGAGGTCAGGCACGAAAAAGGCGGATTGCTGCGCGCGCTCGCCGGCATCCTCTACCACGAGGACATTCCGCACGTCGTGGCGAATGCAATCGTCGCCTCCTGCGCGCTGCTGGTCTTCAACCTGTTGTCGCTGCTCCGCAAGCGTCTTGGCCCGGGCGCGTTGCTGGGGATGCTCCGGGCGCCTTCGGGACAGGTTCGCTGAACGAGCGGGGCACTGCCCGCTGGGCACTTGCTCGGCAAACTTCTCGCTAAGTGTGCTGGGGAAGCGCAAGGTCTGCTTGGGGTCGATCACGGCTGTCCGCGCCGCAGCGCACGTCGTCGCCGAAACCGGTCTTCAACTGGCGCAGTCTGAAGTCCCTGCGCACTCAAGTTGAACGGGAGCGACGCTGTCTGCCCGACCTGTTCAGGCGCCTGCCGGCGGGCCGGCGGGCCGAGGTGCTGGAGATGGCGCTGCAGATGTACAGGGCGCTGCCGACGGGCCGGCGGGGGAAGGTGCTGCAGGAGGTCGAGCGGCTGGCGGGCGCCGCGCCGCTGCTGTGGCACGATGGGCGCAACGGTAAGCGTAGCGGTGGCAAGACCGTAGCGGTATCCGTAGCGGATCGTCCGCTTTCCCGCAAGGAGTCTGGGTCTTGAGAGTCCAGTCGATGCACTTCAAGTCGCGCGCGGCGATGAAGCTCGCCGACGCGAGGCTGCAAAGGAACCTGGGCGCATTCGCCGACAAGGTGATCACCGCCCGCGCGGCGGCGATTGCCGAACTCGACGACTTCGAGGGCACGCGCGACGCCGCCGTGGAGCGGCGCAACCGCCCGCTGGCGAACCTGGACGCCTGGCTGGAGCGCTTCGAGAGGGAAGCCACCGCGCGCGGCGCGACCGTGCTGTACGCGCAGACGTACGAGGAAGCGGCGCATCTGATCGTCGAGATCGCGCGGCGGCACGGCGTGAAGAAGGTCACCAAGTCGAAGTCGATGGTCTCCGAGGAGGTTGGGCTCAACCAGGCGCTTGGCGCCGCGGGCATCGAGTCGGTGGAGACCGACCTCGGCGAGTACATCCTGCAGATCAACGACAACGAGCCGCCGTCGCACATCATTGCGCCGGTCATCCACAAGGACCGTGACGAGGTCGCGGACCTCTTCGCGCGCACGCACGGCACGCCGCGCAAGACCGAGATCCGCCAGCTGACGCGCGAGGCACGCGAGGTCCTGCGAAGCCACTTCCTGTCGTCCGACATGGGGGTGACCGGCGCCAACTTCCTGATCGCCGAAACCGGCTCGGTCGCGCTGGTCACCAACGAGGGCAACGAGGGCATGTGCACGATCCTGCCGCGCGTGCACGTGGTGCTCGCCGGCATCGAGAAGGTGCTGCCCACGCTGGAGGACGCCGCGACGATCATGCGGCTGCTGCCTCGTTCGGCAACCGGCCAGCCGATCTCGAACTACTTCTCGCTGCTCACCGGAACGCGCGCGCCCGGCGAGGCCGACGGGCCGGGGCACACCTATTTCGTGCTGATGGATGCCGGGCGCACGGGGCTGCTCGGCGGCGAGTTCCAGGAGATGCTTCGCTGCATCCGCTGCGGCGCCTGCATGAACCACTGCCCCGTGTACCAGAAGATCGGCGGCCATGCCTACGGCTGGGTCTATCCGGGGCCGATGGGCTCGGTGCTGACGCCGAGCTTTGTCGGCGTCGAAAACGCGCTCGACCTGCCGCAGGCGGCCACGCTGTGCGGCCAGTGCAGCGTCGTCTGTCCGGTGAAGATTCCGCTGCCCGATCTGCTGCGCAGGCTGCGCGAGCGCCAGGTCGAACGCGGCCTGCGGCCCTGGTACGAGCGCGCCGCGATCAATGCCTGGGCGTTCGCGGCGGTCAGGCCGGCGCTTTACCGGCCGCTCACGCGCATCGGCGCCCGGGTGCTCAGGTGGATGGGCGGCGACAAGGGCCGCATACGCTCGCTGCCGCTGGCCGGCGGCTGGACGGCGCACCGCGACTTCCCGGCGCCGTCGGGCAGGACGTTCATCGAGCAGTACCGCGCCCGCAAGGCGGGCGGCGGCTGACGCCCGCGCGTTCAGCTCGCGGCGGTCGCCTCGATCGCCTCGGCGACCAGTTCGGCGATGTCGCGCGTGCCGATCTTCTCGTCGCAGCCGAGCTGCGCCGTGGCGTCGCGGATCATGGTCGTGCAGTACGGGCAGGCGGTGGCGATCAGCTGCGGGTTCTGAGGCTGCGCCTGCTCGACGCGGGTCACGTTGATCCGCTTGCCGATGTGCTCCTCCATCCAGAAGCGGCCGCCACCGGCGCCGCAGCACATCGCGTGCGTGCGGTTCAGCGGGAACTCCAGTGGCGCATCGCGGCAGACGGTGGCGAGAACGCGCCGCGGCGCCTCGTACTCGCCGTTGTGGCGGCCCAGATAGCAGGGCTCGTGGTAGATCACCTTCTCGAACGAGGCCCGCGGACGGATCCGTCCTTCGCCGATCAGCCTGTCGATCAGCTGCGAGTGGTGCACGACCTCGTAGCGGCCGCCGAACTCCGGATACTCGTTCTTCAGTGAATTGAACGCGTGCGGGTCGCAGGTGACGATGCGGACGACCTGCATGCCGTTCAGGGTCTCGACCAGGCCCTGTGCCAGCGTCTGGAACAGCATCTCGTTGCCGGCGCGGCGCACGCACTCGCCGGTCGAGCCTTCGGCCGGGCCCAGGATCGCGAAGCGCACGCCGGCAGCGCGCAGGATCTTCACGAACGCGCGCGCGACCTTCTGGCTGCGGTCGTCGAACGACTGCGCCGATCCGACGTAGAAGAGATAGTCGAGTTCCGTCGCCTGCTCGGGAGATTCGAGCAGCGGCACGCCGAGGCCCTTGGCCCAGTCGGCGCGCGTGTCCGACGGCAGCCCCCATGGGTTGCCGGCGCTCTCGTAGTTGTCGAACAGCGTCTTCAGCTCGGCCGGGAAGGCGCCTTCCATCATCACCTGGTGCTGGCGCATGCGGAAGAACTTGCCGAGGTGCTCGAGCTGGATGGGGCAGGCGTGCTCGCAGTAGCCGCAGGTGGTGCAGGCCCACAGCGTGTCCTCGGAGATCACGTTGCCCACCAGCGGCGGCAGCTCGTCGGCCTTGCGGGCGATGATCGCTTCGCGGTTATCGAGCAGGTGGTGCTTGACCCTGTCGTGCACCCACTTGAGCGCCAGCGGCTTGTCGGTCAGGAAAGTGGGGCAGGCATCCTTGCAGCGGCCGCACTCGGTGCAGGTGAAGGCGTCGAAGCCGTCCTTCCACACCAGGTCGGCGGCCGTGGTGACGCCGACCTTCATGTCGTCGCCGGCCTCGTCGCTCATGATCTTTTCCAGGTCGACCGACGGCACGCGGTTCAGCGGCGTGTCTCGGCTGAGGAACACGGCCGGCAGGGCGGTGACGATGTGGAAGTGCTCGCCGGCGGGCAGCAGGACCAGGAAGCTGAACACAGTCAGCATCTGGATCCAGTAAGAGACCTGATAACCAAAGCCGAGCACCTCGGGCGACAGGCCGGAAAACGCAGCCGCGACCGCCGAGCCGACGAAGGCGAACGACTGCTCGTGTGCGATGCCGGCGTCCTTTCCGCCGAGCAGCGCGAACTTGAAGCCGTCGTAGAGGAAGTCCGTGACCATGATGGTCAGGATCAGCGACAGCACGAGGATCGCCTCGCGGTTCGGTTCCAGACGGCGCGGCTTGAGCACGAAGCGGCGCCAGAAGGCGTACAGCACCGCCGCCGTCACCGCGACCTCGACGACGTCCTTCAGCGCCGCGTACAGCCCGCCGATCGTGCCCGGATAGACGAAGGTCGGCGAGTAGCCGATGACCAGCAGCTGCACCTTGCGCACCAGCAGCGTCATGAAGCCGAGGAAGATGACCGTGTGCATGACGCCCGGCTTCGGTTCGCCGGAGATCATCCGCGACTGCAGGAATCCCAGCGACAGCAGCTTGCCCAGCCGCTTGCCGGGGTTGTCCCAGCGAACCTCGGGCTGCAGCGCGGCGACGATCGCCAGCTTGCGCCAGCAGAGGTAGCTGAACCCGGCCAGGCCGAGCAGCATGATCAGCGTGATGGCGACCGGTCCCATGCAATGGCTCCCTGCGCGACCGCTTCAACGGGGCAGGCGCCTGAGCGCTCGCAGGCCCCGGCCGGCCGCCGCGCTCAGCGTGGGCGCGACAGCGGTGATTTGCGCATGGCGGCGAGCATCCGGCGCGCCGCGCGCCGGCGTCAACGACGCTTTGCAGGAGTGTTGATCCTCGCCAAATCAGCCGTTGTCGGCGCGCACGGTGACCGGCACGTAGCGAATGCCGTTCGAGTCGGTCTTCGACTCGAGCAGGACCGGCGCACGCGCATGCCAGAGGATCGGCGGCTCGATGCTGCTGGCAGCGTCGCGCGCCGCCTCGCGCGGCACGTTGCGCAGCAGTGTCACGTGGGCGACAAAGGGCTTGCGGTCGAAAGGCACGCCGATTTCGTCGAGAAGCCCGCGCGCCCATGCCGCCAGCGCATCGAGCTGCGCGTCGGCTCCGCCCACCCACAGCACGCGCCCACCGCCGAAGGCGCCGACCGCGTCGAGTGACCAGTCGAAGGGCGTGGGTGGTCTGGCGGCAAGCTTCGCGGCCACCTGCTGCGCACGGTCGGCTTCGAGTGCGCCGATGAAGGCCAGTGTCAGGTGCAGGTTCTCGCGCCGCATTCGCCGCGCCGAGGGAAAGCGGGCATGCTGCGCGCGGGCCAGCTGATCGAGCTGCTCGAGCGCCGCCTCATCGGGCTGCAGCGCGACGAAGCAGCGGATTGTCGGGGGGGCGGCCCCGCGCTTCGCCACTATCCCGCCCGCTGACGGTGCCGCAGGATCGCGCGCCGGCATTCGCCCACCAGCGCCGGCCCGCGGTAGACGATGCCCGTGTATAGCTGCACCAGCGCCGCGCCGGCGGCGATCTTCGCCACCGCATCGTCGCCGCTCATGATGCCGCCGACGCCGATCACCGGCATCGTCCCCTTCAGGTGTCGCGCAAGCCGGCGAACGACTTCGGTCGAACGCGCAGTCAGCGGCGCTCCCGACAACCCACCCGCCTCGTCGGCATGCGGCAGGCCAGCGACACCCTCGCGCGCAACTGTCGTATTGGTGGCGATCACCGCATCGATCTCGTTCGCCACCAGCGCATCGGCGATGCGCGGCAAATCGGCGTCGTCGAGGTCCGGCGCGATCTTCACCGCCAGTGCTACGCGCTTGCCGTGCCTGTCGGCCAGTTCCCGGCGAGCCTTGCGCAAACCGCCGAGCAGCGCTTTCAGTTCGGCACCCCCCTGCAGCGAGCGCAGGTCTCTCGTGTTCGGCGACGAGATGTTCACCGCCACGTAGCCGGGGCGGTCGAGCAGCAGCGGATAGACGCCTCGCAGGCCGATCAGGTAGTCGTCGAGCGCCTTCCCGATCGGCGTGACGGCGTTCTTGCCGATGTTGAGCCCCAGCACCACGCTGCGGCTGCGGCTGGCCTGGACGTTGGCGACAAAGCGGTCTAGCCCATCGTTGTTGAAGCCCATGCGGTTGATCAGCGCGCGTGCAGGCGGAAGGCGGAACAGGCGTGGAGCCGGATTGCCCGGCTGCGGCCGCGGGGTGACGGTGCCCACCTCGATGAAGCCGAAGCCGAAGTCGGCCAGCGCGTCGATGTACTCGCCGTTCTTGTCCAGTCCGGCGGCGAGCCCGACCGGGTTGGGAAAGGTGAGGCGCATGACCTCGACCGGATCATCCGCCACATGCGGCCGCAGCAGGCGCGTCAGGCCGAGGACATGCGCACGGCTGAGGTTGGAGAACGCAACGTGGTGCGCGGTCTCCGGATCGAGGGTGAAGATGAACGGACGGGCGAGGTCGTACAGCACGGTCGGTTCTCGGCGGCCGGTGCCCGGCGCGCGCTCGGTGTTCAGTCCGCCGGGCTGATCCACCGGCCCTGCTGAAGGATCTCGATCGGCCGGAACTTCGCCTTGTAGGCCATCTTCGGGCTCGCCTTGATCCAGTAGCCGAGATACAGGTAGGGCAGCCGCAGCAGCCGGCACTGTTCGATCTGCCAGAGGATGTTGTAGGTGCCGTAGCTTGCGTGCGGATCGGACGTGTCGAAAAACGTGTAGACGGACGAAAGGCCGTCGTTCAGCACGTCGATGATCGACACGGCGACAAGGCGGCCGCGTTCGTCGGCATTGCCGGCCGGCGCACGAAACTCCACCAGGCGCGTGTTGACCTTGCTCTGCAGGAGGAACTGCGAGTACTGCTCGCGGCTGTCGTTGTCCATGCCGCCGCCGGCGTGGCGTGTCGACTGGTAGCGCAGGTACAGGTCGTAGTGTTCCTGGTCGAAGGCCAGACCGACCACGCGGACGGTCAGGTCACGGTGCTGGCGCCAGGCGCGCCGCTGGCTGCGGTTGGCGACGAAGGCATCCACCGGCACGCGCACCGGGACGCAGGCACGGCAGCCGTCGCAGTGCGGTCGGTAGGTGAAGATGCCGCTGCGGCGAAAGCCGAGCCGCACCAGTTCCGAGTAAACGTCGGCGTTGATCAGGTGCGCCGGCGTCGCCACCTGCGAGCGCGCCTGGCGGTCTTCGATATAGCTGCAGGGGTAGGGCGCCGTGGCGTAGAACTGCAGCGCCGAGAACGGCAGCTCCTTGAGGTTTGCCACGTCAGTAGGCCCGCAGCAGGTCGGTCACCGCGCTGCCGCGGTAGCGCGACCAGTCGATCGGCGGCTGTCGCACGGCAGCCGCGACGTGGGAGCAGAAATCAGCACGCGCAATGGCTCGGGCACCGAGGGAGGCAAGGTGGGAGGTCTCCTGCTGGCAGTCTAGCATCGGCACTTTTTCGAGCCGCAATAGCCGCACCAACGCCGCGAGTGCGATCTTCGAGGCGTCGGGTTCGAGGCTGAACATCGACTCGCCGAAGTACATCCGGCCGATCGCCACGCCATACAGGCCGCCGATTCTTCGCCCGCTGGCGAGGACCTCGACGCTGTGCGCCAGGCCGCGGTAGTGCAGGTCGCAATACGCGTCGAACATCTCCTCCGTGATCCAGGTGCCTTCCTGTCCGCGCCGCGGTGCCGCGCAGTCGCGCATCGTCGCCGCGAAATCGGCATCGACGCGGACCTCGAAGCGGCCCGCGTTCAGGCCGGCGCGGATGCGGCGAACCAGCGAGCGACGCGCAATGAACTCGTCGGTGAACAGCGCCATGCGCGGGTCCGGGCTCCACCACAGCACCGGATCGTTCTCGGCGTACCAGGGAAAGATGCCATGCGAGTAGGCACGGACGAGCGCGTTGGCATCGACATGCCGGCTGGCGGCCAGCAGGCCGTTCGGGTGCGCGAGGCTGCGTTCGACCGGCGGAAACGGATCGTCAGGCGCCAGCCACGGGATCATGGTCTCCCGGCCTGAACGAGCTGCGCCGGCACGTCGATCGCGTGCACGTGCGTGCCGAATTCGCCGCGGGCCCGGTCGGCGAAGAAAAGCCGCAGCGTCTGCGCTACCGTGCGGAACGCCAGTTCCTGCCAGGGAATCTCCGGTTCCCTGAACAGCCTCACTTCCAGGCTCTCCTCGCCGGGCGCGAACTCCAGGTCGAGCAGCTCGGCGCGGAAGAAGACGTGCACCTGCTCGATGTAGGGCACGTCGATCATCGTGAACAGCGGCCCGACGGTCACCCGCGCGCACGCCTCTTCCAGCGTTTCGCGCAACGCGCCCTCGCGGGTAGTCTCGCCGACTTCCATGAAGCCGGCCGGCAGCGTCCACTTGCCGTAGCGCGGCTCGATCGCCCGCCGGCACAGCAGCACCGTGTCCTCCCAGACCGGGATCGTCCCGACCACCGGCCGCGGGTTCACGTAGTGCACCGCGCCGCAGTGCTCGCAGACGTCGCGCTCGCGGCTGTCTCCGGCCGGCACGCGCCGGACGATCGGCTGTCCGCAGGCAGCGCAGAAACGGGTCACGACGCGGGTCATGGCCAAGCCAGTCTAGCAATGGTGATCGGCTGCGTTTCGCCCTCTGCCCGGCCCACCGGCGGCCGGGCAGAACCCGCGGATTCCGCTATACTTCGCTTTCTTCGGCGCCGCGTACCAGCGGTCGCCGAGCCAGATACCGCGGGGTGGAGCAGTCTGGCAGCTCGTCGGGCTCATAACCCGAAGGTCGAAGGTTCAAATCCTTCCCCCGCAACCAGCAAAAACAAGGGCTTGCAGCGATGCAGGCCTTTGTTGTTTTTGGGCTGGGTAACGCCTGGGTAACTCTCGGGGCCTTTTCGATGCGCGCAGCCGCTTTGGCGGTGACCCAGCTTCTTCTCAAAGCCTGACCGCTAACCGCCGAACGGACCGCTTCGATCTAAGAAGCGAAATCGGCAACAACGGGTCCCTGGCCCTCGAATTCGCCGACCCACCCCGGTACCCGTAAATTGAAGTCGGGGAGGGGGTACCTCGCGGAAAGGTTCCACAACCTTTCGCAGCAGATTTTCCAGACCGCGCCATCAAGCCCGTCGTCCCGGCGAGGCCGGCGGCCTGGGCTGCATGGACCGGGGCAATTGTCCCGGCGGGCTGCGATTGCTGGTGAGCCGTAAGCCGACTGTCTCCGCTAACCCCGCCGCGTCAGCCGGGAGGACGAAGGCTGAAGTCGGTGAACACCGCGAGAATCAGAGCGACCCGCAGGTTCACCCTGCGTGCGTCCGCGCTCGATGCCATCCTCGCTGGAAGACAAATCACTCGCCACGAATAAGCGCACAGAAGAGGTTCACGCGCAGCGAAGTCGCCGACCTGGAGCGGACGATTGCTGAACTGCACGGTGTTCTGCGCGAGTTGGCCGCGAGCACGCTGCAACTGCTCAAAATTAGTCCGCCGCGCAAGCCAGCCGATGCGGTGATCGTCGGTGAGATCGTCAAGCGGGCACGCAAGGTGCTCGCGCATCTGGAGCCGCCGAGCCGCTGATAGCGATCCAGAAAACGAAAACCCCGCCGAAGCGGGGCCGCGATGCGCCCAAGAACGTCGTCTGGGCCGTTGTCTCAATAATTGGAAAGGATGTACTCGAGCCAATCAAGGTCATCTTGCCGGTCGACTCGATACACGCCTCCCGTGCCTGCGCAATTGCCATTGATGCCGAATGAAGTCACGCCGGCAATGACGTTGCTGTCCCCAAGGAAGTTCGGCCCGCCTGAGTCGCCGAAGCAGGTTCCGCCCGTGTTGGCATTGTTTGATAGCAGCATCGAGAAGTCGCCGGTGAAGCCGGGGACGTTGATTGCAATGAGGTGGGGTGTTGCCACCATCCGCACCTTTTGCGCGCTGTTCTGCCATGCGGCAGCGTCCGGGAAGCTCCGCTGCAGGCCGTACCCAACGGCTGTGAAAGTCGTGCCTTGCCGGCCACGCTGCGTCTTGAGTTCGTCGAGCTGGTCGAGTGCGGGGAGCTGACCGTAAACAGACTTGGATACGGCCGTATTCAAGACCACGACGCCAAGATCAAACAGGACGAAGGCATTGGGGTTGTAGTCCGGGTGCGTATACGGCGTGCCATTGACCTCTCCGGTGAGCGGATACCCCTTGGCGGTGGAGTTCGTCTGCATGTCTGGATCGAACCAGACTTCAACGCTTGTGGCACCGTAGGTGCAATGGCCGGCTGTCAGGAATACGGTAGGCGAGATAAGCGTGCCACTGCAGCGCCACCTGGGAACGCCATCGACTTTCGCGACCATGAGGCCGACGTGAGGATGGCCGTCTCCATCGAGCTCCCCGTATTTGATGGCCATTGCAGACGTGCACAGAAGCGCAGCCGCTACGCCCACTACGGCGTTCCTGAAGAATTGCAGTTCGCTCGCCAGCATCAATTGTCTCCTCGCGTTGAACATCGATCGTCGTCACTCTGCCCCGCGTCGACCGAGCTGCTGAAGCGCGCTCGGGCGCAGACGGGGTCATTCGTCTTGTTTGAATGGCGAGGGCGACTGTACACGCCGAGGCATCGGCTGTCAGCTGGCCCGCCATCACCTATCGTATCGACGGCTTATGAGCTCGCGCAGGCTCTGGAAGGTCGGGCGGCAGTTACTGGCAAGTGCTCTCGCGTATGAAGTGAGGGCTGGCTAACGGCGACGAAGAAGCCCGCCGCATGGGCGGGCTTGTCGTCAGACGTTGCCGATTACTGCCTGCGTCTAACTTCCTGTTGCGGCGATGCCAGATTCCAGATCGCCGAGTCTGTGCTCTGCGCCAGCATCCGCGGCAATCCGGATCAGCTGAAGGTGCCCACGAAGGCTCCGCTGGAACGCGGCTACGGCAGCATCCCAAGCTGGCAGGTCCTCGCGCGCGACCTCGATGCCATCGACCCTGCACATGATCTGCGTTGACGCTTACCGATTATTGCTTGCGCCGACGCGAAGCTGCTAGACCGGCGAGACCGAGACCCAGAAGGGCGAGAGTGGTGGGTTCGGGTGCGCGGTATTCAACTACGTAACTGTTCATCACACCGGCACGATTCTCCATGTCGTCCCAATCAGGCGGAGCGGGATAGAAATGGAGAAAATGCTGCGTTCCGCCTGCCCCGTTGTTCGGCTCTCCCGTCGCCCAGTTGGTATAGCTCCATGGTTCCCCAGTAACCCACGCCCATGAGCCAGCAGGTTCGACGCCGAGGCCGTTTGGATCGGTCTGGTATCCGCCGAGCCAATAGCGTTCAAGGTTTGGGGTCCCTTGAGTCGTCACTAGGTTGGCAACAAAGTTGTTCTCAGCCTCAGAAGTGATGGTTACCAAATGACCGCCCATGGCCTCTGCGGCGGCGCGGGCTTGGTCCCAAGTGAGGTCGGTGGTGCCGGTAATGATGTCGTAGGTGTGGCCATTTCCGGCCCATGTGACTGGGGCTGCTTGTAGAGGCTGCGCCAGCGCAAACAGCAGCACAGCCACGGTTGTGAATCGCGTCATGTCCGTCTCCCTCTTCCGCAAAGCAAGGACGCCTTTTCTTGGGTGCAAGTCCAAGCGTTACATTCAGTGCAGCAAGAGACATGCCAGTCATCCCCATCCACCTCAAAATCAACGACTTCGCGTTCTTACCGCCATCGTTGGAGCGTCTGAGGTCAAGCAACTGTAAAGAAGCCCGACGGTCGACAAGCCATCTTCTGGTCTTCATTGCGGCAGGCAACGAGACGCTGCTCCTCCGACAGCAGTTCCGCACGCCACGCGTTGGCGCACATGAGCGGCCCGGCGCGCGTCAAGGCAGTTGTCGCCTGAGTCATGCAGCCAAGCGATATGTATCCGAGGACGCGGCAGCGGTCGCCGCGACCACATCGTTGCGATCGGGGTTCAGCGTGACCACGTCCACGCGTGACCAGTTCCGGGTATGTCGCGACCACCGGCGCGGGTTGCGCTGCCGGGCCTCGAGATACAGCGCATGACGCTGCTGCAGGATTTCCGCGTCGCGCCCGTCATGACGATCGGCCGGGCTGACCTAGCGGATGCCACTGTGCAGATGCTCGTGGTTGTACAAACCAACAACGGAACACCCATAGTACCGAGTCGAGGGAAGTTCGGTATCGCTGGCACCCCTGGTTTGGGCGAACGATCTGGGTGCATCTCAAGCGGGTCAATCACGGCGAGGTCGTGCTTCGTTGCGGGCTGACGCAGGATCCCACGGCGAGGACCATCGAGATCCCGCAGTGGATGTTCGACGGCGGCGTCTGTGGCTTGATGAGGCTGGCGCCCGTTCCGGTGGTCTGCGTCGAGTCCTTGCGTGAACTGAAGGCGTTGCTGCGGCACGCCCGCCTGCCGGCCATCGCTGCCGACCCAGTGCTACAAGCCGAGCACCGTGACCTGTCGTCCGCAGGAGGTGCTCATGCCCTTGACTCCGAAGCCACCGCAACGCGCGATCCAGCTGACGCTGTTTCGACCGACCCGCAACGAGCCGAGTTGGGAGTCGG
>Ga0316622_100001452_pt1 | contig 15440 bp, 14 predicted proteins | sample OWC_Aug_OW2_C1_D_FD_207646 | JGI IMG/M metagenome (GOLD analysis project Ga0316622, IMG submission 207646) | Wetland soil microbial communities from Old Woman Creek delta, Ohio, United States - OWC_Aug_OW2_C1_D5_C | ecosystem: Environmental > Terrestrial > Soil > Wetlands | place: USA: Ohio... | reverse complement strand
CTGGCATGGATACTGCTAAGTCGATTTCATTGTTTTATCCTTGTTTTTCAGTATGTTACGCTGTTTATTATAACACAAATCTCTTAACTTAACGGCATTGGGGGGGGGCGCTGCAACGCCCGGGAAGGGCGTTAATCAGGTTCAATGGGAGAGAAAATTTACGGATTGAGCAAAAAACGCCAGGCATAAAAAAGCCGCTCGAAAGCGGCTTTTTCTTGTTCCCAATATGAAACGATTAACGTTTTGAGTATTGAGGACGTTTTCTGGCGCCGTGAAGACCGATTTTTTTACGTTCGACTTCGCGAGCGTCGCGAGTAACATAGCCGGCTTTTCTCAACGGCGATCTTAATTGTTCGTCGAAAACCATCAGGGCGCGAGTCAGACCGTGGCGGATTGCGCCGGCTTGGCCTGAAGGGCCGCCGCCGCAGACGATAATGTTGACGTCGAAATCAGCGGTTTTACCCAACAGTTCCAGCGGTTGTTTGGCAATCATTTCATCGGTTTTGCGGCCGAAATATTGTTCAACAGGGAGTTTGTTGATGGTGAATTTGCCTGAACCGACTGTGGCGTAGACGCGAGCGATTGCGCTTTTGCGACGACCTGTTCCGTAGTATTGAGCTGCCATAAAATCTACCTGCTTATAATTCTAAAACTTTAGGTTGCTGAGACTGGTGGTTGTGCTCAGGACCTGCGTAAACTTTTAATTTTTTGAACATGGCGCGGCCTAATGGATTTTTAGGCAGCATACCTTGCACGGCGGTGGTGATGATGCGATCCGGGAAAGTCTGTCTCAGTTTTCCCAGGGAAGCAGACTTCATGTTGCCGACATAACCAGTATGACGGTAATACATTTTGTCTTTTTCCTTGTTGCCGGTAACGCCAATTTTCTCGGCATTGACGACGATAATGTAATCGCCGGTGTCGACGTGCGGTGTGAATTCGGGTTTATGTTTGCCGCGAAGACGTCGTGCAATTTCAGTAGCAAGGCGACCTAGCGTCTTTCCTTCTGCATCAATCACGTACCAATCGCGCTTAACTTCTGCGGGCTTTGCACTAAATGTTTTCATCTTTGCTTCTTGATTTTTGTTGAGGCTATGTATAAAGAGGGCGAATTCTACTCAAACGAGGCGCTAACTTCAAGTTTATTTAGAGCTTAATTTTCAAAGAATGCAATTTTCGGTATAAATGCGTGCGTTCCATGCCGATAGTCGAGGCCAATTTGGCGACGCTGCCGCCGGTTTTTTCGAAATGATATTCCAGATAGGACTTCTCGAAATGATCCCGGGCTTCCTTTAAAGGCAGGTTGAAAAATTCCGGCACATTATTGCCCAGTTTAGGTTGTTCGGCAATCGAGCCCAGCGCGGTTTTGACTTCATCCAATTCAATGTCGTCGCCGGCACCCAATATCATCAGGCGTTGTACCAGATTGCGCAGCTCGCGGACATTGCCGGGCCAAGTGTAGTTGCGCAGAAAATTCTGCGCTGCCATCGAGAAGCGCCTGAACGGCAGTTTTTCCTGAATCACGAAGTGGTCGACGTAGTAATTCAACAGGCTGGGCACGTCTTCGCTGTGTTCGCGCAAGGACTGGATTTCGAGCGTCACGACGTTGAGCAGATAGTAAAGATCCTGCCGGAAACGGCCGCTGTTGACTTCTTCGTCCAATGCCATGCGGGTGGAAGCCACGACTCTGACGTCGACGCGCACCGATTGGCTGCCGCCGACTCTCAAGAAGGAGCTGGATTCCAGCGCGCTGAGCAAGCGGGCCTGGGTTTCCGGGTCCATGCCGCCGATCTCGCCCAGGAATAGCGTGCCTCTGTGCGCCTGTTCCAACAGGCCGCGGTAGATTCGGCCGTTGTCCTCGCGGCCGAAAAATTCCACGGCGGCGTTTTCAGGGGAGATGCTGCCGACCGAGACGTCGACGAAAGGCCCGTCGCGGCGGGGGCTATTGTTGTGCAGGTAGCGGGCAAACATTTCCTTGCCGACGCCGGCTTCGCCGACAAACAGTACGCGAGCGTCGTGTTGCGCCAGGCGTTTGACCTTGTCCTTGGTACGTTCGATGACCGCGCTTTTGCCGACCGGATCGACCGTGATCATCAGTTGTTGTTTGAGCCCGGCATTTTCACGTTGCAGCAGGCTGGTCTCTAAGGCTCTCTCGACGATCAGCAACAATTTCGCCAACGACAAGGGCTTTTCCAGGAAATCGTAAGCGCCAAGGCGGGTGGCTTCCACCGCCGATTCGACCGAACCGTGGCCCGACATCATGATCACGGGGCACAGGGCGCTGTCTTCGGCGACCCATTCGCGCAGCAGCGTGATGCCGTCGCTGTCGGGCATCCAGATGTCGAGCAGAATCAGGTTGGGCTGGCGCTGGCTTTTCAGTTTCCGGGCTGCGGCGGCATTTTCGGCCATCGCCACTTCATAACCTTCGTCCTCGAGAATTTCCGAGACTAATTGACGAATGTCCTGTTCGTCGTCGACCACCAGTATGTAAGGCGCTTGCTTGTTCATTCACTGTTCCCAAATTCAAAGACCGGCAACTGGAGTACAAAACCGGCTCCGGCATTATATGACGTATCGACCCAGATCACTCCGCCATGTTCTTCGACGATTTTTTTGACGATCGCCAAGCCCAGGCCGGTGCCCTTGGCTTTGCTGGTGACATAGGGTTCGAAAATGGTTTCGATCTGCTCGGCGTTCAGGCCGCTGCCGTTGTCGTAAATGCCCAATTCGACGTAGGCGGCGTTGTTGCGGATCACCTTGGCAATCTTGATTTCGACTCGGCATTGCGCGGTGGTTGCCTCCTGGGCGTTCTTGATCAGGTTATGCAAGACCTGGCGGATGCTGACCGGATCGACTTCGACGATGACCCGGCCGGTCGGCAGTGAAGAGCTGAAGACGATGCCGGATTGCATATACAGGGCCAGTACTTCCTGAATCAAGTCTATCAGATTGATCCTTTCCACCTGTTTCTTGGAGGGGCGGGCGTATTCGGAAAAGTCGTCCACCATGCGTTTCATCGCTTCCACCTGCTGGACGATGGTTCGGGTGCCTCGCTGCAGAAACTCCGCCGAACCGTCTTGCAGTTCCTTGGATAATTTGTGTTGCAGGCGTTCGGCGGACAGCTGGATAGGCGTCAGCGGGTTTTTGATCTCGTGCGCCAGGCGCCGCGCCACTTCGCCCCAGGCGGCATTTTTTTGGGCCTGAATCAGGTCGGTGACGTCGTCGAACACCACCACGGCGCCCATCCGGGCGCCGTTCTGCAGGTACAGTGGCGTGCCCCGGCACAAGAGTTCCTGGCGGCCGTTGGGGCCTAGAAACACGATGCGTTGTTCCCAGATGTCGTCGGCTTTTTCCAGCAGGCGTTGTATGGTGTTCAGCATTTCGGCCAATTCGCCATGCTTGGTGGTCAATGTTTGCAAGGTCTGGCCGACGAAATGGCTGACCGGAATGTGCAGAATCCGATAGGCCGCCTGATTGGCGGTGCGGATGTAAAACGAGGCGTCGAAGCTGATTACCCCGGCGGTGAGGTTGGCGAGTATGGTTTCCAGATAGGCGCGCTGGTTTTCCACCTCCAGGCCGGCGGCACGGGTTTCGTCGCGGGAGCGGGCGATACGGCGGGTCATCTGGTTGAAGGATTCGACCAGAAAGCCGAGGTCGTCCTGGCTCATCACCGGTAGTTGTTGCTGATAGTCGCCGTCGGCGACCGCCTGAGTGCCTTTCACCAATTCCTTGACCGGCGCAACGATGTTGCGGATGCTGATGAAGGCCACCCAAATCGCCGCCAGCATGCTTAGCAGTAATACCAACAGTAGGATCAGCGAGAAACTGGTCTTCAGCGAGTCCCGCAGGAAGGTCATTTCCTGATAGCGGATGAAGGCGAATTCGATCGAGTCGGCGAGGTCGGTGACGCGGACCGGAACCGGGTATAGCACCTGCAGAAAACGGCTCCGGTCACTCTGAATCGGGATGATGATACGGGCCAGCATTTCGTCGTTATCGCCAGGGTCGTAGGCGAAATATTCCTTGTTCTGCCGAAGTTGTAGCCAGATTTGTTCGTCCGGCAGGTGGGGCAAAATTTCGCTAGGATTGGCGCTACTGGAGGCCAGAATATGGCCTTGATTGGAGAATACCGCGATTTCCGCGGCACCCGAATCGGGCCATAAGGAGCCGACTTCCAAGGCAAGCGATGATTCCGATTTATCCTGTAATTTTTCGGCCATTTGCCGGGTTTGCTTGATGTGCCAATTCATGCGCTGAGCCAGCGAGGACTGGCTGAGTTCCAGCGCGTCGTCCATGGCACGGTCGATTTCGACGTTGAACCAGCTGTCGATGCCCTGATGCAAAAACTGCACGGAAAAATAAAACACGATCGCCGCCGGCGCCAGGGCCAGCAGCACGAATAACGAGACCATCCGGGTAGTCAGTTTCGAACCGGCCTCTTTCTTCTTTAGCTCCCGCACCAGCGAGTAGGCATTGACTGCCACCAGGCCGAGCAGGATGATGGAACCCAGCGTGTTGATCACCAGCAGCCAGGAGTACATCTCGCTGAGCTGCGACGATTCCTGGGTGGCGCTGCTCATCAGCTGCAACGATAGCAGCACGAAGCCGAACAGGATGATGATCGAGACGCTGGCCGGCAGTTTTATTTTTGAATAGGCCATATAAACCAGTCACTGGACAGAAACCACTGAGCATCGAGGTAGGCGACGGGGCGCAGCGGGACGGGGAGGCGTTCGCGATTGAATTCGGTTTTTATAGCCAATTGATAACCGTAGCCGGCTTTTAGTAGTCCGATGTCGAAACGCGTTGCATCATGCAGCAAGGCCATATAATTCAATGCCGCATTCAGGGTTAAAAACATTTCGGTTTCACCGCTTGGGCTTTTGATCTCGTATTGATTCAGCAAGGCGTGAAACTGCAGGGTATAGGAAAGTTTTGTGCTATAGAGAACGCTATTTCGCAGCAAACCGGGTTGGCGGATTTGTATCAATACATCCCACGACAAGGGGACTCCTTTTTGCAAGGCTTCACGGGCGGTTGGGCTGAGTTGATAATCGATTTTTGCGTCAACCGAATAAGCCTCGGGGCTCTCGACCAGTTCCGCGTAACGGACTTTGGCGGCAAAATTTCCGGCCAGACTCGATAGCGGCCAGATCAATAGGCAGATCAGCAAACCGTGATTAAACAGGTTTGCTAAGTTTGGCATAATAAAAACCGTCCATATGCAAATTGCCCGTCAAGATTTGCCGGCCATGCGGTCTTGCCATTCCCCATGCGGCGTGAATCGAAATTTCCTCTGCGTCGGCATGCCGGTTCAGGAAGCCCTCGATTTGCAATTCGTTTTCCTGCTTCAGCACCGAGCAGGTGGCATAGAGTAAAACGCCGCCGGGCGCCAGCAGTTGCCAGGCGGCCTCGAGTATCCTGGCTTGCAGCGCTTGCAAGGCGGCGATGTCGCTTTCCCTGCGCAGCAGCTTGATGTCTGGGTGGCGGCGAATCACGCCGAAGCCGGAGCAGGGCGCATCCAGTAGGATACGATCGAACTGCCGGCCTTCGGCCCAGGTTTCCGGCTGGCCGGCATCGGCCGCCAGGGTGTCGGCTTGCAGTTTCAGCCGCCGCAGATTGTCGGTGACGCGGTTCAGACGTTGCTCGTCGACGTCGACCGCCAGCAGGGATTGCAGGGCGGGTTGCCGCTCCAGAATCGCGGCGGTCTTGCCGCCTGGTGCCGCGCATAAATCCAGCACCCGCTGGTCGGGGTGAACGTCCAGCAGTTTCGCGGCCAGTTGCGCGGCGATGTCTTGCACTGAAACCCGGCCTTCGCCGAAGCCCGGCAATGACTCGACGCCCAGCGCTTGATCGAGCAGCAAGGCGCTGTCGCAGCAAGCGACCGTGTGCGCGGCGATGCCTTGTTCGGTGAGCAGGTCTAGGTAATCGCCACGGCTACCCTGCAGCAGATTGACCCGTAAGGCCATCGGCGGCGCCTGGTCGTTGGCGGCCAGAATCTCTCCGGCTTGCTCCGGCCAGCATTGTTCGAGTTGGCGGATGATCCAGTCGGGATGATTGAGACGGGCTTGCTGGTCGCCTGCGCAGGCTTGTTGCAAGGCGTCTGCGTCGCGCTGATATTGCCTGAGTATCGCATTGACCAGCGATCTGGCCCAGGGCTTGTGTTTGGTCGCCGCCACCGTTTCCGAAACGGCGGCATGGGATTTGACCCGCATGTGTTGCAGTTGATAGAGGCCCACCAGCAGAAGTGCCTTGATGTCGCCGTCCTTCTGTTTCAGCGGCTTGCTGAGTAAGCGCCCCAGTATAAAATCCAGCGCGAAATAGTGGCGGATCACGCCATAACACAGGGCCTGGACGAAGGCTTTATCCTGGTTTTCCTTGAGTTTGGGTAGAACCGAATCCAGCGCGGCCGTCAGCGATTGACCGTCGGAAATGACGCGCGATAATACCTGTGCCGCACAGCCGCGTAGGTTCATAAACCCAACACCGAGCCGTCGGCCTGATGGGCATTGAGAAAGTCCTTGCCGGCGATGCGTTTGCCGCCGGGAAGTTGGACTTCCAGCAGCCGCAACATGCCATTACCGGTTGCTACGTCGAGCGCGTGGTCGGCGCAATTGATGGTGCCAGGAGGCAAGTCGCTGGTTTTGTCGAGTACCTCCGCGCGCCAGACTCGCAACACCTCGCCCTTGAAAACAGTTTGCGCCACCGGCCAGGCATTCAAACCCCGGACTTGCCTATCCAGTTCGGCTGCGGATTTGCGCCAGTCCAGCACGGCTTCGTTTTTCTCGAGCTTGTGGGCGTAGGTGACCAGCGTTTCGTCCTGCGGTTCGGCGACGACCGTGCCTTGCTCGATTTGCGAGACGACTGCTATCAAGCCTTCGGCGCCCATGACTGCGAGCTGGTCGTGCAGGCTGCTGGAAGTGTCGGCGGCGCCGATCGGGCATTCGCATTTATAGAGCATGTCGCCGGCATCGAGCTTTTTGACCACTTTCATGATGGTGGTGCCGGTCTTGGCATCGCCGGCCATCAGCGCCCGGTGTATCGGCGCCGCGCCTCGCCAGCGCGGCAACAGCGAGCCGTGGACGTTGATGCAGCCGAGCCTGGGGATGTCCAGCACCGCTTGCGGTAGTATCAATCCGTAAGCCACCACCACCATCAAGTCGGCATTCAGCGCCGCCAATTGGGCGACATCGCCGGCCTGTTTGAAATTTTCGGGCTGGTAAACCGGAATATTCGCAGCCACGGCCAGCTCCTTGACCGGACTGGCGGTCAGCTTGCGGCCGCGCCCTGCGGGGCGGTCCGGCTGGGTGTAGACCGCGCAAACCTGATGCGGTGAGTCGATCAGCGCCTGTAAGGTAGGTACCGCAAAATCCGGAGTGCCCGCGAAAACGATTTTCATGTTGTGTCCTTAAAGGCCTTGCTGTTTATGGATTTTCTCCAGTTTGGCCTTGATGCGGTTACGCTTGAAGGCCGACAGATAATCGACAAACAGCTTGCCCAGCAGATGATCCATTTCGTGTTGAATGCACACGGCCAGTAAATCGCGCGCTTCCATCTCGAAACTTTCGCCGTCGCGGTTCAGCGCCTTGACTTTGATATGTTCTGCGCGGCTGACCTTCTCGAAGAAGCCGGGTACCGACAGGCAGCCTTCCTCCGATTCCTCGACACCGTCTTTTTCGATAATCTCTGGATTGATCAGGCAGATCGGTTCGTCTTTATTCTCGCTGACGTCCATCACGATTACCCGTTTATGCACATTGACTTGCGTAGCGGCCAGGCCCACGCCCTTGGCCGCGTACATGGTTTCCAGCATGTCGTCGACCAGTGTCTGGATGTGGGCATCGACCTTGTTGACCTCTGCCGCTACCGTTCTCAATCGTTTATCGGGAAATTCCAGAATGGTTAGTATACTCACCCATCACTCCACTAACTTAACTTAATGTCGGGATTTTATCCGAAATCGGCGGGACTTTGAATGTGGGCTTTAAATAGGAATGCCGGAGCTGCGATGTTAAAGGCACTTGGCATGGCTGTTTTGTTTGTCGGCGGTTTGGCAAATAGCAACTTAGCAGCGAAAGATCGCGCAGAGCAAGGCTCGCAGAAAAAGCATCCGCATAATCTTCCGGATATCGATGTCACCGAGGAGGAAACGTTGGCTATCGATCAAGAAATTAATGTCAATTCGGCTTCAGCCGTGTCAAATAGCTCTATCGATTACGGCTTGCCGAAAGGGTGGAATATTGGTGTTAGTTTTCTGAATGCCCAGTTTTATGTGTCGCGGTCCGATGCATGGTCATTTCAACCCGACGCGTTAATGAATCTGGAAAAACACTGGAATTTAGGGCCAGGGCGATTAGTGATTGGCACCCAAACCGGAGCCGGCTTTTTAGCGCAAGGGACGGTAGTTATGAGTTATTCCTATCTGGATTTTCAGCAGCATTTTTCCGATTGGGATGTCGATTTCGACGTGGGCAGCTATTACGCCAACGCGAGGGTGGCGGGATGGCAAAGTGTTGGCTTGCATGTGAATATAGAAATTCCGCTAGGCGGTGTTTTAAGGCTAAACGGAGATTATTTGTCTGGCGGTAATGGTGTTGCCGCAACGACGCTTAAGTTGCTATATCCCTTGAGCAAGGATTTGCAATTAGCGGCTGGAATACAAGTGGCCGGAGCACAAAACACCGGCGATGATTATGCCGGATTGTTGGGGCTTTATTGGCACTAAAAAATGGATAGAGTTATTGTGGCCCGATGCAATAACTTGGCTTCATGGGCTATATTTTTGCCGCATACTGGCGAGAAACTGCTCGTCATCAAAACCCTCAACCGCAGGACTTTCTTCCCCAGCTTTCAGCTTTGTTCGCAATGCCTGAAGCTTCATATCTTCTTCCAGTTTGAGCAGGCCGGCGCGAACCACTTCGTTGACCGATAAAAATCGACCCTGAGCTGACAATGAAATTTAATTTACGATGACGGTAAAAGGCAATAAGCTGCCTGTCAAAATGTAGGTGCGATTAGTTCGCGTAATCGCACATTTCAAATGTCTGTATTCCTCCGATTACGCTATCGCTAATCGGAGCTACGCGGGCTGCCCCTTGCGGGTACAAAAAGAACCCAATCACCCGAATCACCGAATTACCCAGCGTGCCCGCGTCGTTTCAATCCAAGTAATCCCACCAGTCCCGTTCCAAACAGCCAGACAGCGCTCGGTGCCGGCACGGCGGACACTTGTCCTGGGCTGACCGCCCATGCGTAGAACATGTAGCTCTTATTGGGGGCGTTCTGGTAGCCATTGTTACGGAAGAACCACGCGTAGTAGGGAACGGGCGCGTACTCCGTACCCAACCAGTACGCATAATAGGCTTGCTCGTTGTTGAAGGTACTGGTATCAGGAATGCTGCTATCCGCAGTGCCACCCAGTTCGCTGTAGAACAGTTGGCCGAGTTCATTACCGGCAGTACCGTTGTAACCAACAATTTGGTTACTGGTCGGCAAGCGCCATTGGCTGCTGCCGCCGTAGTTGATGCTGTTGAGGTAACCGACAAAGGCTTGGGCACCAAACCAGTTGGTAAAGCCTTCCGGTGAAAAGTCGTTAGCGGTGATGCTGTATTGGCCTGAGTAGCTGCCGTAGTTGTTGTAGCTGCCGTCATAGTAATTCGGCGTGTCGTAAATGACAGGGCTGGCGGCGATGATGGCGTTGATGGCGTTGCTGTAGCCCAGGCTGGTTACCAGGCTGCTGAGCAGGTTGGCGTCTTGGGTCCAGGTCACGTTGCTGACGCTACTGTAGACCAGGCCAACGTTACCGGTGCCGGTAAAGCTGGTCAGGCTGGCGTGGGCGTTGAAGGTGGTAGCACTCAGAAGCGCGCCGAGGGCTAGTAGCGGTTGTTTCATACGCATTTGCTTGCTCATTGTTATCAATTTAAAACGATTAAAATTCGGTGGTTGCCTTGTGATAGGCCGGAATAAGCGTAGCGTTCCGGCGTTCTTCCAATCCCGGCAGGTTTGCCGGCAACGCGTGGCAGCTTATTTTGGCCTACATGCTGCAAATCCAGTGAAGGGCGTTGCGGCGTCCCAGCCGGCCTGCATCCAAATCCTTTCGGCAAGCCTTTCTATCTAATTTTTGTGACGCTCGTCAATCTGTACTTTTGTTCAGTGTCAGCCTTTTCCACCGTTCGATTTTGCGATCAAAATCGTTCTGCCATCTCTGAACGGCCGTTATCGCGCCGTTTTCGCTCATTTGTAAATCGGATTTCAAGGACCGCTTTTGGCCGTTATGCATAGCTATGCATAACGGCCATTATGTGAAGTTTCCTTTTATGCATAGCAGTATGGTGTCGAAAGGTTTATAGCGTGTAATCAGAGGCTTCAGCAAGGCATCTTGTCTAAAAGGCTGGACATAAATTCTGCAGTTATCTGAAGTGGATATTTCTTAGTCCATTTCTGGAGACTGTCATGGGCTCAACAAATCACCTTTTTCGGCTGCCAAGTGCTGGCCGCGCTAATACCATCATTCCTTAAATTAGCCGAGTTTGCGCTATAAAAATGGGGACCAGATGGTTTTCGATATGAATACATACCGTTAATGGGTTTTCGAGACTTTGTTAGCTGTATTGAAATCGTGGAAATTATGCAAAGCTCGTGAGCGAGATAGAGGCTTCCAAGCCTGATCGCATCTCGCTCGCGGTAACATCGCTATACATAAAAGGAAACTTCACATAATGGCCGAACCTTGTCGGCCAGGTTTCAATCATTATTAGAATCGACAAGTAAAGCTATCTCGACTCGATCGGGATTAGGTAAGCCTTTATTACTGGCATTCAAGGGTTAGGCTTATACCAGATCAATTTTGATCGGATCTTTGTATTTTCCGCAAATTTTCCGGCGCATCGTCGCCGATAGCGAACGGTGCCTTGCCGTCCCATTGCACTACGTATTGTCCCAACCGGCGCTTGCGCTCCAGGGTTTTACTGACGGCTAGCCGCAGGCAGTCCAGCATGGCTTGGGTGTCCGGGGTGAGGGTGGGTTTGGTAAGTTCACTCATGGCAGTGCCTTCCCCTTCATTATTGAAGCAAATAAATAGGGATTGAATATATCTCGGATAGCGCCATTGTGCTGAAATACCAGTTCTGGCATTGCGCCGCTATTCATGAAACAGAGGATCTGATCGATCTTGGCGTCGCCAAAGGCAAAATATCCCTGTGCGGTTTGACGGGCAGGGTGATGAAAGCATCGAAGGCTTGTGTAGCGTAGCGCTCCCACCCTCACCCCATATATGGATTCCTCCCCTATTGCAAGACAAATTTTCCAAAAATTGATGTTTTCAACAGAGATCAAGATTGCAGCCATATATTCGGTCTCTTGGTAGAAGTGTTTGACTTCTGGACCTTGATGAATCTATCCGCGCACTTTTGTCGCTACCAACCTAACGATTTCCAAGAATCTCTGGGGTGATCGGAATTTAAAAGCACCGGTCTGACCTGTTGTCGTCATCAATATTGGTTTACTTGCCTCCACAATCTGTTTTAACTCTGTTTCTCCGGTGTAGGGTTATCCACGCTTTGGCCAACGCCGGAACCCTTCTCTCACGTGGAGGCGTTGGGCAAAGGGTGGATAACCCGGTTTTTGGCTTGCGATAGCCTTTTTTAAGCCGCTGCCGCTTCGTAAACCCGGTCCTGTCGAGCCATTGCCCATAGTATTCGGGCATTTTTGTTCGCCAGCGCCACGGCGGCTTTGTTAAAACCACGCCGCTCGATCAAGCCCTGTAACCAGCGGCTCAGCGGGTCGGTCTTACCGCTACAGCACTTAATGACCGATCGAGCACCGTGGATCAGCAAGGTGCGTAGATAGCGATTGCCTCGCTTGCTAATACCCAGCAACACTTGCTTATCGCCACTGCTGTGTTGACGGGGCACCACGCCCAGGCTGGCGGCATAATCGCGGCTTTTCGCATAGCCTTTACCATCGCCAATGTCGGAAGCCATGATGGTGGCCGTGATAGGGCCAACTCCCGGCACGTCTAGGAAACGACGACTGAGCGCGTTTTGCTGACACAATCGGTTGATCCGCCGCTCCTGTGCCTTGATGGTGTCATCCAGCGTTTTTAATTGTTCATAGCACTCGGCCAATAATTCCCGGCTAAGACTTGTCAAGGCATTCTCAGCGTCTTCCAGTATCGCCGGCAGCTGTTGCCTGACGTGGTTAATGCCTTGCGGCATCACGATGCCTCGTTCGGCTATAAACCCCCGGATTTGATTCACTAAAGCTGTGCGCTGCTCCACTTGTCCCTGGCGTAGTCGATGCAGCATCTGCATGTCTTGCTGCATCTCGTTTTTCACCGCCACCGTGCGTTTGTTCGGCCGCGTGACCGCCGTGAAAATCGCCTCGGCATCGTTAAAGTCGTTTTTGTTGCCCACCACGAAGCCTTTCACAAACCGAGCATTCAGCAGTACGACTTGGTGGCCCAGTTTGACCAGTTCACGGGCCCAATAATGAGCTCCGCCACAGGCTTCCAAGCCGATCAGACTCGGCGGTAAATTAGCAAAATGGGGTAGCATTTCCGCGCGCTTAAGCTTCTTTTTTACCGGCTTCTCGTTCGCTGCTTGGCTGTAGACATGAAAAATGCTTTTTGCCGTATCCAATCCCACTACGTTACTATTCATTTCGGACTCCTCTTTGCCCCGTTTTAAATTCTCTGGTGCATTATGACACCGCGAGGGGTGGGGAGGAGTCCATGTCATCAACCCTCTCCCTAAGGGCGAGGGAGCTAATGTGCCAAAATTTGATGTGCGATGACTATAAATAGGCGCGTTTTTCTTCGAGCCGGCGTTCGAGTAACCATCGGCCAATCCGGTTTGTCGGCTATCTCGATACAGCTGGTTTCGACGCCATCTCTCTCACGGTTCATACAGGGTTGCCCTATAGACCATGTGTGTATTTTCATCTGATTTTAATCGATTTCTCAGGTATTCCTTCATCTCGCCTCTGTAATCTTAGAGTCATACTGTAGCTACTTGCGGGGGGCGTAAGTCGCGTTGATTAACGGGATAAACGGTATCCGCCGCGCATCATCGGACACAAGTGAGATAGAGGTTAACGAAAATGCCACTAGGTTTGGGAAATATCTTCAATGGACTTTACAGACAATATGGGCACACGGTAATCCTACTGCTGCGGTTTATCGACATAGCCATGTTGTTTTCCGCCGCCTGGCTGGCCCATTATTTTTGGCTGCAACAGTTTGCGGTCGATCAACATTACCGCATCGTCATTGCGCTCGGAATTCTGGGTGCCATCATCTTTTTTGAAATCGGCCAGGTTTATCGTCCATGGCGAAACGATGCGATGCGCGGCGAAATTCCACGCATCGTTAGGGCCTGGATACTGGCCTTGCTGGCTGTCGTCTCCATCGTCGCACTGATTCGTCTGCATTTTTGGTTCGGTTCCAGTTATCGCTGGATCGCGTCCTGGGGTGCGTTGGGCTTGGTGTTCGTGCTCACGGCCCGCGCCTTGCTTTCACAGTTGTTGCTTTGGTTGCGGTCCCGTGGCTGGTCGCAGGGGCGCATTGTGATGGTCGGATTGAATCAGATGGCCGTCGCGGTCGGTCGGCAGCTGAATCAATCATCCTGGGCGGGCCTGCAAGTGATCGGCTATGTCGATGATCGCGTCGAAGACCGTCAGGCATTGACTGACCTTTCGGTGCCTCGGCTTGGCAAGGTGTCGGATCTGCCGGCCATCATCGCCCGCGAAGCCGTCGATGAAGTGTGGATAGCTTTTCCCGGCGAATCGCTAGCGGATCGTGCCCACTATGAACTACGGCATCTGCCGGTCAGTATTCGGCTGGTGATCGACTGCTTCGCCTTCAAACAAAGCAAATTCCTGAGCCTGAACACGGTGGCCGGCATCCCAACCCTGGATGTATCCGTGTCGCCGTTGCACGGCGTCAACCGTTATATCAAGGAGATCGAAGACAGGTTGCTGGCATTCATGATATTGCTGCTGATCAGTCCCTTGATGGCGCTGATTGCTGTCGGTGTCAAATTGAGCTCTCCCGGCCCGGTATTTTACCGGCAGGTGAGGGTGGGCTGGAACAACCGAAAATTCACGATGCTGAAATTCCGTTCGATGCCGGTAAACGCCGAGGCAAGCACTGGCGCGGTGTGGGCAAAGCCCGGCGAAAACCGTGCTACCCCTTTCGGCGGATTCCTGCGCAAGACCAGTCTGGACGAACTGCCGCAACTGATCAACGTACTGACGGGCGATATGTCTTTGGTCGGGCCGCGCCCCGAGCGCCCGGATTTCGTGGAAGTCTTCAAGGAACAAGTGCCGAATTACATGAAAAAGCACATGGTCAAGGCCGGCATCACTGGCTGGGCGCAAGTCAACGGTTGGCGCGGTGACACCGACCTGAATCGGCGCATCGAACACGATTTGTATTACATCCAGCATTGGTCGGTTTGGTTCGACATCGAAATCGCCTTCCGCACCGTTCTGACCGGTTTTATCAATAAAAACGCCTACTAAGGAAAACACACACTATGTTCAAACTGATTCCCATCATGATGGTTTTACTGTTGCCGGGGTGTTTTCTGGCGCCGGGTATGGATATGGAGACCAATGGCGACATGACGGAGATCGAGTTGCCGACCATGAAAGACGGACATTTGGTCAAGGAAAAAACGCGTATCGTGCCGATTACCGCCGATCTAATCATCGAGCGGGAAACCGCGCGGCGGCAAGCTGTCAACAACCTACCGCTGGCGGATGGAAATAGACCCAGCTATCGCATTGGTCCGCAAGATAGATTGCAAATCACGGTTTGGGAACACCCGGAACTGAACGATCCCGGCGGCGAAAAAATCCTGCCGGAGTTGGCTGGCAAGGTGGTTGATGAAAATGGCGACTTGTATTACCCCTATGTCGGTAACATTCATGTGGCCGGCAAGACCGTCACCGAAGTACGTTCCGATCTAACCCGCGAGCTGTCCAAATACTTCAAAAAGGTCAAGCTCGACATTCGGGTGTTGTCATTCCAGGCGCATCGCGTGGCGGTGGTCGGCGAAGTCAAAACCCCCGGCGTGCAAACCATGAATGAAACGCCGCTGACGGTTGCCGAGGCCATCAGCCGTGCCGGCGGCGCCACTAAGGATTCCGATTTTGGCAATGTAGCCTTGGCCCGTGGTGGCAAGCTTTATAAACTGGATGTGCAATCGTTGTATGAAAAAGGCCTGACCACCCAAAATCTGTTGTTGCAAGACGGCGACGTACTGAACGTTGCCGATCAAAAGGACAGCAAGGTGTTTGTAATGGGCGAGGCTAATCGCCAACAGGCCGTCCAGATCAACAAAGGCCGGATGAGTCTGTCGCAGGTACTGGCCGAGGCTTCCGGGGTCGACTTCAATACCTCGCGGCCCGGCGATATTTATGTGATCCGCGCCGGCGAC
>Ga0316622_100001451_pt1 | contig 15442 bp, 12 predicted proteins | sample OWC_Aug_OW2_C1_D_FD_207646 | JGI IMG/M metagenome (GOLD analysis project Ga0316622, IMG submission 207646) | Wetland soil microbial communities from Old Woman Creek delta, Ohio, United States - OWC_Aug_OW2_C1_D5_C | ecosystem: Environmental > Terrestrial > Soil > Wetlands | place: USA: Ohio... | reverse complement strand
GGGTAACCACCACCGTCACGGGCTTCTTGAGCGGGAGCGGCTGGTTCACTCCAAAGTCCTTCATGACGATCTCGGTCGCGCAGGTCCGTTCGGTCTTGCGCGTCACGACGAGCTTCACCGGCTTACCGCTCTTCACCGTCACCGTCGATTGCTCGAAGCCCTTGCTCGTCACGGCGAGCTCGACCACCTGGTTCCCCACCCATGTCTTCGGTCTGTACCCGACCCGCCCCGGTTCGGCCGCCCGCGCCGACCGTCGCGGAGTTCGAGGCCGCGTTCCTCGCCTACGGTGAGGCCAACCGGCAGAAGGCGAGCACCCAGTACGGAAGGAAGCAGGTCCTCAGGAAGCACATCCTGCCGTTCCTGGGCACGAAGCACCTGGACGAGATCACCGAGTCGGACGTCCAGGCCATCAAGGCGCGGCTCAAGGACAAGAAGCCGAAGACCGTCAACAACGTGCTCGCGACGCTTTCCAAGATGCTCCGCGTCGCGAAGCGCCTCCGGGTCATCACCGCCCTGCCGGTGGAGACCTTCGAGCTGCTCGAGGTTCGATCGAAGCCGCCGACCTTCTACGACTTCGAGGAGTACGAGCGCCTCGTCTCGGCCGCCACTGCCCTCGACGATCGCATCCTGGCGGTGGTCCTCCTGGCCGGCGACGCCGGGCTCCGCCCCGGCGAGATCGTCGGGCTCTACCAGACCGACGTGAACTTCGGATCGAATCGTCTCCGCGTCGAGCGCCAGTCCTGGCTCGGCATCGTGGACACGCCGAAGACCGAGGCCGGCATCCGGGACATTCCGATGACCCGGAGGCTCGCGGACCTGCTGCGGCGCATCCGGCACCTGCGGGGCGAGGCCCTGCTCGTGCAGGACGATGGACGGCCCACCACGACGAAGGCCCTTCGAGGCTGGCTGAAGCGCGCCCAGCGCCGGGCCCAGCTACCCGTGACGGGGAACCTCTACACGCTCCGCCACACGTTCTGCTCGCACGTGGCGATGCGCGGGCAGCCGCCCAAGGTGCTCGCCGAGCTGATGGGGCACGAGTCCATCGCGGTGACGAACCGCTACATGCACCTCACGCCGGGAGCGAAGGAGCAGGCCATCCGGGCCCTCGAGGAGGGCCCCGGAAATGGCGCCAGAATGGCGCTGGCCGGTACCTCCAGGATTTCCCCAGAGATACCGGCCAGTTGATGGAGCGGGAAAAGGGATTTGAAGCTTGACGGTGGGTGAACTCTAACCTGGCGGCAGTCCACGCCTTTCTGCCGTTTCACCCGTCGTCGCCCACGCTTGAAGCCGAGTTCGGGGTCCCCTCGCTTCCCCGTTCTTCCCCCGTCTGCTCCGGGCGTCCGGGAGACATTCGGGAGACGCCCGGGCTCCACCTCGGCAGGCGGCACCAGGCCCCTTAGGCATCTTCCAGGAGAACGCCACCGCCGGAACGCAGGCTGGCCCGCGCCTTCTCGACGCGCGCCAGGAAGCGCGGGTCGTTCTCGAGCCGGAAGTCGAACCAGTCATCCTCCGACTCGAAGCCGATGAGGACCCCGGCGGGCTTCCCGTGGCGGGTGATGACCACGGGCCGTTGCTCAGCCTGGCGCAGGTACTTCGAGAGGTCGTCCTTCACCTCGGAGAGGGGGACTTCCTTCACTCGGGACTTCCGAACTGGGCGAGCCATGACTCTGCCTCCGACTTCGCGACGATGGCCAGCACCTCCACGGTGCTTCCGGTGATGTCATAGAAGACCCGGACCTCGTCGATCCGGAGCCGATACTGCGGCCTTGCCAGGCCTCGAAGCCGCTTGATCCGGCTCTTGCTGGCCTTCGCGGGCTCGAACCTCAGGTGAGCGTCGATCTCCTGCCGTACCGTCGCTCGCACATTCGCCTTCAAGGCCCGGAGGTCTTCGACCGCTTCCGGCGCCAGGAGGATCCTGTGCTTCATTCTGGCCAGAGTATAGCCAGACATTTCTGCGAGCGCCACCATCGCTTCCCACCGGCCCGCGTCGGGGGGGGAAGATGCCCCGGAGACGGCGGCCCCTCACACCGGGGCTCGGGGGCCAGCCCGGCAGTCCGTGTGCGCGCACCCATCCGCTGTTGGATCCCGGAGTCTCGGAAGCGAGCGCGCGTTGCGCCCAGAGCAAGGCCCTCGCTCCGAGCAGGGCCCCATCCAGAGCCCGGGCGGCGCGAATCGTTCACTCTTCGTGTCCGTCAGTCCCGTGCCGGGACAGGACGCGCCGACGGGGTGCGGCCGGGCCAGTGTCGAATGGTGAAACACGCCCTGGAAGGCCGGAGACGCTCGTGCCATGCAGGCCGGTATCGTCCAGGCGCTCGACTGCGCACCGTCGTGCTGCGCGACGTGGCCGGCGTCGTCCACGTCATTTCCCACGGGGACAGGTTGGCCTGCTCCCGGGGCGAAGCCGAGATCACGCTGCGCTTGTCGCGCCTCACCGCTGGGCTCCGCCCGAGGGACCCCATCGACGTCTCCGGGAGCCGGTGAGGAGATTCCGGAGCGGCGATGACCAGCGGCAGGCCCGGCGGGCGATCTGGCCCGCTGCGGGTCCTGCCTCGCCACCACTGCGTGACGGCCAGATGGGCTCGTCGGGAGGTCGAGACCGGGGTCAATCCCAGTAGTACTTCAGGTCCAGCCAGACGAGGGTGGCCCGGCTGGCTTGCTGGCTCTCCAGTCTCCCCTGCTTCCATTCGAACTGAAGGCCGAGCCCGAGGTCGCGCCGCCCCGTGTAGTACAGGCCAAACCCGAACTCCTGGAGCGTGGAGACTCCGTTCCCACCGACGGGCGAGGTGATCGTGTAGGCAGCGTTCAGGCCCAGGGGGAGCCACGCCCAGATCGGGCGCGCATCGAAGTCCGCCATGGCCGCCGCGAAGATGCCGTTCTGCGCGTAGGAGGCCTTGCCGGTCTTGGTCGGCGCCAGGAACTTGCCGTCGAGCGTGAAGCCCAGGAAGGGCCACGGGGCCCACGATCCGACGAGCCCGCCAATCCAGGTGAAGGTGTCGTACGCCTGGAGGAACTCCGAGGTGCTGATCTGCCCGCTGTTGATGGCGTCGAGGAGCCCCTGGGCGATGAGGATCGAGTAGACCGGGCCGTAGCTGGCGTCGAACGTCGCTGCGAACCGGAGGTTCTCTCCCACGGGGAGGCTGCCCTTCGCGCCCAGCCCCCCGCTGATGCGCGCGCTGCTCCCGATGGTGAGGGCGGCGTCCCTCCCGCTACCCAGGTAGGCGCTGGTCCCCACGGCGCCGCGAACCGACAGGTACTCGAGGACCCGCGCCCCGCCTGAGGCCAGGAGGCCGAGTCCCGTGTACCCGTACCAGCGGCTCTCGGGAAGGACGGCAGGCGGGTCGGGCTGGATGGTGGCGCCGAGCGCCTCCCCGGCGCCGAGCCCGATCGACATCCAGACGAACGTCTCCGAGAACGGGTTGTCGATGAGGTGGGACGGCAGGAACATGTGGCCGCCCATGTCGCGAGCGATTTTCTGCTCGACCGCAGCGGAGGTCGCAGGACCGACCTCGTCCCGTGCGGCCGCCGTGGACCCGGCGCAAAGCCAGGTGGTTGCGAGGATCAGGGAGATGAGTCTCACTCGAGGCCCCCTTCCGTTTTCACGAGACGTGCACGTCACCGCTGCCCCGTCTTTGCCGCCCCGGCGGACGCTAGCAGCCACGCCCGTTCGCGTCGAGCGGGGCACGCTCCCGACGCCGCCCGGCACCGCTTTGTCTGGACGACCCCTTCCGGTATCGTCGGGGCGATGGAGCCGGCACCGGATGGGATCGGCCGCCGTCCCCGACCCGGGGGTGCTGGAATGTCGAACGAGAAGCCCATGCCCGAACGGGTCCTCGACCCGATCGAGCGCGCCTCCGAGGCCATCTTCGGCGTGCTGATGGCGGTGAGCATCACGGGCTCGTTGAGCGTGGCCACCGCGGGCCGACAGGAGATCCGGACGCTGCTGATCACCGCCCTCGGGTGCAATCTCGCCTGGGGCCTCACCGACGCCGTGATGTACCTCGTCAGCGCGGCGACCGGGGCGAGCCGGACGACCACGCAGCTCTTGGCCCTCCAGGCGTCCCCCGACCCGGGAACGGCGCATCGCAGGGTCGCGGACGCCCTTCCGGGCGGGCTCTGGGCCGGGGCGAGCGAGGAGACCCTGGAGGCGATCCGGAAGGACCTCCTCGCCCTCCCCGCTGCGCGGGCGGGGCTCGTCGGACGCGACTACCTCGCCGCGCTGAGCATCTTCCTGATCGTGGTCGCGGTGACGTTCCCCGTGGTGATCCCATTCCTGTGCATCCGGGACGTGCCGATGGCGATGCGCGTCTCGAACGCCGTCGCGCTCGCGATCCTTTACGCTTACGGCCACCTGCTCGGTCACTACGCGGGAGGCAAGGCCTGGCATTACGGGCTCGCCATCGCCGCGCTCGGGGCGGGACTCGTGGCCGTCATCATGGCGCTCGGCGGGTGAGGGCGCGGGCGCGCCGTTCATAGGCGGATCCCGAGCGTGAAGCTGAGGACCTCGTGCGCGCCGAACGGGTCCGAGCTCCACGCGATCGTCGGGCTGTCCACGAGCAGGTCGAGGACGCCGAGCCGCAGCGCGAGGCCGACGCGCGAGCCGGCGAGGAGGTAGTACTCGCTCCCCGGAGGGCCGTGGACGCCGGCGGAGCCGTCGGCCTGTTGCGTCCCGCGGACCTTCGGGCCGGCCTCCAGGCGGACGGCGGTGACGGAGAAGCCGAGGGGCCCGAGGAGGAACCATCGGACGCCGAGGCCCAGCGTGCCGGTGAGGTAGGTCGACTCTCCCGAGGTGTTGCGCAGGCCGGCCGAGAGCGCGACGACCGGCGTGACGGCGTAGCGTCCTCCCCAGCGGTCCCGGTCCCAGGTCATCTCGGCACCGAGCATCCCGAGGCCGTAGCTGCGTCCCTCGACGGCGTCGACGGGGGCCGTGGTGATGGAGGCCCCCGCCATCACGCCTACGGTCGTTCGCCGGCCCTGGAGCCGGCCGTAGGGTGCCGGTGGCGGCACCCACTCCGCATCCTGCCGTTCCGTCTCGTCCTCGTGATGGAGAAGGGTCCTGCCCTCGACGACGCGCGGCGAGAAGAGCCCGTAGCTGAGCCCGACGGCGAGCGACCAGTGGACTGCAGGTTCCACCCAGTTCACCACGATCGGCGCCTCGACCGAGAGCACGAGCCGGTCGTCCAGGGCGTAGTCGAACCGGAGGAGCCGCGTGAGCAGCTCGAACCCGCCGCTCGAGCCCCCGAACACGACGCGCAGCTCGGCGGGCGTGAGGCCGAGGGCGGCTCTGAGCCCCACGGGAAGGACGAGCCCGACGCCGAGTCCCGCGACGCCGGCGCTCCCGCCGTCGCTGCGGTACTGGTATCCGAGGCTGGCGCTCACGGCGTAGACGAATGGGTTCAGCCCCTCGGCGTAGCGCAGGACCGAGCCCCGAGCGGTGGCCTCGAAGGTACCCGGCGTCTGGACGCGGGTATCGACCCCGAGGAAAGCGTACTTCCCCGGGACGGGCTCGGGGGGCTGGCGGGTCGAGCATTCGGCCCCCTCGCACGGATGGACGGGGGTGAGCCACCTCGCCCGGTACTGCCTCCACTCCGGGGAGGCCTCCGGCCGGGTGTCCGTCCCGGGGGGCGAGGCGAGCTGCGCCCGGCGAAGGTCCCGCACGAGGACGAGGAGTTCGGCGATCGCCTGGCGGGCGACCTCTCCCTCCAGCGAGAGGCACGCGTACGGAACCTCGTACGGGTGGTCGGTGCGCTTCTCGCACGCGTCCTCCCCTCCCTCGGCGACGTACGTCTTGTCCCGATGGTCGTCCCACTTGTGGAAGACGCCTTCGGGGATCTTGCTCGACCGCTCGGTCGGGATCCCGGCGATCCGCTCGATGGGCTTCCAGACGCGGAGGAAGTCGACCCCGTCGGGCGCCCTCTCGGTGTGGGCGAAGGAGAAGGAGTCCTCCACGGCGTGCATCATCTCGTAGAGCCCGAACCCGCTCCGGCGCGTGCCGGGGCCGCCTTCCACGACCACCTGACGCAGCAGGGTGTCGAGGAGATCGTTGCACCGGACGACGGCGCTCGTGGCGAGGGCGCGGGGAACGGATGTGCCGGGAAGCGTCTCCGTGAGGCTGTCCGCGAGCGTGCCCATGTAGTGGAAGCACTGTCCCGGGTCGCTGAACTGGCGCCGGAAGAAGGCGTCCGGCCTGTCGCTCTCGGGCTCGGGCCAGCAGAGGAGCGGGTTCCTCGCCGGCGCGTCCAGGCACTCGCCCGGGGGCGAGTCTCCCCATCCGAAGCACCACGGGGTGTCGAGCGCGCCGTCGTTGATCAGGTCGCGGAGGACGTCCGGGCGGGCCGGCACCCCCGCGTGTCCCTCCGCGAGCGTCCGGTAGACAAGGGCCTCGATGACGTTGTGCCCCTTGCTGTCGAAGGCGAAGGCCGGGCCGGCGACGCCGGCGGCTGCGGCGGTCACCAGGAGGAAGGTGACGGAGGCCGCGAAGTTGCGGCGCGCCCTCATGGCTGGCGGTGGCCTCAGAGCATCCACTCGATCGGGAGGATCGAGAGGAACCGCACCCAGGCTCGCTTGAGGATCCCGGTTCCCGGCTCGGCGGTGAGCCGCCGCTCGCCGGACGGGCTGCGCTCGACCCATTCCAGGCTCCCCCCCGGCGCCCGGCGGACCTCATAGGCGGTCCCGGGGAAGCCGCGGTCGAAGACCGCGGAGAGTCGCCCCGCGAGCTCGGGGCTGTCGACGAGGAGCCCCATCTCGGTGTTGAGCAGCGCGGAGCGCTCGTCGAAGTTGAACGAGCCCACGAAGATGCGCGCCCCGTCCACCGAGAACGTCTTGGCGTGGAGGCTCGCGTGCGAGCCCCCGGAGAGCCAGGAGAGCTGCGCGGCCCGCGCCTCGAGGGCCGAGCGCTCGAGCTCGAAGAGGCGCACCCCGCCGTCGAGAAGGTCGCCGCGGCGCCTCGCGTACCCCGCGTGCACGACGCTGACGTCCGTCGCCGCGAGCGAGTTCGTGAGGATGCGGACCCGGACCCCCCGTCCGGCGAGACCCGCGAGCGCGGCGGTGCCCTTCTCCCCGGGCACGAGGTACGGGGAGACGAGGTCGAAGGACGTCTCGGGGTGCCCGACCGCCTGGAGCATGGCGGTGAGGAGGAGGACGTCCTTGCGCCCGGTCGGGTCCAGGGTCTTCGCCGGGTCGTCGCAGAGCAACAGCGCCCTCGTCCACTCCAGGGCGAGCGTCCCGGCGAGCAGGTCGCGCACGGTCGCCGCGTCGCGCGCGGCCGCGAGCCAGGCCTGGGAGTCATCGGCAGCGCGCACCTGGAGGAAGCGGGCCTCGAGCGTCGCGGCGCCGTCCGGTGGGGCTGGCTTCAGGAGGCGGGCGGCCGGGACCGCCGACGGGCTGTTCCAGTACCGCTCGAACGCCTCCGAGACGTCGCGGACGACCGCTCCGGTCGCGACCAGGTCCAGGTCCGCGAACACCGTGCCGCTGCCCGCCCCGAAGTACTCGTTCCCGATGTTGCGCCCGCCGACGAGGGTCACCTGGCCGTCCGCCGTGAACGACTTGTTGTGCATCCGCCGGTTCACGCGCCGGAAGTCCGTGAGGTAGTTGATCGGGCGGAACCCCCGGTGGAACAGCGGGTTGTAGAGGCGCACCTCGACGTTGGGATGCGCGTCGAGCGCCGTGAGGGTCGCGTCGAGCCCGGTGGTCCCGCTGTCGTCGAGGAGCAGGCGCACCCGCACGCCGCGCGCCGCGGCCCGCCAGAGCGCCTCGAGCAGCAGCGTGCCGGTCTCGTCGCCGTGCCAGATGTAGTACTGGACGTCCAGCGTCCGGTCGGCGGCGGCGGCGAGGGCGGCGCGGGCCGAGAAGGCGTCGCGCGGATCGGGGAGGGCGTGGACCCCCGACTTGCCCGGATGCGCGGCGGCCAGCGGGGCGATCGCCTGGGCGAGTCGCGAGGACTCGGCGCCCGCGGGCGCGGGGGTCATCGCCGGCCGGGCCTCCCCCCGCGCTTCCGGACACGCGAGCGCCAGCACCGAGAGCGCCGCGGTGAGCCTCGCGGAGATGCGTCGCATGGCGGACCTCCCGCTTCGGATCGTCCCCGCTTCATGCGGCCACGGCCTTCTCGATCCGCCTCACGAATCCGCGCGCCTTGAGCGCCAGGACGATGAGGGTCGCGCCGAACAGGACGGCGTACGCGCCGATGATCCAGAGCACGGCCAGGGCCCCTCCACCCGGTCTCGCCACCAGCAGCGCCCCGAAGACCACCGACGCCAGGCCGCCGAGCACCATCCAGAACTCGCCTTCGATCTCCTTGCGGAGCCGGATGGCGGCCACGACCTGGAGGAGGCCCGTGGCGATGGCCCAGATGGCGACGTAGAAGAGGAGCGCGAGCGCGGTCACCCCGGGGGTGAGGAACGTGAGGACGCCCATCCCGACCCCTGCGAACCCTGCGATGAGCAAGACCCACCAGTTCTCTTGCTCCTTGCGTCCTCCGATCGCGGCCGCCACGTTCCCGACCCCGTCGACGAGGACGTAGGCGCCGAACAGGAGGACGAGCGACACCAGGGAGATCCCGGGCCAGGCAAAGAGGACGATCCCGAAGACCACGGACAGCACGCCGCGGAGCAGGATCGTCTTCCAGGCTCGGGCGAGGATGGCTGCAAACGTGCCTTTCATGGCTTCCTCCCTTCGAATCGAGAGCGGGGCCCGGCAGCGGGTGGGCCATGCGCCGGCCCTCGACCCGCCGCCGCCGGCGCTCGTTCCCCGGCCTACTTCATCAGGCCGGTCTGCTTCAGGGCGTCCTTGCAGCCCGGGCTCACGCCCTTTTCGTTCTTCTTGAGACAGGCGAGCGCCCGTCCCTGGCCGACCTCGACGTTGGCGCAGTACTTGAGCAGGTCGTCCTTGCACTGGCTCGCCGCAAACTTGAGCGCTCCCACCGCCTGCTCGAGCTGGAGGGCGCCATCGTAGAGCGCGTACGCGCACTTGTCCGAGACCTTGTCCTCGAACGCATAGAGGCAGGCCAGGATGCGCGCCTCCCCGGGCACGACGCCCTTGCAGAACGTCGTGAGCTCCTTGTTGCAGGCCTTCTTCAGCTGGTCGCCGAGGGTATCCGCGCCCTGGGCCCGCCCCGCGACGAGCAGCAGCGCTCCCACCACCATCGAACCCACGATCATCTTGCGCATGACTTCCTTCCTTTCGCTGGTTGTCGGCCCCCCGACCATTCGGGGGCACACCTTGATTCACTGGGCACCCGGCGTTCGTGCCGCCGGATGCGCGGGCTCGCGCTTCGCGGCCTTGCGCTCGGCCCTGGCCCTCACGGACTCCTCGTACGACAGTACCATGGTCTTCCCGGCCTCGAGGACGAAGAGGAGGTACAGTCCGGCGCCGAGGAAGAGGTAGAAGACGTTGAAGACGACACCCGCGACCGTCCGTGGCCCCCAGCCTTCACCGTAGGGCGAGTTCAGCGCCAGCGTGCCCGCCGCGTAGGCGAGGGCGTGGACGAAGCTCCGGCCCTCGACGAGCCAGAAGAACAGGGTGCCGGCGAGGAGCATCATCAGGAGCGCGGTGCCGAGGGCCCGGAAGTACTCGTCGCGGACGAGCCGCTTGACGACGTCGTAGGCCAGCTTGAACAGGACCAGCAGGGATGCGCCCATCGCTCGCTACCTTCCGGGCGGGTCACCGCCCCGTCACCTTCACCGCTGGACCCCTCGTCTCGTCACCCTTCGTCCCTCCTCCTTTCGTCCTGCCTTCCGCGCCAGGGTCTCCCCGGACGAGCGCGATGGCCTGCAGCAGGTCGGTCGCGATCTCGCGCTTGAGAACGAAGGCATCGGCACCCGCGTGCATCGCCGCCTGCCGCACGGACTGCTCGTCGTGCACGCTCAGGACGACCAGCTTCAGGCCGGGACAGCGCTGCCGCACGGCCACCAGCCACTCCAGGCCTCCGTCCCGGGCGAGTGACAGGTCCACGACCGCCACGTCGGGCCGGAGCCGGCTCGCGCCCTCGATCAGCGACGCCTCGTCTGCGACCATGACCACCGTCCCGAAGGCCGTCTCGAGCAGGCCGCGCACGCACTCCGTTAGACCGTGGTGCCGGTCTGCCAGCAGGACGCAGGTCACGGACTTCCCGAGCATCGACGCGAATCCCCTTCCCGGCTGCGCGCGTCGCGATGACGCCGGCACCCGGATTCGAGCGGATGGTAGACGGGCTCCGGCGGGCTGTGCCCTCGGGAAACTACGGGGCCCGCCTCTGGGAAACTACGGGCCCCGGTGGGTTCGCGACGGCGGGCGCTCGACGACCGCGCACCGCCCCACGTCAGATGCTGGCCTGCAGACGGAACCCGATGACGTCGCTGGCTCCCACCGTCCCGAAGCGGTCCAGCCAGACGTGGCCGTAGTTCGCGTCGATGCGGAACATCCGGTCGGTCGACCACGGGAACAGCTTGCCGACGAACCAGCTCACCCCGAGCTGCAGGTCCCTCATCACGCCGCCGCGGAGATTCCCGCCGTCCAGATCGACCATGAAGTATCGTGCGGCGAGCTCCACGGCGCCCCACTTCGAGCGGGGCACGACGTAGCCGGGTAGTGCCTTCTTCCGATCATACGGGCGTGTCTCTCCCGTCGGCAGCCAGCCCGCGCCGACGGTCCAGCCCAACAAGTTCGGATTCCCGCCCTGGGACGAAAGCGAGATCGAGTCCAGGATCTCCGCCTGGACCGAGATCGGGCCCGAGATCAGGAGGACCGCGACGTCGGCCTCCCAGGTCGTGGGGGCCACGAAGGGCCCCGTGTCGACGAAGTAGGGCCCGACGCCCGTGGCGGGCCTGCCCTGGAACTCCTGTGCGGCGCCTGCGGGCGAGATGTACCGGCCGTCCAGCTCCAGATGGAGGAGGAAGCTCCCGCCGTCCTCGTACAACGGAAGCGCGGTCGTTCGGGACGCGACGACCACTCCCGAGCCGCCGGTGACCAGGTTGGAGAAGGCGCCCAGCGTCCAGGTGAAGCGCTCGTCCTTCGTGTTGCCGGCGACGGTCACGCCGCTCTGGTTCCCGATGTCGAAGGTCGCGAGCGCCCGCTCCATGAACTGGAGGTTCCCCCCGGAGGTGAGGATCTCGAGGGAGAAGGGCGTGCTCTGTCGGCCGACCTTGACGGACGCCCAGCTCACGATCGGGATCTCCAGCCAGAGCACGGCGAGGCCGAAACGCTGGTTCTGCGGCAGGTCGAAGCCGCCGAAGGTGACCTCGGCGGCGTAGGCCCAGGGCTCCTCGAAGCAGAGCAGCTGCCCGTTGATGAAGAACCTCGCCTCGCGCCACTGAAACTTCGAGTCGATGTTCCCGAGCTGCGCGACGCTCGCGGCGTCCTGGCCGATGACCGTGAAGTCCAGCATTTGCCGCGTGCCCAGGTTCACCGTCAGGCAGTGGCTCCGCCAGGAGTTCCACCGTTCCCAGCCGACCGCCTTCACCTTGGCCTCGCCGCCCCCGGGTTCTCCGGCCGCAGGAGGCGGGCCCGCGGGGGGAGCCGCCGCTTCGGAGCAACCGGGCGGATCGTCCGCCGCGAACGGCCGGAAGGGGACCGTGACGGCCAGTAGCGCGAGCAGCGCCGCGACGGGCGCTCCCCATCGGGCCGGGAGTCTCCCGCGAGCGCGCGGCCGCGCCGCGATCGGCCTCGCACCCCGACGCAGGAGTCTCGCCCGATGCCCCACGCTCATGCCCCCGCGCCCCATTTTATCACCGCCTCGGCCCGCCCCACCTTGGCGGCGGCCACCGTCAGCGGCCTGCACCCCTGGGGTGGAAGCCGGTCGACTCGAAGGGCCCCGCCCGCGCCCGGCCGGGGAGGGGCACCGTGGGTCGATCGGCTCGCCGACGCGCACAGGACGGGCAGAGCTCGCGACCCAGGTGCGCCGCCATCTCCTCCGGCTGGCGCCGACGGAGGAACTCCCAGTGCGCGGGCGTCTGCGTCGCCGCACCGCAGTCGCTGCAGGCGAGCAGCGCTTGCTCCCGCACGACGGTACCCGTGATGATCGTCCGCCGGAGCCCGTCGCGATCCTCGACGCGGATCGCCCCGGTGGGGCAGACCTGCGAGCAGGCGCCGCAGCCGATGCACCGCTCCGCCGGTCGCAGGAAGTCGAGGTAGGCGAGCCGCCCGGCGGGCGTGTCTTCCATGCGCAGCGCCTCCACGCCCATCTCGCTGCAGGCGGCCATGCAGAGGCCGCATCCGATGCAGAGGTCGCAGCGCAGGCATCGGCGGGCCTCGTCGTTCGCCATCGCGTCGGTCAGTCCCTCCTCGATCCGGACGTAGTTGCCCTCGCCGAGCACCTCCTCCACGCTCCTCTCGGGCATCGCGGCACGGCGCAGGTGCGTGCGATCGCCCGCCAGCACGGTTAAGGGAGCGACCTCGGCGCGGCGGACCGGTATGCCGGTGGCGGCGTCCATGGCCACCCCGCGAAGCCAGGCGTCGATCCCGGCCGCGGCGATCTTGCCGGCCCGGATCGCCTCCACGGCCGTGCGCGGGCCGTGCTGCCCGTCGCCGCCGGCGAAGATGCCCGGAACCGTGGTCATCTTGGTCCTCGGGTCGGCGACAACGTAGCCGCGGTCGCTCTCGACGCCGCTGCCTTCGAGGCACGCCAGGTCGGTGCCCTGGCCGGTGGCGAGAATGACGTGGTCGGCGTCGAGCTCCAGGAGGCGGGTGCTTTCAAACTTCGGGTCGAACTTGCCGGTCTCGTCCTTGACCCGCTCGCAGAACTGGAAGACAGCCACACCCTCCTCCTCGAACCGCAGTGGTCCCCAGCCAGGGCGCAGCTGCACGCCCTCGGCGACCGCGAGCTCGATCTCGCCAGGGCTAGCCGGCATGTCGCGGCGCTTCTCGAGCGAGGTCAGGTCGACATGCGTCGCACCCTGGCGCAGGGCGGTCAGGGCGACATCGATGGAGACGTTTCCGCCGCCGATGACGACGACCCGCGGCCCGACGCGCACGGGCTGTCCGCTGCGTGCGGCGCGCAGGAAGTCGATGCCGCCGAGCACGAAGGGGAGATGGGCCCCTTGGACGGGCAGCAGACGAGCCTTCTGCGTTCCGAGCCCGAGGAAGACAGCATCGTACCCCTTGCGAAACTCCGCGACGCTGGCGACGGGGGCGCTGGTGAAGATCCGCACGCCTAGGGTCCGGATCTGGTCGATCTCCTTCTCGAGGAGGTCGGGCGGGTTGCGGTAGGCGGGGATGCCGTAGCGCAGCATCCCGCCGGCGTGCTCCTGCGCCTCGTGGATCTCGACGTCGTGCCCGAGCAAGCGCAGGTAGTAGGCAGCCGTGAGACCCGACGGCCCGGAGCCGACGATGCCGATCCGCTTGCCGGTAGCGGGAGCGATCTCGGGCCTCGGGTAGCCGCCATCGGCGAGGCAGTGCTCGGCCGCCTTGGCCTTCAGCGGCCGGATGAACACGGCCCCGTTGCTGCCACCGCGAACGCAGGCGGACTCGCACGGCGCGGGGCAGACGAGGCCACAGGTCAGCGGCAGCGGGTTGTCGCGCCGGATGACCTCGATGGTGGAACGGTAGTCGCCCTGACCGAGGTGCGCGACGAAGGTCGGGATGTCGATGTTGGCCGGGCACGTGCGCTGGCAGGGGGCCGCCTGGCGCTCCAGGCAGAGTCCCTCTGGACAGGACTCGCGCCGGACGTGGCGTTCCCACTGCTCGCGGAAGTGGCGCAGGGAGCTGCCGAGCGGCCAGGCGGCCCCCAGCCCCTGCGCGGCGAACTCGAGCGCCAACTCGTCGAGCGCGACGAGGTGGGCGGGCTCACCGCGGCCGAGGGTGATCTCGGTCACCAGGCGCGCCGCGCGCGCCAGCAGCCCGCGCACCGGCGCCTCCTCGCCTTCGGCGAGCTGCCAGTGGCGATACACCGCACGCCGGGTCTGCTTGAGGATGCAGACGCCCGCGGCCATCACCATCAGGCTGGACGGCGCCGGGATGATGCCGGCCGATGCGAGAGACGGAGGCTGGCAAGACAGCTCCGCCCCGGAGAGCGGCAGGAAGCCACCCAGGCCGTCGTCGAAGACCAGCACCGCGTCCTGGCCTTCCACCTCGACGCCGCCAACCCAGCCGTCGATCTGTCGCCGCAGAGTCCCGGAGCGCGAGAGCTCGACCAGGCCGCGCTGCTTCATCCCGCGCCGGAGCGTCAGCAATGCATCGTCGAGGGCCGGCTCGCCGGCGAACAGCCGCGCGATCCGGCACCAGGTCTCGGGCGTGTGGACCAGGCGAGATCGGTCGGTGGCGGCTCCCTCACCCCAGCAGCCCGGCCGGCTGTCGCGCTGGACGTCCACCTGGATGCGGGGCGCCGGCAGCCGCGCCAGCGAGCGGATGGCGTCCGCCGTGTTCAGGAGCGCCGCCTCGCGGCCGGCCAGCGTCGCCGGCAGGCGCAGCTCCACCTTGCGGCTGTCGCGCAAGCTGGCGGCGATCAGCACGCCCTCCACCACGAGCCAGGGAGCGCCGTCGAGGACGGCGGCCGGACCGCGGGCCCGCTCGTCGAGGACCCGCTCGTCGTTGAAGGAGGCACCCGTCCCGAAATCCAGCTCGTAGTAGCCGAGGCCGGCGAGCTCCGCTCCAGACGCCAGGCGCTCCTCGCTCCTGCGGAACCCTTCCTCGGCAAGCCTGGTCTCGGTGATGTCGATGGAGACGCCCGTCAGGCGATCCGGTGCGCCGTCCGGCCCGAGCTGCGTGCGGCCGCGGGAGTCGATCCACCGCTCCTGGCCATCGCCCCGCCGGATCCGGTACTCCACGCGCACGGGTTCGCGCCCGCGCAGGGCCCGGTCGATGGCGCGCCGGACGAGGTCCCGGTCGGCCGGGTTCACCGAGGCCTCGAAGCGCTCCATGCTGATGACCTCGTCCCGCGCGATCCCGAAGATGGTCCTCGCCCTCTCCGAGGCCCAGAAGACGCCGGTGCCGCTGTCCAGGACCCAGAGCCCGGCCTCGGCCGCGTCGGCCGCCACGCGCACCCGCGCCTCGGCCTCGCAAAGCCGGGCGACCATCTCCTTCCGTTCCAGGGCGCCGACGAGCAGCTCCCCGAGGACCCGGAGGCGCGTCAGGAACTCGTCCGGCCAGTCGCGCTCCCGGTGAACGGTCTGGATGACGATCAGGTGGCGGACGTCGCCTCCCGTCTCGATCGGAAGCGTCAGGGCGGAACGGATCCCCATCTGCTCCCAGACCGGGCGCTCGGCTTCGGCCTCCGGAGGGAGGTCCGCCGTCCTCGAGACCCGGATGGGCGCGCGCTCGACGAGCAGCTTCGTGTACCCCCAGGGGAACAACGTCGCCAGGTTGACGTCCGGCGGCACGTGCGACACGCCTTCCGCGTAGGATGCCAGTCGCACGTTCACGCGCTGAGGGTCGGCGGCGACCGACAGGAGGCCGCAGCGGTCGGCCTGGAAGAATTCCCGGACCCGGTCCAGGGCGCGCTCGATCGCGCGCTCGATGCCCTCCGGCCGCGCCGCGA
>Ga0316622_100001450_pt1 | contig 15448 bp, 14 predicted proteins | sample OWC_Aug_OW2_C1_D_FD_207646 | JGI IMG/M metagenome (GOLD analysis project Ga0316622, IMG submission 207646) | Wetland soil microbial communities from Old Woman Creek delta, Ohio, United States - OWC_Aug_OW2_C1_D5_C | ecosystem: Environmental > Terrestrial > Soil > Wetlands | place: USA: Ohio... | reverse complement strand
GCAGGGACACGGGCAAGGGAGTGAGCCTGACAGGGTATAACCAATGCGGCGACCTTGCTTGCCATGACCATTGCCGAGAACGTCCAACGGCTCCGCGAGGGGCGCGGCATTCGGCGTGGTGGTCAGGATGGTGCACGTCTCCAGGAGCTGACCATCCGCAGGCGACAACGATTCCAGAGGCCTGCGACGATGACGCTGTTGGCCGCCTTTCAGAGTATGGACGTGGTCTTCGCGACCCCGCCCTTCTTGTCGACCAGGGCGACCGTCTTCATGGTTGCGACCAGATCGGCCTGCCGGTCTCGTCATACAACGTCAGCGCTGCCCCGCGTTTGCCCAGGCCCAGCATGACACGGGGTTCGCCGTTCTTGTCGTTCAGGGCCAGCCCCGGCTCGTCGTTGCCCACGGTCAGTAAGACGCGGGCCTCGCTATTCTTGTCCAACAGATGGAGCTCTGCCCCGAAATTGTTCACAGTCAGCCCGACGCGGGCCTTGCCGGTCTCGTCGAAGAGTACCAGCGCTGGCCCGCACCTCCCCATGTACAGTTCCGCGCCGACCTTGCCGGTCTCGTCCTCAAGAATGAACTGATTCGCCCGGATCACTCTCGGTTCGATGTGCGCCACTTTCCACTCCTTTCAGTTGCGGACTGTGGTCTTCATGTGGTCCATCCTGTCCTGTTAGCTCTCCCGGCCGGGTGGGGACGTCGAAGCGTTGGCCAACGCGGATGGTTACGCCGAAACTGACGCGACCGCACATCCGGTGCTAACCCCCCTGCTCGCATGCTCCCGCTCAACGCTGCGTCAGCCACACATAGGTCACGTAGAAGGCCGGCACCACGAACAAAACCAGGAGCAGGTCTCGCCACCCCACGAAGAGTCCCGGCCACGTCGAACCGACGACCACCCCGAGCGACACCAACGACAGCTTGAGGAGGCCCACCTGCCACCACGTGAAGGTGATGGGCTGGAAAAGTGCCGTCGTCTTCCTCATGGCCCGATCCTCCCGCGCAGGCACCCATGCCCAGACCAGCGGCGGTGATGAGTTTCCTTTTCCCGATACTCACGATCATGCTGAACGTCCCCAACGTGAGGCGTGTCGCATGAATCCGATACGCTTTGCACACTGGGGCGTTCTCGACGTTGCTCATCCCTCCTTGCGGGTTGCATTTCCGCAACGCCCCCGGTCTGAGTGACGCGGACGCGGGGCGTTTTGCTCTAGCTCTCGACTGCCTACTTCACACCAAGAGCCCTTTGAATTGTGTGAATTTTGTCGTCCAAGTCTTGAAGTCGCTTGTAAACCCGGCTGAAGTCTTCCCTCTCGTCAACCTTCTCGTGCAACTGGCGCACTCGCCACAACACCCGGCCCAAATCACGAAGACCGGCCCACAGGCCGAGGAGGATGAGGAGAGGGAGCACGTCCCGCCAGGTCAGCGCGTTCCACGCCGCCCGGATAGCGTCCCACACCCACACGGCGATTCCCATGACAAGACTCATCCACTCATTCGACTCCATGTCCGTCCTCTCTTCGCCGACAGCGTGTCGTGTTCCTGCTCCACCAGCTCCCCCACCGTCACCCTGAGCGTCTTGGCGAGTCGCGTGAGCACGTCGAGGGAGGGACGCTTCCGTTCCCCGCTCTCCCGCAACGCCTCTCGCCCCCGCTGCTCAGGTCCTTGGATGGGGCACAGCCCGCGCAGATGCTACCATAAGCCCGTCAGGTGTGACCAGCGTCGCCAGGTCGGATTGTGGTTGACCGCCACACGGGATAGGCGTAGCGTCAACATATCTCTCACCGTCCCGTCTCAAGAACATGACGTGAGTGGCTGGGCAATGTGTGGCTGGTCCGTCGTCCCACCACCGCTAAATCCCCATATTGAACAAGCCTACGGTGAAACATCAACCTCTGCTGTGTCTGGGGGCATAGCAATCGATTCTCTTAGGAGCCGTTACGAAATAACTTATACATCCTTTTCTATTTCGTTACGGTTCCTTATGCCGTTTCGGAACGTCTCCGCTCAACTTATTCTCTTACAACGGCTTAGACGGGCTGTTGCCGTTCCTTGTGCCGGTGGCGGCGTGACATCAAACTCCGCATGGGTGGAGACTTTCGCATATACAAGTGACGACGAAGCGGCCGCATCCGTTGCGGGTGCTTGGGCGTCCATGACCTTCTCCCCCCTGGTCAACCCGGATGCTCGTGTCAGCTTATCGAAGCGCAGCCAGTTCCCCGGATGCGTTCCAAGTGATCGATACAACACGTAGCCTAGAGTTGTGCTCGCTTTCGGAATGTTGGAGTGCTGGGAATGGGTATGGGAGGGATGCCCCTTGCGACTCCACGCTGAAGTCCTTCGACCCGTCTCATATTTATCGCATCAGCACCGAGATAGGTGAAGGCGGGCACGGTGGTTGTGCTGGTGGAGGTGTACGGTTTGCTTCCGTCCCCGAACCTGCCAGCCTCCTCCTCGTCGGCTCGGACCTCGCGGGCCTGGGCGGGATGGCGTGGCGGCGGCACCGTCGCGGTTAGCGCCGTTCAGCATCGGAGTGCACGGAGAGCGCCGGCCCCTCCTCGGCGCTCGCGGGGTGTGTGGAGTTGACGCTTCAGGATCGCAGGCGACCCATCGCCTGGTTGCGCCACCACTTTCTGCGCTTGATGGCCGGCGCGTCCATTGACGCGTGACGGGTCGATCGGAGGGTGCCATGCGGCTGCTCCCCTTTCTTTCCCGCCATCGAATCGTCCTCACCGTGACTCTGCTCCTCTGGAGCATCCCAGCGTGGGGTCAGGACAGCGCGGCCCACCGGGCCACGCTCAAGGGGGTCCCCATCGTGGAGGTAGTGGTCGAAGCGATGGACCCGGTTGCCGAACGGGACGGGCTTACACGATCCCAACTCCAGACAGAGGTCGAATGGCGCCTGCGGCAGGCAGGCATTACGGTGGGGCCCACCCTCACTGGTCACCTATATGTGAATGTGGACACCGTGAAGGGCGACCGAGGTCAGACGTACGCCTACAATGTCTTAGTCCAATACCTGCAGCAGGTCATTCTGGCGCGTGACCCCAAAGCGCCCATTTTCGCCCCGACGTGGGAAACAGGTGGGGTCGGCATGATCGCGGCCGATCACCTTCGCGACGTGCACCAGGACGTAGCCAACTACGTGGCCCAGTTCATCACCGCCTACCTCGAACAGAACCCGAAGCCGTAGAAGTGGGGGGACCAGAGCGCGCCGGGTGGTGAGTGGGTGGCTGATCCTGACGCACCGCGGCCGCAAATCACGCTAGGCCACTGCCCCAAGCTGTGAGCGGTTGACGTGCGGGACAGGTGGATGGCATGACGGCGGCACCGGAAGTAGGCTGTGCATGGATGAAGCTAGCGGCATCATTCGACGCCCTCGGTGACTATGTACGTCGTCGGCGACGGGCGTGCGGATGGACCGATTTCCGGGGGCGCAGTGAGGGCTCGGCCATTATCGGTCGACGAGAAGGTTCATCGGGGAGAGGCACATGATGACATCGAGGCCCGCTGAGTCCGAGAACGCCGCTTGCTATGCGCGATACGTCGCGTTGGTTCCGGAACTCGACATTCTGACGGTGCTCCAGCGGCAACTGCCGGAAGTGGCGACATACACGGGCGTGGTTTCGCCAGAACGGGAGAAGTTTCGGTATGCTCCAGAGAAGCGGCGTTCAACACAGGAGTGCACTGCGAGCATCGGCGTTTCGTCCAGTGGAGGCAGGTCAGGCGCGTCGCAATGCACGCTCAGTACTCTGGCGCGCGGAATCCTAGAGTGGTGCGGGAGGCCATTGTCGGCCCCCCGCGGAATTCTCGAGGCATGCTTGGGCAAATGCACTGCCTGGCGATGGGTCAACGCCCGGACGCCAGGGCCTATTCGGTGAGCATCAGCTTTACCGTCACTCGGCGCTTCTTTTCTTTGGGTGTTGCGGGATCGATGATCGGGCCCAGACCAATGGAATGTATCCGCGGTTGCTCCACACCCTGCTTCACGAGGAAACGACGCACGGTCTCGACTCTCCGCTGACTGAGCTGGATGTTGTACTTCGCGTCCCCGACCGCGTCCGTGTACCCCTCGAGCTCCACGGCGAGCTTCTCGTTCCCTTTCAGCTCTTTGGCCAGCCCCACGAGGGCAGTCGCGGAGCTATCGCTGAGGTCCCAGCGGTCGAAGCGGAACGGCACCTCAATCGTTTCCACGAGGCTCCGCTTGTTGCGGCTATCCCACAGGCGCGTGAGTCGACTATTGGTCTCCTCAGCTTTGGTCACACCGGCTTCAGCGCGCTCCCGAGCGACCTTGGCATCCTCCCTTACGTCTCCAACGGAGGTCTCGAGCGTGTTCATGCGGCCGTCCATACTCGTGATACGCTGGGTTCCCTCGGTAACCCGTGCATCTGTTTTGTCGATGCGCTGGTCAATACGCTGGGTCTCCTCGCTGACCTTCCCTTCGACCTTCACAATGCGCTGGTCGATATCGACCTCTTTCGGCGCCATGTACTGCCGTACCCAGTCTCGTGTCGCGCACCCAGAGGCCAGAAGCAGCAGCGCTGGAATCAAAACGCGCATCCGGACAACGTTTCGCATGTTCTCCTCCTTTCGCACAGTCAGGCGCACCGTGTCCTGACTGCTCGCTCGGGGCAAGCACCCAACGTAAGTCGGGTGTATGGTGCTCCCGTGGGTCTGAGGGCAGCACGTGTCAGAAATCCGACTCGCAGTGAGTCCGACCCGACTCTCGGTCGTGCCACCGGCAAGACGGCCAATCCCAATGCCATTTCCCTCGGCACGACCGAGTCCATTCGACACCAAGCATCAGGAAGCCCACCTCAGTTGGCCTGCACAGTCTGGATTCTATTGGTTGGAGATATTCTTGTCAATTCCGGCTGGAAGACTGGGTGCATCCAAAAGTCTGTGATGATTTGGACAGTCGTGGAAGCCGCCAATTGTCGTGTTCCTCGTCAGGTTCGCGCCGTGCCTCCACTTGTACCGCCGCACTCACCTGGCCGCACTGTAGGGCGCTTCGGATATTCGGCTGCAACGGCGCCAAACCTTACAACGATGCGGAGATCACCACCGTGAGCGGTGCTCATCCATCCATCACACGCCTTTCGACGCGTCCCGACACCGATCCGGGGGCGTTGGCCGGGTGACCGAAGGCGGTCAGCGGTCACGGGTATCCGAAAGGCGTCGCCGCCCTGAGCCGTGGCGCGTCATGCCGAGACCTACCCCTCCCCCGAAAGGTGACGGCCCGGAGGAGTCGTTCCGGGCCGTCCCGTTGCGCACAACCAGCACGTAACCGTTGCTCTACCGACGTGACCCTGCGTGCGTGTGCTGCGCTCGGGCCTGCGACGAATCCCTACGGCTTCTGGACTGCCACCCCGGTCAGCACTTTCTGCCCGGACCGTTCTTCGAAGCTCGCCCGGATGATGGACCCTTCTTTGACGTCCGGCGGCAACTGGGCACCGGCCGGAATCATCAATTGGGTGCCGTCCTCCAGCGTGAGCATTTTGCCGGACGGATCAAGGGCGGCGACCTTCCCCTCGACCTGCTGCGCGCCGGCCATCTGGCCCGGCTGCTGGGCCCCCTGCGGCGCGCCTTGCGCTTGGACCTGGACGGCCCCGCCTATCGGCACGGCCGCGACGATGGCGGCCACGAGCAGGACAATCCCAAGTGACTTATGTGTCTTCATCGTACACCCCTCCCTTGCTACTGCAGACCGCCGAGCTCTCGACTCCGCTCGGCGGTTCCCATGCGCAACGGACCCCGTTGCCTCAGGGTCTTCGAGGCATACGCAAGAGGCTGCAACCGCTGTGCCCCTGGCTGAGCAACGACGCAGACCCCACAACGATCGGGAGTTGCCGGAACATTGTCCGTGGTGAGTACAATACACAGCACGATGTCGGTAAGCTTTACCAGAAAAATATTACTACATCGGTAGTATTTACAGAGAAAGGGCGCTGTTAGTCGAGGACGCGGATGAGATCGTACGGCGGGCGGCCGCGCACGGCCATTCCCTGTGTGCTCGGGGGCCTTGCTTGTGGTCGGGCTACTCCGACAGAAATTTTTGAAGCGCGGCTTTTGGATCGCCTGGCTCGACGCCGTCGAGGTCGGAAGGGTATCCGCAGATCTTCTGCCCCGCGGTGCTTCACATGATCGGGCCCGGGTAGACCCGCGGGATCTCCACCGTCTCGCAGGAGACGCTGACCACCCCCGGGACGCGCTTGGCAACGTCGGCCGCGGCCTCCAGTACGGCCGGGCTGAACACGATGCCCGTCAGCACCACGCGGCCCGCCTCGGCGGTGACCTCGACATTGAGGCGCTGGGTCCCGGGGTCCGTGGCGATGGCGGCGCGAACCTGCGCCGCCAGGCTGAGGTCGCGGACCTTCTGTCGCGACTCCGGCGTGGGCTGGTACCGGGGGTGGCGGGCCGCCGCCACGAGGAGGTCCGTGTAGAAGTCCCAGGCGTCGTCCGTGGTGTTGATCACCAGATCGTAGTTCTCGGGCTGGGTCCAGTCCACCCCGAAGAGGTAGTCGATGCGCCCGGACATCTCGCGGTCGTAGGCCCGGACCTTGGCCGTGGCGGCCTTCTGGTCCAGCGACTCGTGCGCCATGACCCGGCGCACGCGCACCTCGACCGGGGCCATGATCCGCACCTTGAGGGCGTGGCGCACGTCCCGGACGAAGAAGGGGCCGCTGCGACTGGCCGTGACCAGATTCCCCCGCTCGGCAAAGGCATAGTAGGCGGCCTCCAGGAACGTGAGATAGCGACGCCTCTCCGCATCGAAGCGCTCCCAGAGAGACGGGCGGCGCTCCACCACATCCAGGAGCGTCGCCTCCGGCACCCCGTGGGCGTGCGCGGCCTCGAGGAGGATCTGGCGATTCACGTAGTCGAAGCTCAGCGCCTTGGCCACGGCGGCACCGATCTCGTAGCCCCCGCTCCCCATCTCCCGGGAAATCGCCACGATGGTCATGATCCTCCCCCCTTCTCTCTTCGGCTGTCTGTTGCGCGATCCTGGACTCATTTCGTAACACGCGCGTCCAGCGCCGTCAACGTTCAAGGTGAACGACTCTGTGGTGATCGCCACACGTAATTGAAATAGGATGCGTTTCACCTCCTTACGTCGCCTGGATATACCCCTATGATACTCGAGTTTTGTCACGAGTCGGCAAGTTCGGAACCAGCGTTACCCAAGGAGAGGGGGACCATGCGACAGACCGTCTGATGTGGGGGGTTATCATTGGAATGCTAATGTTATTGTCTGGTGGGTTCGCTGAGGCCGAATCACTCCGCGTGGCCGGCACCTTCGTTATCCGCGCCGGTAGCCCATGGCTCGCGGGGCCGAACGCTCGGCGTGTCGGGCGTGTCAGGCGGCCCGGGGCGTACTGTGTGGTCCAAGGAGCCGTGCGAATGTCGCCTCGCTCCGGACCAAGTCGATGGCGCCCGCCCCCATGGACCGATTGTTCCTGGAGCTCTCCTCTCCGTCCACGACGGGGACGTCGCCGAAGAGCTGCTCCGGTCAGATTCCCTCGCGGCTTGGGCGCTGTTGGATCAGGTTCCACGGAATCCCCGACGACAGACGCCAATCTCGCATGGCGCCGTAGAGTGGCGTCGCCTGGGGTCGCCAATCGGCTGTGGAGAAGTCCATGAGCGACGACGGAAAGCCCAAGAGTTGGTGGTACACGCTGCCCGGGATCATCACCACCGTGACCGCGACCGTCACGGCCCTGACCGGACTGGTGGCGGCGATTAACCAGACCGGCTGGTTTGGGGCATTGACCACCCCGGCTGCCAACAAGGCCTCTGCCGCCATTCCGTCGGCGCCGCCCGGTCCTGTCTCGCCGGTACCGCCCGCGCAAACCCCACCCCTGACCACTTCCCCATCACCTCCGCCTCGGTCGACCTATGTCGTCGCGCTCCCCGCGATGCGCGACCTCAGGCTCGGTGAGGCCACCTTTACATTACTCAAAGCCGAGGTGTCGCCGCGGACGACTGAGAAGGATACGCTGGAGGTGCGGCTCCGCATGATGAATCACAACCGGTACGACGCAAATTTCTGGGATAGCTCGTTCCGGTTGATCGTGGACGGTGCGCCGATGGCGCCCGTGAGCGGTCTCAACGAATTAGGGCCGGGGCAATCGGCCAAGGAAGGCGACGTGACCTTTGTGATCCCGCATGGAACCACGGGCGCGACGCTCAAGATCACCTATACGGACAACACCACCGAGATTCCTCTCAAACTGACATCGCCTCGCTGACTTGTGTAGGGCCTGTCTCGCCGGTCCCGACGCGCACGCGGCGAGCGTTCCCTCCAGGCGAATGGTCGAGCCGGGACACCGCAGACAATCCTAGGGTATGCATTTGGAAAACCCTCCCGGAGACGGCATAGGTGCGCGGTTGGCCCTGGCCGAGGTGGCGATGCTGGAAACTCCCCAGCCTTTCGCTCGCCGCTGCACATGCAGAAGCCGTTCAGTGACCTATTTTTCCAGCGTCTTGACTCAAACCAGAGTGCACCTCGGCACCTCCTCCGACTCTTGATTCTTCCCCCGCCTGTTCTCCTGTCGTTTCCTGTCCGCCTGTCTCTTCGTCCATAGGCGACGATTCCTCCTGATTCTTGCGGTGGCAATTACGCATCCGAAAGTCCTCAGCCGTGCCGCATGTGGCGCCGTTCTTGAAGCGGCCTGCGACCCTATACGCAAGACGTCAACGAGCATTGGCCATGATTCGGCGAGCGCCGCGCTTTAGTTTACCCTTGACTCTCACACTCGGGGTCGTAGCATTCCGCTTGCTGGCAACTCGCCCAGCAATCCGCCCGGCAATCAGAAGGAACACAGGCTCAGAGGGGCCGGCGTCATGCGCGGTGTCGAGGCTTGCATCTCGGGGTCACGCACGCTCAGCCACAAGACCGGCGTTTTTCTGGGTCGGGCGTTACCGGCCTATTTCCCGAAGAAGTTGCCCATCGCCTATAAACTGGCACTGACGTTTACGCTTATTATCAGCTCAGGCATGGTGGTACTAGGATGGGTCGTTGCCAGGGATCAAACTGTTCTGCTCGAGCAGCAAATGGTCGAGTCCAGTCGCACCGTCGTTCAACAGCTTGCCCAGATCGCCAAGGAACCGGTGTTGGCCGATGACACCCTGACGCTTGAGGTGATAGTCAAACATTTGAACGACCAGCGTGGTTTATTGGCCGCAGCGATTTATTCCGACGAGATCAAACCCATTGTGCAGGCTGGAATCGTTCCTGATACCACGCTGGTCGCCGAGCATTCTACGAAAAGCAGCATGTTCCTTTATACCAAAGCTGCGAACGACGGCGGTGAACGTGTAACTGTGATGGCCGCCGTGAGCCCGATGACAGTTGACGGCTTAACGGTTGGTTATGCGCTGATTGGCTTTGATCGCTCGATCGTTGAATCAGCCAAACACCAGACTATTCGAACGGTGAGTCTGGCGACCCTGTTGTTTGTTCTCATTGGTTCGCTGATCTCGATTGCCCTCGGCAAACGCCTGGCTCGGCCGATACATGAAATCATCAAGATAAGCAGTGCCGTGTCGGCCGGAAATTACGACGTCCGCTTTACCAAGCCACGCAATGATGAATTGGGTGAGTTGATGAAAGCCATGAATGACATGACCGAGGGCTTGGCGCAGAAAGAACGTGTGGAGCAGACTTTCTCCCGCTATGTCGCTCCCCAGGTTGCCAGAGAAGTGTTAAGAGATACCGCTCAGGCCGGTGCGGTCGGCCGTAACGTCAATGCCAGCGTCTTGTTTGCCGACATTTTCGGTTTCACTGCCTTGTCGGAAAGCATGTCGGCAGATGAAATTAATACCCTACTGAATGAATACTTTGGCTACATCGCCCACATCGTTGATGCTTGCCATGGTCACATCGACAAGTACATCGGCGATTGCGTCATGGCTGTCTTCGGCGTCCCGGAATCCGACCCGTTGCATGCGCAGCATGCTCTCGAATGTGCCGCGCTCATTCAGTACTTGGTCGAAACCCTGAATAAGCGGCGCAGCGCGCGGGGTCAGGTGGTCTTAATGTTTCATATCGGTATCAACAGCGGCGCTATGTTGGCCGGCAACATCGGTGCGGCCGATCGAATGGATTACACCGTTATGGGCAAGGAAGTCAATGTCGCTGCGCGCCTGTCGTCTTCCGCGAAGCCCGGACAGATTTTGCTGAGCGATGCGACGTACGATGCCATCAGGAAAACGGGACCGATTCACTGCAAACAGCACGGCAGAATTACCTTGCGCGGGGCGACACAGCCGTTGATGACGTATTCCGCATTATTGGACATGGGCAAACACGAGGACTTTATCAGAACCAGGCTCGAGCCACTCTTGAATTATCAGGAAACCGTCGCATGAAACAACTCGTGTGGTTGCTTGGCATCATCGTTCTCAGTCAAATATCCGGCTGCGCCAGCCTGCTCACGTCGACCGGCAATGCCGACGACCAGATCGATCGCTGGCTCAGCCAACAGGAGTATGGCAAGGCCCTGGCTCTTGTAGCCGAGTTGAGAGAATCACCCTCCCTCGCGACTCGAAATCTTCAGGAAACGCAAGAGAGGATCGACGTCCAAATAGCGAGCTATGAACAACGCGTCGTTGCGGAGGCCGAGAGCGCCGCCGGCAGCGGGGACTGGGGGACAGCGTTCGATTTGTATCACGACGCGCTATCGCGTTTGCCGGAGAGCACACGGCTACAACAAGGAGAACAACAACTCCTCCGGCGCCACGCCGAATATGTCGAAATGTTAGAGATGGATCGCTTAATCGCCAAAGGCGAATGGATGCTCAAAGAATTGGAAATCAGCAGACTGGCGGAGGCAAAGAAGCCGCACAGCTGGATCGGACAATATTCGTTAGACAGAAAGATTGGAAGCGCAAATGAGCTCGCTCTTGACCTGGCAGAACGTGGAAAACGCGCCCTCGAGCATAGAGACCTGACCTTGGCACAACGGGTACTTCCTTTAGCGTCGAATCTGTCGAACGCGATCGAAATTGCGGCGCTGAATGCAAGATTCCAGGAAATGCGCAAGGAAGAAGAATTGCGAATCCTCAACGAACAAAAACGAATTGCTGAGGCGCAGTTAGCCGAAGAAAAAGTCCGCGGGGAACGGCAAGAGAAAAAACAGCGCTCCGCGATCGATATCGATACCAATGGTCAGGAGCAGAAAATCAATACGAATGGTCCTGAGCGGAAAAAAGCCGCTCTGCTGATGGCCGATTTCAAGAAGGCTTGCCATGAGAAAGATTTCGCGCGAGCCCAGCGCTTGATGTCAAGACTGGAGAAGCAGGGCGTCGATGATCCGGAGTTTGAACATCTCAGCAAAGAACTCGCTACTGATGTCGCCAGGCATGTAAAACACTTGATCAAGATCGGTGTCATCCATTACAGTCAGCAGCAATACAACGAGGCCCTGAATGTCTGGAAGCAGGCGCAGATTCTGGATCCCAAGAACGAGCAGCTGACCGCCCGCATCAAGCGGGTGACGCGAGTCATAAACAATCTGCAGAATCTGCGAACAAAGAGCGGCGTTACGGAATAGTCGCAAGGCGCCCGACCACGTATAGGCATCCATCTGCGGCAGTCGTTCCTTCCCGTGTCCCATCCATCTTTCTCGGCGCTGGAGTCTCTCCGGAAACAATCAGCATGAGAACGAATACGGGTGCGGGCCCGACGTGTTACGCGCGCTGACCCATTTGACAACCCCGATTCCGTTCGCTAGCCTCCTTTCCTGCACAGACGAGTTGCAGCGGATAACCTCCCAGCGGACGCTCAATGAAAGGAGGCAGCAGATGACGCAGGCGGCGACGGCGAGAAAGGCCCGGCTCGGCACGTTACTCCTGGCCCTGGTCGGGTGCATAGTGGTTGCGGTGCCGATGATCTACAGTCTGGCCGAGCCGGTCCCGATGACACTCATCGGGTGCGGCGTGAGCACGATTGCTCTGGCGCTCTTCTTGTTCTTCTCCCTGTGAGGCACCCGCGCGAGGTAGAGCTGGTCGCTCCCAGCCTGCCGTCTGGGATGGTGGCATAGCGCACGCCTTGCCTCGATGACGTCTCATCGGTGATCGCCACGCTCACGGCGTTGTGCGCCGGTCGCAGGGAAGTCGCGGAGGCGGGGATCGGCGGAGTGTACCCATGTGCCTGTCGCAGGAAGCGCACGAGACCGGCGCGGTGATGGCCAAGATCACAGGCGCCAGAAGCGGGCATGCAATGCCCCTAATCCGTTCCTAGCTGGCGGGATGAACTTCAGGCATACGCAAGAACGGCGGCCTTGGAGGCCGCCGTTCTTGTTCGCGGACTTTTTCGGGCCACGTTTACGTCTGGGGCCGAGGTTGTTCTGAGGACGGTTTGTCAGTGTTCGCGTGGTCGACTCCACAGTTGGCCAGGGCACTGCCCGCCACGCCCACGAGCAATCCAAGCGCAAGCACTAGGGTGAACAATTTTCGCATCTCTATCCCCCCCTTTCCCGTTACCGTTCCAAACGTTGAGTGTGATGTTGTATACAGGAGTGTTATTATCCTGTCAAATGAATTTGTCGTTCCCCATTATTGTGAGCACACAAGGCCGCGGCGTTCACAGGTGTGCGTGAGTTCCCCGCAAACGATAGCGGTCGATGTCAGTCCTCACATCCGGAGGGAGCCATGGGGATCAACGCGGCCTTCGATTTTACGGGGCGCACGGTTCTGGTAGTCGGCGCGAGCCGCGGCGGGATCGGGTCCGCGATTGCCGCCGGATTCACTGAATGCGGCGCACTCGTGCGCATCACCGGCGCCGAGCCGGAGCCGGTGGCACAGGATCAGGGGCGGTATCCGTATACCCAACTCGACGTCGCAGATCCAGGCGCCGTCCGGCGCTTGGCCGACAGCGTCCCCACGCTGGACGTGCTCGTAAACTGTGCGGGGATCGCGCGGCGGGACGAGGAGTACGATCCCGTCGTGTTCGCCCGCGTGCTGGACGTGAACCTGTGCGGCGTGCTGCACCTCGCCAATGCCTTCCAGAAGCACCTCATGGCGAGTCACGGGTCGATGCTCAACATCGCCTCCATGTACTCGATCTTTGGTAGTCCGCGGGTGCCGGCGTATGGAGCGAGCAAGGCAGGGGTAGCGCAACTGACGAGGTCCTTGGCCCTGGCGTGGGCGGGACAGGGCGTGCGAGTCAACGCCATTGCCCCCGGCTTCATCGTCACGGAGCAATCAGCGCGCGGCCGCGCCGACCCCACCCATTACCAACGGGTTCTCGACCGCACGCCGGCGGGCCGCTGGGGCATGCCGGCCGACATCGTCGGGCCGGCCCTCTTCCTCGCATCCTCGGCGGCGGGGTTCGTTACCGGTGCTGTGTTGCCCGTGGATGGCGGTTACACCGCCGTCTAGCGACCCTCCGGACATCCTCATGCCATCGGGTCTGCGGGCGTCTCCGGCACGCACGAGCCCGAGTCGCCGCCGACCGCGTGCGGGCCCGTCTCCTCCCGGCTCTCGCTGGTCAACCCCGAGCAGTGTCACGGCCGCACGCCGATCCGGTGATCGCTTGGACGAAGGGCAGGCTCTGTGCTCTTGGCGGAGCCCAGAGAAGATGGCGGGTTACCGGAGCATGTGACGCTCTTCGTGGACCGTGTCGGTGATCTCGGTTGGGGAGAGCGGCCGACCGGCGAGGAGCGCCTCGACGAGCCGGCGGGTTTTGGACCGGAAAAACTCCCTGTCGGCTTCCGTCCAAAACCATGGCTCCGTCTGATTCGGGAAGCCGTGTCGGACCAGCACGGCCAGGCGCCGGAAATCCTCGGGAACCCTTATCCGGAAAAACTTCACTCGGGCGGTCTGGGCATACTCCAGATCCCGATTGGCGTCGCCGACGAAGAGGACGTCCCGGTAGCCTTGGGCCTTGATTCGACCTAGGAGTTCCGCCTTGTCGGCGCCCCCCTGGCGGTCGGCTCCCCAGATTCCTTGGAATAGTCGCCGGTCGTACCCGTGTCGAGCGAGATCGCCTTCGAGGACATCCTGCGGCACGCCCGAGGCGATGTAGAGGTCAAAGTCGGCCGCCAACCTGGGAAGGGTTTCCAGGGCCGGCGGATATGCCTTCCAGTACTTGCACGCCGCCGCGTCGTTGAGCGCGCTATACGTCGCATCGTACGTTCGCCGCACACTCTCGTACTCGGCGGCCAGGTCAGAGTCGAGATCAAGACCTTCCGGCGCCTCGACGGCCATCGGTCGGTCGTGGATCAGGGAGTTCAGGAGCGCCGCGAGCTGCTGAAAGCGAGGGGCGCCGGCGTACTGCAGGAGGCCGCGCAAGAGGCACTCCAGATCGCGGCCGGGGTCGTGCGGGTGGAGGAATCGCCGAAAGCCGGTGGCTGCGCAGGCGGCGTAGACGGAGTAGATGATGTGCACGCCCTTGTCCGAACCGCTGTGGACCAGGGTGCCGTCGAAATCGAAGGCGATGGCGCCGTCCTTCATGTTTTTCGCTCTCCACTGCGAGCGTCGCGATACTCGGCAACAACCGAGCCGATGGGCGGTACCAGGACGCACGCCCACGAGCCCGGTGGGTTGCCTGAGACTGTTGACCAGTATCAGGCACCGACAACTCTCGCGCAAGAGCTCGTCACGCGGTGTGTTCGGCGGGAAGACCACCGGCTGTCGCGGGCGGACGCATGGATCCGCTGCTCCCCCTGCCGCTTCTCCTCGTAAGCTCGGCTTGACACAGCTCCTCCGGCCGCCGCGGGTGATCGTAAAGTGGCTTCCTTTCACGTCCCTGCCCCGCACTTGTCTCGCTGCCCTCTTTCGATTTGACAGCCGCCGAACCGTTCGTTAGCGTCCCCTTGAGCAACGAATTGGCGGCTCGCACGGGCGCGCCGCCTCGTAGGCTATCTGCGCCCTTCCGAAAAGCGGCCAATCGAAGGCGAAGAGGCCACCCGATGGCGCCACCGAAAGTCTACTACACCTGCTTGCCTTGCCGGGACGAGGATGGCAAGGACGGCGTCCCTGCCACCCATCGGCTGCTGGTGCGGGAGGTGGGGAAGGCGGTGGGGGACGAAGTGTGGGGGTGCAACGTTCACATCTCGGAGTTGTATCTGCACATCATCGGGATGGGGAAGCCGCTGGATGTGATCGTGCACAACATGGAGACCGGTGTGTGCGTGATCGAGGCGCACCCAAGGCAAATGGGATGAGGGGGTGACGACGGACCCGCGCCCGGTCGATACGGCACCGGGCGGCGCCGGCCCAGACCCCTCGGTTCCTCCAAGCGCGCGCACGCCTCGTCCCCGGGCGTCGCGACAGCGGCCCGTCGGTTTGCACGAACGGTCCGGTCGTCCACATCCGTTCCGAGAAAACGCTTCCTAGCCCTTCTCCAGATCGAATTCCTTCATGCCGAACCAGAAGCCGAAGCCACTCACGGCGTCGAGCTCGGCCTCGACGATGGCGACGTGTCCCTCCTCGATTTCCAGGAATC
>Ga0316622_100001449_pt1 | contig 15455 bp, 10 predicted proteins | sample OWC_Aug_OW2_C1_D_FD_207646 | JGI IMG/M metagenome (GOLD analysis project Ga0316622, IMG submission 207646) | Wetland soil microbial communities from Old Woman Creek delta, Ohio, United States - OWC_Aug_OW2_C1_D5_C | ecosystem: Environmental > Terrestrial > Soil > Wetlands | place: USA: Ohio... | reverse complement strand
TACTTGCGCTGCTCCTCGGTCAGGGTGTCGATGGTGACGCCCATGGACTCGAGCTTGAGGCGCGCGATCTCGTGGTCGATCGCATGCGGGACGCGGTAGACCTTGCGCTCGAGCGAGCCCTTGTGCTTCACGGCGTACTCGGAGGCCAGGGCCTGGTTGGCGAAGGACATGTCCATGACGCTGGCGGGGTGCCCCTCGGCGGCCGCCAGGTTGATCAGCCGCCCCTCGCCCAGCAGGTAGATGCGGCGCCCGTCTTTGAGGCGGTACTCCTCCACGAAGTCCCGGATGGGGCCGTGCGCGCTGGACAGGGACTCCAGGGCCGGGATGTCGATCTCGACGTTGAAATGTCCCGAGTTGCAGACGATGGCCCCGTCCCGCATGAGCGCGAAGTGCTCTTTGCGGATGATGTGGATGTTCCCCGTGACGGTGACGAACACCTCGCCCATCTTCGCCGCCTCCAGCATGGGCAGGACCGTATAGCCGTCCATCACCGCCTCCAGCGCCTTGAGCGGATCGGCCTCCACGACGATGACGTTGGCCCCGGCGCCCCGCGCCCGCGTGGCCACGCCCCGCCCGCACCAGCCGTAGCCGCAGACCACGAGGCGCGTGCCGGCCAGGAGGATGTTCGTGGACCGCAGGATCCCGTCCAGGGTGCTCTGGCCCGTGCCGTAGCGGTTGTCGAACAGGTGCTTGGTGTCCGCGTCGTTCACGGCGATGATCGGATAGAGCAGGACCCCGTCCCGCTCCATGCTCTTCAGGCGGATGACCCCCGTCGTCGTCTCCTCGGTCCCGGCGATGACATTGGCCGCCAGGTCCTTGCGCTCGCTGTGGATGACCCCGATGGTATCGGCCCCATCGTCCATGGTCAGGTGCGGCTTCAGGTCCAGCGCGGCGCGGATGTGCCGGTAGTAGGTGTCCTTGTCCTCGCCCTTGATGGCGAAGGTGGGGACGCCGAAGTCCTGGACCAGCGAGGCGGCGACGTCGTCCTGCGTGCTCAGCGGGTTGCTGGCGCACACGCAGATCTCGGCCCCCCCGGCCTTCAGGGTCCGCATCAGATTGGCCGTCTCCGTGGTCACGTGCAGGCAGGCGGAGAGCCGGAGCCCCCGCAGGGGCTTCTCGCGGCCAAACCGCTGCTCGATGAGGCGCAGCACGGGCATCGAGTTCCAGGCCCACTCGATCCGGCGCCGGCCCTTGTCCGCCAGGCTCAGGTCCTTCACGTCATGCTGCATGATGCCGTCCTTTCTCCGCACGCGGGCTCCGCGCAAGGAAAAGGCCAGGGAAGTCTCGCCTCCCCTGGCCCTGGACACTGACGGGACCGCCGCCGCTCCTGGCCGGCTCCCGGCTCTCCATGCGGTCGCGCTGCCTCAGGCCCCGAAGCGCCCCGCTTCCTTGGCCAGCAGCTCCGCCTTGTCCGTCCGCTCCCAGGTGAACTCGGGCTCGGGCCGGCCGAAGTGGCCGTAGGCGGCGGTCTTGCGGAAGATGGGCCGCCGCAGCTCCAGCGACTTGATGATGCCGGCCGGGGTCAACTCGAAGTGGCGCCGCACCAGCTCCTGCATCACCTCGTCCGGCACCTTGCCGGTGCCCCGGCTGTCCACCATGACCGACACCGGCTCGGCCACGCCGATGGCGTAGGCGAGCTGGACCTCCACCTTGTCGCACAGCCCCGAGGCCACCAGGTTCTTGGCGACGTAGCGGGCCATGTAGGAGGCGGAGCGGTCCACCTTGGTGGGGTCCTTCCCCGAGAAGCAGCCGCCGCCGTGGCTGCCCACGCCGCCGTAGGTGTCCACGATGATCTTGCGCCCCGTGAGCCCCGTGTCCCCGTGGGGCCCGCCGATGACGAAGCGGCCGGTCGGGTTGATGTGGTACGTGATCCGCTCCGGGTTGAGCAGCTCCGCCGGCACCACCGGGAGGATGACGGCCTCGATGATGTCCTCGCGGATCTGCTTGAGCGTCACCTCCGGACTGTGCTGGGCCGAGATGACCACCGTGTCCACGCGGGACGGCTTCCCGTCCGTGTACTCCACCGTCACCTGGGACTTGCCGTCCGGGCGGAGGTACTCGAGGATCTCCTTGCGCCGCACCTCGGTGAGCCGCAGCACCAGCTTGTGGGCCAGCATGATGGGCAGCGGCATCAGCTCCGGCGTCTCCCGGGTGGCATAGCCGAACATGAGACCCTGGTCGCCCGCCCCCTGGATGTCCACGCCCAGGGCGATGTCCGAGGATTGCTCCTGGATGGCGGTGACCACGGCGCAGGTCTCGTAGTCGAAGCCGTACTTCGCCCGGGTGTAGCCGACGTCCCGGATCACCTCGCGCGCGACCTTGGGGATGTCCACGTAGCAGCGCGTGGAGATCTCCCCCGCGATGAAGGCCAGGCCGGTCGTCACCAGGGTCTCGCAGGCGACGCGGCCCATGGGGTCCTGACTGTACACGGCATCCAGCACGGCATCGGAGATCTGGTCGGCGATCTTGTCCGGATGCCCCTCGGTCACCGATTCCGACGAGAAGAGATACTGTCGCGACGGCACGTTCGAATCCTCCTGCTGTGATGTTCAGCGGCCACGTCCAGGCTGGAAGCGGCGGAATGCTAACACGCTTCCGAGGATTGTCAAGGAAAACCCGGCCGCCTAGCCCGCCCCGTTCGCGGACAATCCCCGCGAGCAGGGCGGGCTTAAATGAAAGCCTTGATACTCCGGGCTGGAGGCCACCCCACGTCAGCGGACCGCGAGGACAGCCGCGGCGCCGATCCCCGGCTGCGCCGGGGGGTCAGGAGCCGGGGGGCGCGGCAGCCTCGCCGGTGAAGTACTCGGGGAAGTACGCCGCCATCTGCTGGCGCAGCTGCTGGTCCACCTCCTGGGCGGTGGCGCACCGGAACAGCCGCTGGGCCACCTCGGCCGCCTGCCCGTAGGTCACCGAGCGGACCAGGCGCTTGACCAGGGGGATGGCCCCGGGGGTCATGGACAGCTCGTCGAAGCCCAGCCCCACCAGCAGCAGGGCGTGGAGAGGATCGGACGCCATCTCGCCGCACATGGAGATCCAGATCCCCTCGTTGTGGGCGGCGCTCACCACGCTGCGCAGCATCCGCAGCACCGCCGGGTGCAGCGGCTCGTAGAGGTAGGCCACCTGCTCGTTGATCCGGTCGATGGCCAGGGCGTACTGGATCAGGTCGTTGGTCCCGACGCTGAAGAAGTCCACCTCCCGCGCCAGGAGGTCCGCGATGACGGCCGCCGAAGGGATCTCGATCATGGCCCCGACCTGGATGCCCTGGTCGAAGGGGACGCCCTCCCGCAGCAGCTCGGCCTTGACCTCCTCCAGCACCGCGTTGGCGGCGCGCAGCTCCCCCACCCCCGAGATCATCGGGTACATGATGCGCAGGGCCCCGAAGGCGCTGGCCCGCAGGATGGCCCGCAGCTGGGTGCGGAACAGGTCCGGCCGGTGCAGGCACAGCCGGATGGCCCGCAGCCCCAGGGACGGGTTCTCCTCCGCCGCCAGGTGGATCGCCGAGGCCAGCTTGTCGCCGCCGAAATCCAGCGTCCGGACGATGGTGGGGCGCGGCTGCATGTCCGCCGCCACCGCCCGGTAGACGGCGAGGTGCTCCTCCTCGGTGGGCAGATCCGGCCGGTTCAGGTACAGGAACTCGGTCCGGTACAGCCCCACGCCCTCCGCCCCGTGGGCCCGGGCGCCCGGCAACTCCGAGGGGAACTCGATGTTGGCGGTCACCCGGACCCGGTAGCCGTCCTGGGTCTCCGCCGGCAGGGCGCCCAGCTTGTGCAGGGCCCGCCCCACGTATTCGAGCTGCTGCTTGCGGCCGTGGTAGCGGGCCAGGGTCTCGCGGTCCGGATTGAGGACCACCAGGCCCTCGGTCCCGTCCAGGATCACGGTGTCGTTGTTGCGCGCGGTGGCGCAGACCTGCTCGACGCCGACCACGGCCGGGATCTCCAGCGAGCGGGCCATGATGGCGCTGTGGGAGGTCCGGCCGCCGGTCTCCGTGGCCAGGCCCAGGATGGCATCCTTGTGCAGCTGGACGGTGTCCGAGGGGCTCAGGTCGTGGGCCAGCACGACAGTCTCGCCCGGCCGGTCCACGTGAATCCCCGCCCGCTGCCCCAGGAGGTTGCGCAGCAGCCGGTCGCCCACGTCGTCCACGTCGGTCCGGCGCTCCCGCAGGTAGCCGTTCTCGACCCGGGACAGCGCCTGGCGAACCGGCTCCAGGATCTCCTGCACCGCGAACTCGGCGTTCACCCGCCGGGCCTGGATCCGCTCGATGGCCCCCTCGACCAGCAGGCGGTCCTCCAGGATCAGCAGGTGGGCGTCGAAGATGTGGGCGTACTGCGAGCCCACCTCCCGCGCGATCCGCTCCTGGATCTCCTGGATCTGCCGCCGCGAGGCCTCCACCGCCTGCCGGAGCCGCACGATCTCCGCAGGCACCCGCGCGGCCTCCACCTGGAGGCGCTTGGCCCGCGGCCGCCGCGACTCGATCACCAGGGCCTTGCCGATGGCGATCCCCGGCGAGACCCCGATGCCCCGGAACAGGTTGCGGCTCGTGAACTCATCCACGGTGAGCAGTCCGGCGAGAAGCGTTGCTCTGCACCCTGCCGTCGAGCGCGATCTGCCCGCGACCCGGCTCCGGCTCCCGCCAGCCCCGGCCCGGCCATCGCTCTCCTGACCTTATGATGGACCCCCGCCCCCTTGTCAAGCCCGACGTCGCGGAGGCGGCGCGCGCGGCTCAGGCCGGCGGCGCCGAGGCGGCGGGGTCCCCGCCGGGGAATGCCTGCGACCGGGCGACGGCCAGCACCTTGCGCAGGGCGGCCGCCACGTCGGCCACGTCGGCCTCCGTGAGGCCGGGGTACAGCGGCAGCGAGAAGAGCCGCTCCGAGGCCGCCTCGGCGACCGGGCAGAGGCCGGGGGCAAACCCGAAGCGCTGCCGGTAGTAGGGGTGCAGGTGCAGGGCGCGGAAATGGACGCCGAGCCCGATCCGCTCGGCCTGGACCGCCGCCAGGACCTGGTCCCTCGTCCAGCGCACCTGCTCCAGCCGCAGCCGGACGCTGTAGAGGTGATAGGCGGGGCGGACCGCGGGGCGGACCACCGGCCGTGCGATCTCCGCGCAATCGGCCAGGGCGGCGTCGTAGAGGCCCACCAGCCGGCGGCGCTCGGCCCAGAAGCCCTCCAGCTTCGCCAGCTGGGCCAGGCCGATGGCCGCCAGGACATCCGAGAGCTTGTAGTTGTATCCCGGTGCCAGGATCTCCCAGTGCCGGAACCCCTCGGCCCCGTACCGCTTCCAAGCGCCGCGGCTGAGCCCGTGGTTCCGGAGGATCTCGGCGGCCTCGGCCAGCTCCGGCCGCGACGTGACCAGCACGCCCCCCTCGCCGGCGGTGATGTTCTTGGTGGCGTACAGGCTGAAGGCCGCGGCCGCCGAGGCCGAGCCCATCCGCCGCCCCTGCCAGGAGGCCTCGATGGCGTGCGCGGCGTCCTCGATGAGCTGCAGCCCGTGCCGCTCGGCGAGCGCCGTCAGCGCCCCCATGTCGCAGGGATGCCCGTAGAGGTGGACCGGCATGATGGCCCGGGTGCGCGGCGTCAGCCGCTCGGCCACCGAGCGGGGGTCCAGGTTCAGGGTGTCGGGCTCGACGTCGGCGAACACCGGCGCGGCCCCGACATGCACCAGCACGTTGGCCGAGGTGGCGAAGCTGATGGGGGTGGTGATCACCTCGTCGCCCGGCCCGATCCCCAGCCCGAGCAGCGCCAGGTGGATCGCCGCGGTGCAGGAATTGACCGCCAGGGCGTGCGGCACCCCCAGCATCGCGCGGAACGCGGCTTCGAGCTGCTGGACGCGCGGCCCCATGGTCACCCAGCCCGAGCGCAGGGCGGCGAGCATCTCGGCCTCCTCCTCCGGGCCGAGGCTGGGGCGGTGGAACGGGAGGAATCGCGACCGGGTGGGCTGCCCGCCGCAAAGGGCCAGCGCGCCGGGCCGGGTCACGGCGCCACTTCGGCCGCCCTGAGCTGCAGCTCGTAGAGCTGGGCGTACACGCCCTGCCGCGCCAGGAGCGCGCCGTGCGTGCCGGTCTCCACGATGGCGCCGTCCTTGAGGACCAGGATCGTGTCGGCGCGCAGGATCGTGGACAGGCGGTGGGCGATGACGAAGGTGGTGCGGTGCGCCATGACGCGGTCCAGCGCCTCCTGGACCAGCCGCTCGGACTCGGCATCCAGGGAGGACGTGGCCTCGTCCAGGATCAGGATGGGCGGATCCTTCAGGATGGCGCGCGCGATGGCCAGCCGCTGCCGCTGCCCGCCGGACAGCCGCACGCCCCGCTCGCCGATCCGGGTCTGGTAGCCGTCGGGCAACCCCAGGATGAACTCGTGCGCGTTGGCCAGGCGGGCCGCCTCCGCGATCTGCTCCGCCGACACGTCCCCCCGCCCGTAGGCGATGTTGTTGGACACCGTGTCGTCGAACAGGATGGTCTCCTGCGTCACGATGCCCATCTGTCCCCGCACGGAGCGGAGCGTCCCCCGCCGGATGTCCGTCCCGTCCATGAGGATGCTCCCCCGCGTGGGATCGTAGAAGCGCGGGAGCAGGTTCACCAGCGTCGTCTTGCCCGCCCCGCTGGGGCCGACGATGGCCACCAGCTCGCCCAGCTTGGCCTCGAAGCTCACCCCGTCCAGGACCGGCTGATCCCCGGCGTAGGCGAACTGCACGCCCACGAAGGCGATCCGGTCGCGGAAGGGGGGGAGCGCCACGGCGTCCGGGCCCTCGACCACCTCGGAGCGGGTGTCCAGCAGCTGGAAGATCCGCTCCAGCGCGGCGATGCCCTGCTGGACGTTGTTGTTGACCTGGCTCACCCGCCGCAGCGGCTGGTAGAGCGAGCCCAGCGCCGCCAGGAACGTGACGAAGGCGCCGGGCGTCAGCGTCCCGGAGAGCGCCGAGTAGCCCCCGATGGCGATGACCAGCGCCACGCCGAAGGCCCCCAGCGTCTCCATGACGGGGTGGGTCAGGGAGTCCAGGATGTTGGCCCGGAGCATGGCCCGGAACACCCGGTCGTTCTGCCGTCGGAACCGCTCGCGCTCGTAGTCCTCCATCACGAAGGCCTTGACGATCCGCATGCCGGCGACCGTCTCCTGCAGCAGCGTCGACAGCTCCGTGTAGCGCTGCAGCATCTGCCCGCCCCGCTTGCGCATGCGGCGGCCGAACTGCACGATGGGAATCAGCGCCGCCGGGAAGACCACCAGGGAGAGCACGGCCAGCGGCCAGCTGAGCAGGAAGAGCAGCCCCGCCAGCCCCAGCATCGTCAGGGGCTCGCGCAACCCGTTGCGGAACAGGTCCGTCACGCTGTTGCCGACGGTGTTGGTGTCGTTGAGGGTCCGGGCCATGACCTCGCCCGTGGGGGTGCGCGTGAAGTAGGAGAGCGACAGCTCGTGCAGGTGGGAGTAGATCGCCTGGCGGAGATCCGCCTGGATGCGCTCGGCGACCCACTTCATCTGGTAGACGTGGACGAAGGCGAAGAGGCTGCGCAGGATGAAGGCGCCCAGCACGAAGCCAGCGATGCCCAGCAGGACGCCCACCCGGTTGGCCTGGGCGTAGGCCGCCCAGCGCTTCGGCAGATCCCCCAGCAGGCCCAGCACCGCCGGGGGCAGGCTGATCCCGCTGGTCTGCCCGAACAGCCCGTCGAAGGCGGGCTGGAGCCCCGCCAGGGACACGGCGTTCAGGGCCGCCGCCAGGCTGACGCAGACCACCGACACCACGACGCGCCCGCGGTAGGGCCAGGCGTAGCGCAGCAGGCGCAGGTAGTGGTTCACGGCCTCAGGCCCCGTTCGGCTGGGGCCGATCAGGGCAGGCCTGGAAGGCCAGCGCCGCCCGGATGAACTCCCGGAACAGGGGGTGCGGCTGCCGTGGCCGCGACTTGAACTCGGGGTGAAACTGGCCGCCCACGAACCAGGGATGGTCCGGCAGCTCGATCATCTCCACCAGCGAGTCGTCCGGGGAGAACCCGCTCAGGAGCAGCCCCTTGCCCTCCAGCGCCTCGCGGTAGTCGTTGTTGACCTCGTACCGGTGCCGGTGCCGCTCCGAGATCTCCTGGGCCCCGTAGGCCTCGTGGGCCCTGGAGGGCACCACCAGGCGGCAGGGATAGGCCCCCAGCCGCATGGTGCCGCCCAGGTTGGTGATCCCCCGCTGATCCGGCAGCAGGTCGATGACCGGGTGGGGTGTGTGGGGGTCGAACTCGCGGCTGTTGGCCCCCGCCAGGCCGCACACGTTGCGGGCGTACTCGACCACCGCGCACTGCATGCCGAGGCAGATCCCGAGGAACGGCACCAGCTCCTCGCGGGCGTAGGTGATGGCCGCGATCTTGCCCTCGATGCCGCGCACCCCGAAGCCGCCCGGGACCAGGACGCCGGCCACGTCGTGCAGGTGCTGCTTGGGGCCGTCGCGCTCGATCTTCTCCGCGTCCACCGGCCGGATCGTCACCCGGCAGCCGTTGCCGATGCCGCCGTGCGTGATGGCCTCGTTCAGGCTCTTGTACGCGTCCCGCAGATCCAGGTACTTCCCCACCACGGCGATGGTCACCTCGTGGGCCGGCCGGCGGACGGTCTGCAGCACCCGCTCCCACGAGGACAGGTCCTGCGAGCCCTCGGCCAGTCCCAGCATCTGGACCACGATCCCGTCCAGCCCCTCGTGGTGCAGGACCAGCGGGACCTCGTAGATCGAGCCGACGTCGCGCGCCGTGATGACGGCCCGCTCCGAGACGTTGCAGAAGAGGGCGATCTTCTTCTTCAGCTCCTTGGGCAGGTCGCGGTCCGCCCGGCAGAGCAGGATGTCGGGCTGGATCCCGATCTCCAGCAGCTCCTTGACCGAGTGCTGCGTGGGCTTGGACTTCAGCTCGCCGGCGGCGGTGATGTAGGGCACCAGGGTCAGGTGGACGTAGAGCGTGTTCTCCCGGCCCATGTCCGCCTTGAGCTGGCGGATGGCCTCCAGGAACGGCAGGCTCTCGATGTCGCCGACCGTGCCCCCCACCTCCACGATGACCACGTCCACATCCTTGGCGACGCGAAGGATGCCGCGCTTGATCTCGTCGGTGATGTGGGGGATGACCTGCACGGTGCCGCCGAGGTAGTCGCCCCGGCGCTCCTTGGTGATCACCGAGAAGTAGATCTGCCCCGTGGTGATGTTGTTGTTCCGGGTCAGGCGGGCCTCGGTGAAGCGCTCGTAGTGGCCCAGGTCCAGGTCGGTCTCGGCCCCGTCGTCGGTGACGAAGACCTCCCCGTGCTGGAACGGGCTCATGGTGCCGGGGTCCACGTTGATGTAGGGATCGCACTTGAGCAAAGTGACCCGGTAGCCGCGGCTTTCCAGCAGGCAGCCGATCGAGGCCGACGCCAGCCCCTTGCCCAGGGAGGAGAGCACGCCGCCGGTCACAAAGATGAACTTGGTTACCATAGGTCCTCCGCGCTAACGCGTGAAACGGGAAACGTAAAACGTACGCGGCGTGAAACGTACCCGGGAGAGAGCCCCTACGCGTCACGTTTCACGTTTTACGGTTGACGGATCCCCTCCATCAACCGCCGGACATACTCCAGGTCCTCCGGCGTGTCCACCCCGAGACTGCGCTGGCTGGTCTCCACCACCCGGATCCGGATCCCGTGCTCCAGCGCCCGCAGCTGCTCGAGCCGCTCGCGCTCCTCCAGGGGGGTCGGCGGTAGGCCGGCCAGGCGCAGCAGCACCTCCCGGCGGTAGACGTACAGGCCCACGTGCAGCAGGTACGGGCTGTCGCCGCCGGTGTGCCCGTCGCGCAGATACGGGATCGGGGAGCGCGAAAAGTACAGGGCGAAGCCGTCCACGCCGACGACCACCTTGACGGCATTGGGGTCGGTCGCCTGCTCCAGGGGCAGCGGGCAGGCCAGCGTCCCCATGGGGATCGTCGGATCCTCAAGCAAGGGGGCCACGGCCGCGTCGATCTCCGACGGCCGGATCAGCGGCTCGTCGCCCTGGATGTTCACGACCAGGTCGCACGCAAGCCCCCGGGCCACCTCGGCGATGCGGTCCGTCCCCGACGGGTGATGCGCGGCGGTCATGCGCACCGCGCCCCCGAAGCCGCGGACCGCGGCGGCGATGCGCTCGTCATCGGTGGCCACGATCACCTCGGACAGCCGCTCGGCCTGCTGGGACCGCTCGACCACATGCTGGATGAGGGGCTTGCCCCCCAGATCCGCTAGGGCCTTCCCCGGAAAGCGCTTGGACGCGTACCGCGCCGGAATGAGCCCCACCACCCGCACGCCCATACCCTCCATTTAGCCCGGATTATTCACGAAGCACACGCGAATAATCCGGGCTTCCCTGACCAGTAGCGATTCCCGCCTGCGGCGAGAGGATACTGGGTGGCGGGCGGACCGGGTACCCGTCCCGCGTCCCGCGGGAGGGGTGCAGCGTCCCGGTGCACCGGCGACTCCTGATCCTTCCCGGACCGCCGACCACAAGTGTGTCCCTTAAGCCCGCATTATTCGCGAGCCGCATTCGCGAATAATGCGGGCTACACGCGCCCGTCCCGCAACGCCTGATCCAGCTCCGCCCGCGTGACCGTCGCCGTTCCCCGTTTCCCGACCACGATCCCCGCCGCGTAGTTGGCGAGGACGGCCGCCTGCCGCATGTCGGTCCCCGCCGCCAGCGCCAGGCTGAGCGCAGCCATCACCGTGTCGCCCGCCCCGGTGACGTCGTACACCTCCCGGGCCATGGTCGGGATGTGCGTCACCTCCCGCTCCGCCTCGAACAGGGACATCCCCTGCTCCCCCCGGGTGATCAGGATCGCCCGGGCCCGCAGGCGGCGCAGCAAGGCCTGCCCCACCCGGCGCAGGTCGGCCTCCGTCCGGATGGGAATGCGGGCCGCGGCGGAGGCTTCGTGATGGTTGGGCGTGAGGACCGTAACCCCCTTGAACAACGGAACGTGCTGCACCTTGGGATCGACCGCCACGCCCTTGCCGTGGCGCGCGGCCAGGGCCAGGATCGCCCGGACGGAGGCCCCGCCGATCACACCCTTGGCGTAATCCGAGATCAGCACGATGTCGGTCTCGGGCAGCCAGCGCTGCACCGCGGCGAGGAGCCGCCCCCGCACCGGTCCCGCGACCGCTGCGTCGCTCTCCCGGTCGAAGCGGACCACGTGCTGGCTGCCCGCCACCACGCGGCTCTTCACGGTGGTCGGGCGGGACGGATCCACGACGAGGCCGTCCGGCGCGACGCCGGCCAGCTCCAGCTCATGCCCGAGCCGCTCCCCGGCCGCATCCGCTCCGATCACGGTGACGAGCCGGGCCTGACCGCCCATGGCGGCCACGTTGGCGGCCACGTTGCCGGCCCCGCCGACCTTGACCGTCTCGGCCCGGACCGCCACAACCGGGACCGGGGCCTCGGGCGAGATGCGGGAGACGCTCCCCCACATGTACTCGTCCAGCATGACGTCCCCGACCACCAGGACCCGGCAGCGGGCGAAGCGGCCCAGGATCTTCCGCAACCCCTCACGCGACAGCGGGCGATGTCCCTCGTTCCGTTTCACCCGGACGGCCCTCGTCTCTCTCTGCCCGGCGCCCAAACGCCGGCTACGCTATCCGATTTCTTGCGCAAATTCAACCCGCATGACTGGCCATTCCTGCAGGGTTTGCGAACGCAGCCGTGAACCCTGCGGGAATGGCCAGTCATAATGCTGCGGCGACCGCGTACGAAACACAACGCGCCGGCAGCCCCACACCGGCCGCCGGCGCCCGGGTCGGCCCTTGCCGACCCCGCCTCCGCGTGGTCTTGGCGTTCTTGATCCCCCGGGGTGAGACCGACTCCGGTCGGCCTCACCCCGGGGGGCCGATCCCCTTGCGCTGGAAGTGCGCCAGCGTCGCGCGCAGCCCCGCCTCCAGGTCCACGGTGGGCTGCCAGTCGAGCACCGCGCGCGCCCGGGTGATGTCGGGCTGCCGGACGCGGGGGTCGTCCTGGGGCAGGGGGTGCGTGCTCACCGCAAGGGCCCGGCCCAGCACCCGCTCCAGGGTGGCGACGAGCTCCCGGATGGTGAACTCGGTGGGGTTGCCGACGTTCACGGGGTCGACCTCGGCGGAGGTGAGGAGCCGGTAGAGGCCCTCCACCGTGTCCGCCACGAAGCAGAAACTGCGCGTCTGGCTCCCGTCCCCGTAGAGGGTGAGGGGCTCGCCGGTGAGGGCCTGGAGGCAGAAGTTACTCACCACGCGCCCATCGTGGGGCCGCATGCGGGGCCCATAGGTGTTGAAGATCCGCGCGATCCGGGTATCGACCCCGTGGTAGCGGTGGTAGGCCATGGTCAGCGCCTCGGCAAAGCGCTTGGCCTCGTCGTAGACCCCCCGCGGGCCCACCGGGTTCACGTGGCCCCAGTAGGACTCGGGCTGGGGGTGGACCTGGGGATCGCCGTAGACCTCGGAGGTCGAGGCCAGGAGAAACCGCGCCCCCTTGGCCTTGGCCAGGCCCAGGGCCTTGTGGGTGCCGAGCGAGCCCACCTTCAGCGTCTGGATGGGCAGGCGCAGGTAATCCACGGGGCTCGCCGGCGAGGCGAAGTGCAGGACGGCATCCAGCGGCCCCGCCACGTAGAGGTACTCCGTGACATCGTGCTTGATGAAGCGGAAGGCCTCGTGGCCGAAGAGGTGGGCGATGTTGTCGAGGTCCCCGGTGATCAGGTTGTCGATGCAGAGCACCTCGTGGCCCGCCTGCAGCAGCCGCTCGCAGAGGTGCGAGCCCAGGAAGCCCGCCCCCCCGGTGACCAGCGCCCGGGGCCTCATGCCGGCCGCCCCGGGAGGCTGGCGTGCCGGCCGATGCCCAGGTACTCGAAGCCGGCGGCCTGCAGGGCCGCGGGCTCGAGCGCGTTGCGCCCATCCAGGAGGAGCGGGCGGACCATGGCGGCCTTGAGCCGGGGGAAATCCAGGGCCGTGAACTCCGGCCACTCGGTGCAGAGGACGAGGGCCTCCGCCCCCGCCGCCACGGCGTAGGGATCGGGGCAGAGCGTGAGGGCGGGACAGGCACTCTGGGCCTTGGCGCCCGCCTGGGGGTCGTAGCCCGCCACCGTCGCCCCCTCGGCGAGGAGGGCCCGGGCCAGGGCGAGCGCGGGGGCCTCCCGGACATCGTCGGTGGAGGGCTTGAAGGCGAGGCCCAGGAGCCCGATCCGTTTGCCCCGCAGGATCCAGAGCGCCCCCTTGAGCTTGGCCACCACCTGGCCGATCCGGGTCGTATTGAGCCGGTCCACCTCCTGGAGCAGCGTGAAGGGGTAGCCCGCCTGCTCGGCGATCTTGACGAAGGCCTTGACGTCCTTGGGGAAGCAGGAGCCCCCGAAGCCGAGGCCCGCGTTGAGGAAGGCCCGCCCGATGCGCTTGTCGAGGCCCACCCCCTTGACCACCTCCAGCACATCGCCCCCCGCCCGCTCGCAGATGTCCGCCAGGGCATTGGCGAAGGTGATCTTCAGGGCGAGGAAGGAGTTGGACGCGTGCTTGATCAGCTCGGCGCTGGCGATGTCCGTGACCAGGACGGGCACCGCCCGGTCCACCCGGCAGTCGGGGTGGATGGGGCAGCGGAAGCGGCCCTCCACGATGGGGCCATACAGGGTGCGGAGCAGGCTCTCCGCCCGGGGGGCGGCCACCCCCAGGACCAGCCGGTCGGGGTGGAGGAAGTCCTCCACCGCCATCCCCTCCCGGGTGAACTCGGGATTGGACGCCACATCGAAGGTGACGCCCTTGCCCCTGCCGTAGACGGCCAGGGTCTGCTGGATGCGGACCCCGGTCTGGACGGGGACCGTGGACTTCTCCACGATCAGGGTATCGGCCGTGGCGTGCTCGGCGATGCGGCGGACGGCGAGCTCGACGTAGGAGAGATCCGCCGTCCCATCCGGCAGGGGTGGGGTGTTGACACAGATGAAGGTCACGGCCGCCTCCCGGACGGCCGCCACCGGGTCCGCGGTGAAGGTGAGCCGGCCCGCTGCCACGTTGCGGTGGACGAGGGCCGCCAGGTGCGGCTCGTAGATGGGCAGGGCGCCCCGCTGCAGGGTGGCCACCTTGCCGGCGTCATCGTCCATGCAGGTGACGGCGTGGCCGATCTCGGCCAGGCAGGCCCCGGTGACCAGGCCTACATAGCCGGTGCCGAGGACGGAGACCTTGACGCTCACGGATAGGCTCCTTTTGTCTTAGTACGTTTTACGCTATTACGCCTTGCTCTATTACTCTTTGCCTTATTGGGTTATTGCTTCATTGGTCATTTCTTGCCGCCGGATACCGGGCCAGATCGGCGTCCACCATCATCTCGATGAGCCCGCGGAACGAGACCTTCGGCCGCCACGCCAGCGCCCGCTGCGCCTTCGAGGCATCCCCCTGGAGCAGATCCACCTCGGCGGGCCGGACCAGCTTCGGGTTCACCTCCACGTGCTCCTTCCACGGCAGGCCGACCCGGGCGAAGGCCACCTCGCAGACTTCCCGGACCGTGTGGGTCTCGCCGGTCGCGATGACGAAATCATCCGGCCTGGATTGCTGGAGCATCAGCCACATGGCCTCGACGTAGTCCCCGGCGAATCCCCAGTCCCGCTTGGCGTCCAGGTTTCCCAGCGCCACGGTGCGCGCCAGCCCGCGCGCGATGCGGGCGGCGCCGTCGGTGATCTTGCGGGTGACGAACTCCTTGCCGCGCCGGGGCGACTCGTGGTTGAACAGGATCCCCGAGCAGGCGAAGAGGCCGTAGCTCTCGCGATAGTTGACCGTGATCCAGTGGCCGTACGCTTTGGCCACGCCGTAAGGGCTGCGGGGGTAGAACGGGGTGCGCTCGGTCTGGGGGACCTCCTGCGCCTTACCGAACATCTCGCTGCTGGAGGCCTGGTAGTACCGGATTTCCCGGTCGATCAGGCGCACCGCCTCCAGCATCCGGGTGACGCCCAGCGCCGTGAACTCCCCCGTCAGGACCGGCTGTTCCCAGGAGGTCGGGACGAAGGACTGGGCGGCCAGGTTGTAGACCTCCCGGGGCCGGACGTCGCGCAGCAGATCGATGATGGACAGCTGGTCCAGCAGGTCCGCCTGGCAGATCTCGACCCGCCCCCGCAGGTGCTCGATCCGCTCGAAGTTCTCGGTGCTGGAGCGGCGGACCATGCCGACCACCCGATAGCCCTTCCCCAGCAGGAAGTCGGCCAGGTAGGAACCGTCCTGTCCCGTGATGCCCGTGATCAAGGCGGTGGGCGGACTCATCGGCCTGCCTCCCGGAGCATGCGGGCGATCTCCTTGACCTCCTGGGCGCGCTCCACAGGGCAGACCAGGACACCCTCGGGGGTCTCCACCACCACCACGTTCTGCAGTCCGATGGTGGCGATGGGGCGGGTGGTGGCGTAGATGACGCAGCCGCGGCTGTCACGGTGGACGTGCCGCCCCACCACCGAGTTGCCCCACTCGTCGGGCGGCAGGATCCGCCCCAGGGCGCTCCACGCGCCCACGACATCCCAGGTGAAGGTCGCCGG
>Ga0316622_100001448_pt1 | contig 15459 bp, 16 predicted proteins | sample OWC_Aug_OW2_C1_D_FD_207646 | JGI IMG/M metagenome (GOLD analysis project Ga0316622, IMG submission 207646) | Wetland soil microbial communities from Old Woman Creek delta, Ohio, United States - OWC_Aug_OW2_C1_D5_C | ecosystem: Environmental > Terrestrial > Soil > Wetlands | place: USA: Ohio... | reverse complement strand
TCCTCGACCCTTCGATGAACCTAGCCGGCGGCGCTTCTGTAGGCGCGCGAGTTCACAACCCTTGTGAAACCGGCTAGGCTGCGGCCGCGCTTTGAATGCGCTCGGCGCGCCTGCCGGAAGGAACACATGCGATGGGAGAGACTGACGACATCCGCGTTGACGCTGAGTGGAACGCGGGCGACATGGGCTGCGGGGAGCTGGTGCTGGAGTTGCGAGCCCGCATGAAGACACTGCGCCCGGGGCAGGTCCTGCGTCTGACTGCTCGTGATCCCGGCGCAATCGAGGATCTCCCCGCGTGGTGCCGATTGAGCGGGCATCGCCTGGCACGTGCCGCGCATCCGACATACCTCATTGAAAGGAAGGAGGATTGATCCATGGCAGGGAAGTTCTGTGTTTCACTGACCCATGCGAAGGATGACGCCGACAAGGCCACGGTGGCCTTCGTGGTGGCCAACGCGGCCGTCGGGTCGGAGCAGGAGACGATGGTCTTTCTCAGCACCGAGGGGGTGCGCCTGGGGGTGAAGGGTTACGCGGACGATGTCCATGAGCAGGGGTTTGCCCCGCTCAAAGATCTCATGGCCAACTTCGCCGCGGCCGGCGGTACGATCTACGTCTGCTCGCCCTGCTTCAAGCGGCGCGGCCTCGACGAGAACAACCTCGTGGCCGGTGCCAAGATCGTGGGTGGGGCGAAGCTGGTTGAATTCCTCGCTGGCGGCGCGCCCTGCGTTTCCTACTGATCCGACCCGGGCACTCGGCGACGCCCGACCGGCGTGTGACGCGGCGATGATGGCACCACGCGATCCGCACCCGTACTCGCCCCACGTGAGCTTCGACGGCGGCGATCTGGACTGCGGCAGCGGCTTGTTGCTGCTGATCCGCAAGCACATCGACCCGCTCGAGCCGGGACAGCTCCTGGAGATTCGTTCCACCGAACCGTCGGTGCGCGAAGACCTGCCTGCGTGGTGTCGTCTCACCGGCAACGAGCTGGTGTCGGAGCTGCGCAACGGTCGTGAGAGCAGCTACGTGGTTTCCAAAGGGCCGTTCATTCGGCCCGTCGTGGCGGTGACCGACGGGCACGACACCGGCCAGGTGAGCGAACCGAACCGTACAAGATCGCCAGCCCCGATCACCCAACCGATCAAAGCGGTCACGATTCCCGCCGAGCTTCCGCAGCCGACTCCGGCTCCCGCGATCCGACCGCTGTCGGTGATGGGGATTGGGAGCTGGCCGCGCCCGCGGTGGATGCTGCAGGCACTGCACGACCACATGGAAGGCAGGCTGTCGGCAGAGGAGTTCCGTGAAACGGCCGACGATGCGGTGCGGCTGGTCGTGGATGCGCAGCGGCGCGTCGGGGTCGACGTGCTGACCGATGGCGAGCAACGCCGCGACAACTACGCCAGCTTTGTCGGTGGTCTGCTCGACAATTGCCAGCTCATTCCCATCACCGACCTCCTGCCCTACGTCGACGATCCGCAGAAGTTCGAAGAGGAGCTGCGGGCGTTGGATGTTCCCGCCGCCAAGGTGCGGCATCCGGCCGTCTTCGGTCCGTTGGGGCGCAGCCGGCCCCTGGCGGTGCACGAGGTCGAGTTCGTGCGCAGCCTGTCAGACCTGCCAGTGAAGGCCGCCCTCCCGGGTCCGTACCTCCTGACGCGTACGATGTGGATGGAGTGCCTCTCGGACCGCGCCTACGCGACCCGCGAGCAGCTCGCCGACGACATCGTGCGAGTGCTCCGCGAGGAGGTGCACTACCTGCTGGCCGCCGGGGCCGCGCTCGTGCAATTCGACGAGCCGGTGTTGACGGAGGTCGTCTTCGGCCGGCCGGCCGGGCAACGGACGTTCATGTGTGGTGCGCTCGGAGCGCGCCGGCAGGTGGACGAGGAGCTGCGGTTCGCCGAAGAGTTGATCAACCGCGTCGTGCGCGGGCTGCCGCCGCAACGGCTCGCACTGCACGTGTGTCGGGGCAACTGGACTCCGGATGAACGGATCGCCCTGGCCGGTGACTACCGCCCGCTCGTGCCGCTGCTGTCACGCGTGCGGGTCGGCACACTTTTTCTCGAGCTGTGCACGCCGCGCGCCGGCGACGAGGCCGTGCTCCGCGAGCTGCCGGAAGACCGGCGGGTGGGAGTCGGTGTCGTGAACCAGAAGTCGCCACGGGTGGAAACCGTCGGCGAGATCGTGGCGAAGGCCGAGAAAGCCATTCGGCTCTTCGGCAAGGAGCGGGTGCTGCTCAATCCTGACTGCGGCTTCGCGACGTTTGCCGACAACCCGATCACCAGCGGCACGCTGGCGGAACAGAAGCTCGCCGCGATCGTCGAGGCTGCTCGACGGCTTCGCCAGCGCTACGATCTCGGCGATTGACGATGCCGCTCCCGATCGCGCCAGTGCGTTGCTTCGGAGCGCTCCCTCAGTGGTAAGAGGAGTGGGCATGCATATCCGCCAGGTTGCGTTGGTTGCGCAGGATCTGGAGCCGGTGGTCGAGCACCTCTGCGCCGTTTTCGGGCTTGAGGTGGCGTTCAACGATCCGGGCGTGGCGGTGTTTGGCTTGCGCAATGCCGTCATGCCGGTCGGTGACACGTTCCTGGAAGTGGTCTCGCCAGTGCAGCCGGACGCCAGCGCCGCCCGTTATCTGGAGCGGCGGAAAGGGGACGGCGGCTACATGGTCATCCTGCAGACGGACGACCTCGACGCCGATCGCCAGCGACTCGAGAAGCTCGGCGTCCGGATCGTCTGGGAGATCGCGCTCCCCGACATTGCCACCCTCCATTTACACCCGCGCGACATCGGCGGTGCGATCGTGTCACTTGATCAGCCTCGTCCGCCGGAGTCATGGCGCTGGGCCGGGCCCGAGTGGGAGCGCAGGGTTCGCACCGAAGTCGTTGGCGGGATCACCGGCGTCGAGATCCAGACGGACGATCCGCGCGCCTTGGCGTCGCGGTGGGCAGAGGTCTTGGGGACGGCCGCCACGGTCGCTGGTGGGGGCGAGTTTGCCGTACAACTCGCCCGCGGCTGGATTCGCATGGTGCCTCCCCGTGATGATCGAGGCGAAGGCATCGCCGCCGTCGAGTTGCGCGCGCGCGATCACGAGCGCATCCGGGCGGTGGCGGAGGCGCGCGGGCTCCTCGACGACGAGGGCAGCGTCGAGATCGGCGGCGTACGGTTCTGGCTCAGCCGAACCGGTTAGCGTCTCGTTGGAAAACCCGCTCATGCTTCGAGACGCTCCTTCCGGAGCTCCTCAGCACGAGCGGGTTTTCCCTCGGTGCACAAGCGTTTTCTACGCTCGCCCTGAGGAGGCGCGGAGCGCCATCTCGAAGGGCGTAGACCTTTTTCAACGGATGGGATAGCGTCCTGAAATCAGCGGCGATGACAGCGAAAGCGGTCGACGTCACCGGGGTCAGAAGGGACTGGACGGCCCGCGGCTTCAGCTGCGACGTGTGGGTGGACCTGCCGGGCCAGCGCTGGGAAGATTTCGTTCACGAGGTCGACGAGCTGGCGATGGTGCTGGAGGGTGATGTGGAGTTCGAGATCGCCGGGAAGGCCCACCGACCCGAGGTCGGCGAGGAGCTGTTCATCCCCGCTCGCGCTTCTCATTCCGTCCGCAACCGGGGTGCCACGACGGCGCACTGGCTGTACGGGTATCGACGGCGGTGACGGCGCGGCCGGCGCCAGCGCCGCCAGGCGAGCAGCCGATGTCGGAGATCGACGTCCGGACCATCGATGCCAGCGAGCGCGACGCCGTCCTCGATCTGCTCGCCGGCTGGTTGAACGATCGCGGCTTTTTTGCGCGCTACTTCCAGCACGACCCGACGTTCCGTGACGATCTCTGCTTGGTCGCGGCTGATGGTGCTCGGATCATGAGCTGCCTGCAGGTGTTTCGCAAGGCGGTTCGCGTCGGCGACGCGGTCCTCGACGTCGGCGGCGTTGGCAACGTGTACACCGATCCCGCGTACCGCGGCCGCGGCTTGGCCTCCGCGCTGCTGCGGCAGGCCATCGGCGCCATGGGGGGCCACGGCTTCGACGTGTCGTTGCTCTTTGCCACCCGCCTCGCCTTCTACGGCCAGTTCGGCTGGCAGAGCTACGCGCGCCACCTCACGTTCATCGCGCCAGGCGCGGCGGCGATGTCGGGTCAGTGGCAGATCGAGCCGTTCGAGGCGGATCGCGACCTCGACGAGGTCATGCGCCTGTACGACCGGCACTGCGCAGCGGTCAGCGGCACGACCGTGCGCGATCCGCGATACTGGCTCGGCCAGCTGCGCTACGCGGGCAATCCGGACGAGACGTTTCTCGTGGCGCGCGCAGGCGGGCGGATCGTTGCCTACGCGCGCAGCACGACACTCTATGACTTCCACACCATTATCGAGCATGCATGCCTTCCTGGCAGCGGCGACGCGCTCGCCGATCTGCTGTGCGCACTCCACGGCGCCGCGGCCCACCTGCCCGGCACGGTCGCACAGCTGTCGTGCGAGGAGGGGTTGGAGGATACGCTCCGCCGCCGCGGGCTGTCGCTGCGAACGGTCGAGGACGTCTTCTGGATGTGGCGGCTGATCGACCCGGCCCGCGTCGCGGCCAAGCTGCGGCTTCCCGTGGCGGCGACGGGCGACCCGGACTTCTTCGCGCGGCTGTTTCCGGCGCAGCGCAGCGTGTACTGGTTCTCCGATCGGTTCTGAGGGATCGAGGGATCAAGGGATCGAAGTGCTGCGGGAAGCCGACGAGGTGTACGGCCCCGTTTCGCGCTCGAAATGGCCTGCCTATTAAGTCTTCCTGTTCTCTGACGCGCTCCATGTCCTCCTGTCATCGTCGGTCCGCCGCCGCAGTGGTCCGAAAGTTCGCTGCGTCGCCAAATTTTCGTCTGCAGCAGCCCGCAGATCGCGACAAGCCGCAGGATTGTGTCTATTTCCATACTCACCCTCAAAGTCGCAGGCCGCCCACTGTAACGGTCCGCGTGCTTCCCAATCAAATCACTTCACCTGCACGATGCCGGGCGGTTGCCATGTGCCGCTGCCGGGAGGCAGAATGGATGGCGGCGTTGTCTTCGGCCAGTAGAGTCGCATCACCATGTAGATGGGGCCGTTCGGTGCCGGCAACCAGTTCGACTCTTTGTTTGCGCCCGGTGAGTCTTTCTGGATGTAGAGCGTCAACGAGCCGTCGGCGTTTTTCTTCATGCCGGGCAGCATCGGCGAGTTGATGAGATACCGGTTGATTGGATTCTCGATCAGCAACTGGGATTTGCCGTCGTACATCGTTACCGACCAGAAGGCGTTCACCGGCGGCAATCCACCTGCGGGGAAAGTGAGCGTGTAGTTGTGCTTGCTGCCGTCGAGTTCTTCGCCGTTCGGCAGCCAACGAGTCATCGGATACGTCGCTTCGACGCCGTCGTTGCCGTAGATACCTGCCTTCGCGGCGGCGGCGCGTAGCAGCCAATCGCCGTGATAATACTTCCGGTCGCCGAACGCTGCGCCGATGTTCCAGCCGTTGATCTTCTTGCCGACGGTGGCGACTTTCGCGTCCACTTTCTTTTCGCCTTCGAGCATGCCGACGAGGATCTCGGCTTTGTGCTCGAGGGAGAGGTCTTTGAAGTTGAGGGTCTTGCCGGGGCCGACGCCGATTCTGGCGAGTGTGGCGCGGATGGCCTTTTCCTCGGGGCCTGCCGGGGCGAATTGGAGGACGAAGTCGAGATACTCGAAGAAATTCTTCTTCACCAGTTCCTTGTTAATCACCGGCCAATCGACGGCTGGCGCGGCGGGCGGCGCCGGCTGTTTCAGATACGCCGACAACGGTTGCAGTTTGTACCCGTCCTGCACTTTGACGACGTTCGGCATGTCATCCGGCCCGAGCAATTGCGTGCGAAACAGCGTGATCGCGAACTGCGTCGTCGCATGAAACACCTTCTTGATGCCAGCCGGCGTCCTGCCGTCCCAATCGGGGCCGGCAACTAGGTAATCGCCGGCGTCGTTGCCGGTCGCGCGGCTGCCGATGTAACCGAAGTTGAATGTATTCCAGTCGATGAGTTGGACGGAGTAGTACCGGGATTTCTCGACTGCCGGCACGGACACGACAAACGGCTCGGCGCGCAGGTCAACGCCAGCAAACGAATACGGCGTGTCGCTGTTGGGCGTGACCACGGCGGTGTCTTTGTAGGTGAAGACGCGGTGCTCGTTGTAGAGTTGGTTGAACGGGGATTTGTACTGGTCTGAAGACTTGTCGATCCAGAACTCGTAACACGCCGCGTAATTCATCACCAGCGGCAGCCCATAGATGAAGCCTTCCTCCGCGATGGTTTTTGCCTCGCGGATACTTGGCCAGTCTTCTTGTGCCTTCGCCGAAACAGCGGCGAAGAGTGCGACAACTAGCAGCGCGAACTGTTTCATGACTCAAACTCCTTCTTGTTTGCTCTAGACAAACCGTACATACGACAGTTGTCAAGTGTTTCTCGGTCCTTGCGTTGGTGCGACCCCGGAGGGGCATTCACGTTTAGTCCCGAGTGGATAGGGGCGGAGGCTAACAGGTGCCGGGTCGGACGCGGGCACCCGTCTGCACATACTGGTCGCGCCGTGAGGTGCCGCTGGCTCCGTCGTCGACGTGCAGCCGCAGGTCGCGGCTGCGGCCAACGAGATCCTCGATCCGGAACGCGTCTCCTTCGGCGACAGCGTTGACGCCGTCGATGCCGACGACGCGCCCGCTGGCCTGATCGATGAACACGTCGCCGCAGCGCTCGGTGGCGATCATGGCGCAGGCTGCCGCGCTGCCTTCACCCCAGTCGAAACCGCTGCGCACGCCGGGGCTGTCGTAGCCGCCGTGGCCGTAGTTCTCGACGCTCTTCCCGGCGGGGAGCTTCTGCATCTCGGACGGCGAGCGATCCCAGCGAAAGTCCCAGCTCGCGGTGCGTGGCCAGTTGGGACACGCACCGTCGTAGATGGTTGGGCAGATGTTGCGGTTTTCGGGAATCGCTTGCAGCGCGAACGCCGCGCGGAGCGCCGCCACGCCCCGCGCCAGGTACTCCGGCTCCGCGAACACACGGTACGCGTCGATGAGCAGGAGCCCGAAGAGCGCCTGCCGTGCGTCGCTCCACTCGCCGTCGGTGTTCATCACGCCAAATCCCCCGAACGCCCGGTACGACAGGAAGGGCGGTTCCCACACCTGCTGGTAGAGACAGAGCTGATCCAGCGCGCGCCGAGCGGCGGTGAGCCACGCCGCTCGCTGATCCGGGGTGCCGGCCGCGCTGTGACCGGCCTTCAGGAGGCACTCGGCCGTCCACGCCATCGAGAGCGTGTTCTGCGGGGGGATGCGCGTGTGAGGATCGGAGAAGTCGAACGACTTGTAGGAGCAGGACAGGAAGGTCTCGTAGTCGAAGTAACGTCCGGTGGGGACGACCTCGCGGCACAGGAAGTCGGCAAGGCGAGCGACGGCGCCGGACTCATTCCCCGCCAGGAGAATTGGACCGGCCACGGCCGCCTGCGCCACCGATCGCAAGCGCGGTCCCGGTTGCAGTGTCCGCTGGTCGAAGTACGACGGGATGGAACCATCGTCTGCCTGCACGGAGGCCAGGAATCGCGCGAGTTGGCGTACCCGCGCGACGAAGGACGGTCGCGGCTCGACGAGGCCATTCCACGCGAGCATCCACTTCGCCGTCTCGCACATGTCGGGGAGGTGGTAGAAGCGGAGCGCGTCGCGGTCGCGCATCATCCAGGCGAAGATCAGATCGTCTCCGACGCCCCACCAGCGTCGCTGCTCGTGATCGTAAAAGGTCGGCAACAGAGCGCCGGGTGGCATGGCGTCGGCGAGCGCGGCGACGCGGCGCGCGCGCGCGAGGTACTCCGTGTGGCCGAGGCGCTTACCCAACAGGGCCAGCCCGATGGCCGAGCGCAGGGCGTTGAACCAGGCTTGAAAGAACGTCGCCGTTCCGCCGCCGACGTAGTGGATGGGTCCTCCGGTCTGGAGGATGCCGCCGCGCAGATCGATCCACTCGTCGCGGAACGCGGCTTCGTACGCGGCGATGGCGTGCGCCGCAAACGGCAGGGCCTGGGTGCGCGCCCGCGGCGCCCGCGGCGCGCCGACGAGCCGCCACACCCAGCGCGCCGCGCTCGCGATCAGGGACTCCGGCGCGGCGGGCTCGAGCGCGATATGCAACGCGAAACGCAGGCGCTCCAGCGTTCCGGCTCCAGGTTCACGGTGGAAGTAGGTGTGCCCGTGCGGGCGCGAGGCGCAGAGCCCGTACGCCAGCCGCGGCGCGGCGCGATCGGCGCAGTCGAGGTCCAACGCCGCGGGGAGGGCGCGCGCGCTCGTGAGGAGATCCACGTCAGGGAGGAGCATGACCCGGACCGCTTCGTTCTCAACGGCGGCGACCGGCGAGCGAAACGCATGGTCGGCAATCACGTCGTCCGCTGCGGGGCGGAGATGGGGCACCCAGGCGCGCAGGTCGGGGGCCCCGTGAGCGACCCAGGAGAAGTCCAGCCATGCCGACGTCACCGCAGCGGTCGGTTCCGGTTCGACCAGCGCTTCGAGGCGTATCACATCGCCAACTGCTCGTGCCGAAACCTGTGCCGCTCGACAGCATGGAGCGACCCGGAGACCGCCACGCAGCACGACGCTGCCTCGCCAACCCACCGCGATTTCGGTGCCGGCAATCTCGACTTCCGTGTCACCCGCGCGGACGAGCATCTTTGGCTGAATCACCGCATCGCCGCGTCAGCAAGAATGACGACCCAGGGGTGGGGACACACTACGCTGCCCACCGTCGCGACCGCCGGGTTCACGGCAGCCGTGTCCACCGGCCCTCGACCTGAGTGTTGCACGGTTCCACTGCCGCGCAGATTCCGGAGAAGCTGGTCTGGAAGAGGTACCGAGCGGTGGTGGGGCTGTGGCTGGCGTCAATCGTCAGGGGGACATTCAGCGTGACCGTACATCCCTGGTCGGTTCGCGAGATGGGTTCGAAGTCAATTCGGATCGTTCCTGATTGATCGACCTCTCCAGTTGCGGTTCCCCCTCCTCCCTCCTCGCAAGCAACGGCGGTGATCTGGGGGCCGTCCTGCAATACCTGATAATCACAATGACTCGGGAGGCCGGCGATGGTGTCGCGAATCTGATCGGCGATCGGCTGCGGGCAGTCGGAGTCGGTCACGCTGAGCTGCTCCTCGCGCCAGATCCCCGAAACGTCCGGAATCACCGTTGGCGTCTGCGTTGCCGTTTGCGTCGGCGTGTCTGTGTGGGTGGCAGTGGCCGTCCGGCTTGGGGTGTTGCTTCTGGTTGGGGTCTGAGTCGGGGTCTCGGTCGGAGTGTCGGTCGGAGTGTCGGTCGGCGTCGGCGAAGGGGTCGGTGACGCCGTCTCGGTGGAGGTCGGGGTTGGCGGGACGACGGGGCAGCCGTCGAGCGAATGGACGACGGCGCCGGTCAGCTCATTGATGGCGACGCGGTCGTCGTCGTTCGCGTCGAACGAGGGGCAGAGCTCGAGGGCGATGTCGCCGAGGGCGATGCCGACGCCGCGCACGAGCTCGTCGATGCCGATCCTCTGGTCGTCGTTGCAGTCACCCACACACTGCTGCGCCGACGCCGAAGGCGCGAACATCAGGAGCAAGCCGCCGAGCAACGATAAAACGTGGCGGAAAATCATCCCGGCAGCTCAAATGCTACCGACTGCGACCCCACCGGTCACTACGAGACCTTCGTCTGCAGCCGGTCGATCGCGTGCACCGGTGCGTTGTCGCCTTTCATCAACGGGGTGATGGCCCCGTAGACCATCTGTTGTTGCTGGACGAGCGACTTCCCCGCGAAGGCGGCGGCGGTGACGCGGATCTCGAAGTGGCCAGGGCTGGAAGGGACCACTTCCGCGCGGGCGCCCGGGATGGCGGATTCGATGGTTTCGCGAATGGTCCGACTCAGATCGACCCCCGGGTCGATGATCGACAACGACATGCACAGACTCCTCCGTTCACTCGACGCTCGCAGCGTCACTCCAGCATAGCCGATGCGGTCGGGGTTACAATCCAGGAGAGTCGACGGTGACGCTGCGTTTTAATTCTTGGATCAAGGTTCTCTGCTCAACGAGAGCGTCCGCCAACCTTCACGATTCGGTCGAACTCCGATTTCATGACGGGCTGAACCGAGAGTCGGGACTGCTTCACGAGGACCATGTCCTTCAACGCCGGCTCGGCCTTGATCTGCACCAAACTGACGGGGCGCGCGAAGCCGGACTCGATCGCCACATCCACGACCGACCAATCGCCTTCACGCGCGGTCGGGTCGGGGTACGGCTCGGAGACCACTGTGGCGACACCGACGATGCGTTTCTCATCGCCCGAATGGTAAACAAGCGCGAGGTCGCCTGGGCGCATTGCGCGAATGTGATTCCGAGCCTGGAAGTTGCGGACGCCATCCCACCGCGTCTTGCCGTCCCTCACCAGGTCGTCCCAGGAGTAGGTCCCCGGTTCGGTCTTGAGCAGCCAGTGGTTCATCGGGCCTCCGAGTCGAGAGCTGGGAGCTCAGAGTCGAGAGCATGACGGAAGGAAGAGCTGTCGGCTCTCAAGGCTCAACTCTCGACTACGACTTCAACGGCTCGCCGGTGGCGTTTTTCTCGCGGAGCAGCTGCAGGAGCTTGTCGACGCCGCCGCTGGCAATGATCTCCTGGAACTGTGCGCGGAAGTTCGACACCAGGCTCACCCCTTCGACGATGAAGTCGATGATCGTCCAACGGTTGTCCGCGCGGCGCAGGCGATAGTCGACCAGGATGTCGTCCGGTCCGCCGCGCAGGATCTTCGTCTGTACGGTCCAATCGCCGCGCGCCTCCTCACGGTCACCGAGGATGGCCACGCGTTCGTTCCTGTAGTTTTCGACGTTCTTCCCGTACGTCACCGAGAGGTGTCTCTTGAACTCGTTGGTGAAATCTTCTCGCTGCGCATCCGAGAAGCGGCTCCAGTTGCGTGCGAGTACCAGGCGCGACAGCGTGGCGAAATCGACGTTCGCATAGACGATGTCCTCGATCCTGCCGCGCTTCTGATCCGACGTCAGGGTCTTGTCACCGAGCACGGCGAGGACCGCGTCGGTCACGTTCTGCACCACCACACGCGGGCTGTCCTCGGCTCGTGCGGTGCCGGAAGGCGGGGCCACGGCCCATATGATGGCGACGGCGCAGGCGGCTGCGATCGAGCTAGTCGGACTCCTGGTAGTACAGGTCTTCTTCATTTTCGTGGGGGACCTCCGTGGTGTCCTCGATGAGCGCCTTGCGGTGTTGCATGTATGCGTTCCGCACGAAGACGTAGTAGTCAAGCGAGCCCTCTTTGGCCTTGCGAACCTCGTCGAGGAACAGCGAGCGGGTGTTGATGATGTCGACGAGCCGGGGGCCGAGCAGGACGTACGAGCTGACGAACAAGCCGGCGATGGCCAGGGGGTAGTCGAAGAATATGCCCGTCAGATCGCGCGGATCGGACGGACCGAGAAATGGGACGACGATGTAGGGCCCAGGCGGCACGCCCCAGCGGCCGAGTGTCTGCCCAAAGTCCTCTTCGTGCCGCTTGAGGCCCATCCTCGACGCGGGATCGAGAAAGCCGAGGAAGCCGAGGCCGGTGTTGATGACGAAGCGACCGACGTCCGACGCGCTCTCGGCCGGCTTCCCTTGGAGCAGGTTGTTGATCGCCACCAGTGGGGTCTGGAGGTTGATGAAGAAGTCCGAGAACGAAGTCTGGAGGGCCTTCGGAGTGATGGTGTCCCATGCGGTGGCGACCGGTACGAGCACGTGTGTGTCGAGCTTGTCGTTGAACCAGAAGAGCTTGCGGTTCGCGGGCTCGATCGGGTCATGGTCGTACTGATCGTTCGCCGCGGCTCGGGCGGGCAGCGGTGCGGTCAACACGACGGCCAGCAGCGAGACGAGAACGAAGAGTGTCATCGGTTCTGTGCGAGCGGACGCCACGCGCCTCACTTGGTGCTCCCTTCCCCATTCTTCTCTAGATCAGTGTTGTGAATCAACTTGCCGATGAGCCGCTCGAGGATCACGGCCGATTCGGTGAACGTGATCTCGTCGCCGGGTTTCAGGGTGGCCTCTTCCCCGCCGAGCTGCAGGGAGACATAGCGGTCGCCGAGCACGCCAGCGGTTACGATGGACGCCGTCGTGTCGACCGGCAGCGCCAGGGTCGGCTCGAGATCGAGATCGACGCGAGCGCGGTAGTTCTGGTCGAGCGTGATCGCGTTCACCTGGCCGACTTTCACGCCGGAAATGACGACTGGTGCGCGTGGCTTGAGGCCCCCCGTCTGGTCGAAGGCGGCGAAGAGGTGGAGACCGCCGCCGGATGAGAGGCCGCCGACGTTGACGGAGAGGTACGCCACCGCGCCCAGACCGGCGAGGACAAAGAGACCAACGAGAAAGTCGCGCGTCGGCGATCGGCTCATGCGGTCATACCCCCCAGAGCGCGGTGAAGAAGTAATCCGAGATCAGGACGCTCACCGAGGCCACGACGACGGTTGACGTCGTGGCGGCGCTCACGCCGGCGGACGTCGGCGCGCTGGTATAACCCCGGTACGTGGCAATCAAACCGACCAGCACGCCAAAGACGAGCGCCTTCAAGAGGCTGCCCAGGACGTCATCGGTGAACTCCACCGCGGACTCGAGGCTCGAAACATAGCTGCCGGGGTCCACCCCCATGAGCTGGACGCCGACCAGATAGCCGCCGAAGAGCCCGAACACGATGAACAGCGCCGACAGGATCGGCATGACGGCGATCATCGCAAGCGCCTTGGGCGTCACCACGAGATGAACCGGATCGACGGACATCATGCGCAGGCCGTCGAGCTGCTCGGTGGCGACCATGGTGCCGATCTCGGCCGTGGTGGCGGAGCCCGCGCGCCCGGTCGCGAGCAGCGCCGTCAGGACCGGCCCCAGTTCTCGCACCAGGCTCAAGCCGACCACTGCGCCGAGTGACTCCGTGGCCCCAAAGCGAGCGAGGGTGTTGTAGCCCTGCAGGCCGAGCACCATGCCGACGGCCAGGCCGCACACGCAGATGATGACCAGGGAGAGCACGCCGAGCTTGAAGAGCTCGTCGACGAAGAGACGCACGCGGATCGGTGGGGTGATGAGGGCGCGCAGGATGCGGGCCGAGAAGATCGCCAGCTTACCGAGCTCGTCGATGAAGCGCATGGCGCCCCAACCGAGGTCGTGAACAAACGTCGTCACGAAACGCCTCGTGGGCCGGCGGCGCTCAGCACCTGCGCCGGGAGGGGCGGCACCTCGACGGAGAAGTCCGTGTCCTCGACATCTTCACGCAAGAAGGCGGCGACGCGGGGGTCGCGGCTTTGCTGCAGCTCGGCAGGTGACCCCTCGACCGCACCGTCGGGGAGGAGCAAGAGGACCCAGTCTGCCATGCGCATGGTCGAGCCGATGTCGTGCGAGACGAGCAGGATGGTCATGCCGAGCTGCCGGTTGATGCCGACGAGAAGCGCCTCGATCCGCTTGGTTGAGATCGGGTCGAGGCCGGAGAAGGGCTCGTCGCAGAGCAGGATGACGGGCTTCATCATGATGGCGCGGGCGAGCGCCACGCGCTTCATCATGCCGCCTGAGAGCTGTCCCGGGAGCAGCTGATCGACGTCCGTGAGACCAACCGCATCGAGCCGGGCGTGCACTTCGGTGACAATCGCGGCTTCGTCCAGCGAGCTGTGCTCACGGAGCGGGAATGCCAGGTTGTCGAAGACCGTCAGCGAATCGAGCAACGCGCCACCTTGGAACATCATGCCGAGCTTGGCCCGCACGCGGTACATCTGCCGCTCGGACAGACGGGTGATGTCTTCGCCCGCGACGTGGATGGACCCCGCTTGCGGGCGCACCAGGCCGCCGATGAGGCGCAAGATGGTGCTCTTTCCAGAGCCGCTGCCGCCGAGGATGACCGAAACCTTTTCCCGTGGGAACCGACAGGAGAGCGAGCGGAAGACCTCGCGGTCGCCAAACCCCATGCGCACGCCGGAGAACGCGATGTGGGGATCGCCAGCGACGGTGGAGTTCATGGCGGCGTGCTGATGGCTGGACGGCATTGTTCCTGTGAGTGTGACCCCCATAAATACCGTATCGCACGGCCATGTCGAGCAAATCCTCCCTTCACCCCCTTTGCCAAAGGGGGGTCAGGGGGGATTTCCCGCCGCCTGCCGCTGCGGCTCGTGTTCCCACTTCCATCCCGCGATCCCGATCCCGTCACGCTCCGTGTAGCCGGTCTGGTAATATTCGACGCGGTTCTCCGCGTCGACGAGCACGAACGTGGGGGTGCCGCTGACCCCGTAGCTCTGGAACGTCGTGCGATACGGATCGGTGGCCACGATCTCGGGGAAGGGCTGTCCGAATGCGCCGAAAAACTGGTCGAGCTTCTCCGGTTCCTCGTCGGTGATCGCGATTACCGGAATGCCGCGATCGTGGCCAAAGGCGAGGACCTCCGGCAGCGAGTGCTTGCAGGGCAGGCACCATGTGGCCCAGAAGAACAGCAGCCGTGGCGTACCCTCCGCCAGTCGCGTCGCGCCGCGGTACCAGTCCAGCTTGAGCGGCGGCGCGGGGCTCCCAAGCTCCGGCGGGCCGGGGAGCTTCGGCATCTCGAGCGGGAACGGGTCGGGCCGCAGCGATACCTGCACCGGTTTCGCCTCGTGATGGATGTCCAGCGCCACCGGCGTGCCGACCTCGCTGCGCATGATCCATTCCCGCAGCGCATGTGTTTCCACGAAGTGCGCCCCCGGGGGGCCGAGAATAATGTCACCGACCTCCAATCCGGCCTTCGCCGATGCCGAATCCGGATAGACGGTGATCACGGTCACCGCACCCTTCTCCAACCCCTGCTCCTTCCGTTGCGATTCCGGCACCGGACGATACTGGACGCCCATCCAGGCCGGCATGACCGTCTCGACGAGCCGGCGATCGTCGGCAAGCGTTGGGAACGGATTCGGCATGTCCATCAGGGCGGCCGAGGCGACCGTCGGTTCCGGGCCCAGAGACAGATCCTCGCAAGTGCCAAGACGCTCGTACGCGTCGCGCTCCGCCGGCGTGGCGCCGCGTGCCAGGTAGACGCGGCCGGCGATGCTGGTGAGGATCGCGCGCATCCGCAGCACGGCCCCAAGGCGCACCTCGATGCGGTAGCTGGCGGCGCTGGCATCATCAGCCTTCCGTTTCAACGAGAGGAGGCGAGCGTAGCGCTGCTCGTTCTTCTGGGTGAACGGCACGAGATCGGCGAGCACTTCGGTGGCCATCACCTGCGGTTCGCGACCATCGACATTCTTCGTCGTCGTCGGATCAAGCCGCGTCTTCCATTCGGGAAAGGTATCGAGGAAGTCGTCCCAGTTCTCGGTCTTGAGCGCTTCGAGGGCGTCGCTCCAGCGATGACCGTACGTTTTGAGCTGCTTGCTGAACTCGGGCAACGACCGGGCCTGCTCTTCCAGCTCCTTCAGCGAACGCGGGCTGAAACAGCCGAAGGTGCGGCCAATCCGATCGAGCAAGCGGATCTCCGGTTC
>Ga0316622_100001447_pt1 | contig 15462 bp, 15 predicted proteins | sample OWC_Aug_OW2_C1_D_FD_207646 | JGI IMG/M metagenome (GOLD analysis project Ga0316622, IMG submission 207646) | Wetland soil microbial communities from Old Woman Creek delta, Ohio, United States - OWC_Aug_OW2_C1_D5_C | ecosystem: Environmental > Terrestrial > Soil > Wetlands | place: USA: Ohio... | reverse complement strand
CCGAAGGATCATGTGCGGGTCGAAGCCTACGGCACGGTCGACGAGCTCAACAGCGCGATCGGCGTGCTGCTCACCGAAACGCTGCCGGACGATATCGGCGCCGCGCTGACGCGCATTCAGCACACGCTGTTCGATCTCGGCGGGGAGCTGTGCATTCCGGGGCACCGCATGGTCGATGATGCCCGGGTGACAGAGCTGGAACAGCTGCTGGACCGGCTGAATGAACATCTGCCGGCACTGAAGGATTTCATTCTGCCCGGCGGCACCCGCGCCGCCGCCCTGTGTCACATGGCCCGCACCGTATGCCGGCGCGCCGAGCGACGGGTGTACACGCTGTCGCGGCACGAGACCGTGTCGCCGGCCGCGCTCAAGTTTCTCAACCGCCTGTCCGACCTGCTGTTCGTCATGGCGCGCGCCCTGAACCGAGCCGGCGGCGCGCCGGACGTGCTGTGGCAGCCGGCCGGCAAGAAGACCTGAGTGCTCAGCGCCCCGCCGTCGGACGCGCGGCGTCGAGCGCTGCGCAGACCTTCGCAGCACCGTCGAGCACGCGCGGCGTCTGCCGCAGCGTCGTGTCCGCCGGTATCGAATACACCCGCCCCTCGCGCACCGCGCGCAGATCGACCCGGTCGCGCCACCAGTCGCGCACATCACTCTCGGTGCCGAGGCTGCTGCTGAACAGGATCACCTCCGGGTCTTCGATCAATACCGACTCGTAACTGACAGTCGGCGCGAGCGTGTCGCGGGCGGCGAAGATGTTGCGTCCGCCGCACAGGCGCAGCACATCCTGCAACAGGTGCGCGTGATTGAGCGTCATCAGCGGCTGGGCGCTGATCATCACAAACACCCGCACCGGCGTGCGCTCGCGATAGTCCGCGCGCAGCGTCGTGAGCCGGGCGCGATACTGCTCCGCCGCCGCCTGCGCCTCGGCCTCATGACCCGTGACCCGACCGAGGCTCAGCAGTGTCGCCGGGAGATCATCAAGCTTCTTCGGTTCGGCGATGAACACCGGAATGCCGTGGCGGCGCAGCGCGTCGAGATCCGAACTGGCGTTGCCGCTCGACCAGCCAACCGCGAGATCCGGCCTGAGCGCCAGCACCTGCTCGATGTCGAGCCGCACTCCACCACTGACCTGCGGCAGCACCCGCACCAGTGGCGGGTAATCGCTGAACGCCGACACCCCGACCACGCGGTCGCCGGCGCCGGCCGCGAACAGCAACTCGGTCGCGTGCGGGGAGAGACTCACGATGCGCTGCGCCGGCGCGGCCAGGGTCAGGGTCTTGCCGGCATCGTCGGTGACAGTGATCGTCGCGCGCGCCGGCAGGGTCGCCACGGCGGCGAACAAGGCCAGGATCACAACCGCACCGGTACGTTGCATCGGGACCTAGCGCAGACCGCGCCCATGGAATTCGAGCATCGGGAACTGTTCATCGCCGCGGCCGCGCACGCGCAGTCGCGTGAGACCGGCGTTTTCGACCTGGATGCGGAACATGTGCTCCGGGGGACTGCCGAGGGCGATGCTGAGCATCATGCGGGTGATGCCGGCGTGGCCGACGATCAGGATGCGCGCCCCGGCATGGGCGGCGAGGATGTCCTGCCAGGCGGACCGCACACGTGCGTGGAAATCGGCCACCGGCTCGGCCCCCGGCGGGCGGTTGGCGACCGGATCGCGCCAGAAGCGCTCGATGCGCAGCGGGTCGTCGCGGCGCAGCTCCTCGGCGGTGCGCCCTTCCCAGGCACCGAAACCGATCTCCATGAGGCGCGCGTCGGTGGCGAGCGGCAGGCCGAGCCGGGCGGCGAGCTCCGCGGCAAACGCCGCGCAGCGGCTCAGTGGCGAGGTGTAGATCAGGTCCCACTCGTTGAGGCCGGCCACGGCACTGCGCATCTGCTGCCAGCCCTTGTCGCTCAGCGGGTCATCGGTCTGGCCGCGGTAACGGCGCCCGCCGACCGGCTCGCCGTGGCGCAGCAGGTCGATGCGGGTCTCGGGAGGTGAACTGCTCATGGGGGAACAGCGAAACCGACGGGCTCAGCGGGTGATGAACCCGGCGATATGGGCCAGGCTCATCAGGACACCGATCACCAGCCAGAACAGCAACACCCGCCACACCAGCGCCAGCGCGCGGCGCACGTCGTTGGCGCTCGGCAGGGTCTCCGGGTTCAGGGCGGTGTTGCCGTAGACGTCCTGCTCGCCGGTGGGCTCGCAGGTATCGAGATGCAGCGCGCCAAGGCCGGAACCCAGCAGCGGCCCGCTGCTCAGGTCCGACCACATGTGGGCGCGGCGGCGCCAGCAGTACAACGCATCCTCGAAACTGCCCATCACCGCATACGAGAGCGCGGTGAGGCGCGCCGGCACCCAGTTGATCAGGTCATCGAGCCGGGCGGCGGCCCAGCCGAACTCGGCGAAGCGCGGCGTCTTGTGGCCCCACTGCCGATCGAGGCTGGCGGCCAGGCGCTGCACCATGGCACCGACCGGCCCGAGCGCGAGAAACCAGAACACCGGCGCCGCGATCAGCGTGTTGGCCTGCTTGAGCACGGCCTCGACCGTGGCCTGCGCCACGCCGGCAGTGGTGGTCTCGACGGTCGGCTTGCCGGTCAGCTCGGCCAGGCGCGCGGACGCATCGGCCACGTCATCATTGTCGAGCGCCGCGGCGATGCGGCCGGCCGTGACATTGAGCCGCTGCAGATCGAGACACAGATACAGCACCGCCACCGCGAACAGGGTTGCGAGCACACCGGCGATCTGGCCGAGCACGAAACTCGCGAGCAGCACCGCCACCGCGATCGGGGCGATCGCCAGGAGCACGGCATACACGCCCTGCGCGCGCAGGCCGCCATTGAAGCGCTGCTCGATGGACTCGGCCCAGTCACCGTACCACTGCCAAAGCTGGAAGCCGGCGCGGTCGGGGATCAGGCGGTCGAGGACCAGCGCCAGCAGGATAATGAGGAGGAGCGTTGTCATGTTGCTGTTGCGTAAGCGTTTGCAGCCACTCTACGGACTCGGCGCGGTGGCGACAAGCCTTGCGTCCCGCAGTTCGGCACGATAGCGCGACCAGTTGAAGTACGGACCCGGGTCGGTCTTGCGGTCGGGCGCGATGTCGCAATGCCCGACGATGCGCTCCGGCGTGATCGCCGGGTAGGCGGCCTGCAGCGCGCGTGTCACTTCCGCCAGGGTGCGATACTGCGCCTCTTCGAACGGCGCGTAGTCGGAACCCTCGAGCTCGATACCGATCGAGAAGTCGTTCACCCGGCTGCGGCCATCGAAGGCCGATGCCCCGGCGTGCCAGGCGCGCGCCTGCAAGGGCACGAACTGGATGAGCTCGCCATCACGGCGGATGAACAGGTGCGAGGATACGGTCAGCCCGGCGATCGGCTGGTAGTAGGGGTGACAGGCAAAATCGAGTCCGTTGCAGAACAGGCCCTCGACGTCCGACCCGCCGAACTCGCCCGGCGGCATGCTGATCGCGTGGATGACCAGCACATCGATCCCGATCCCGGCCGGGCGCTCGTCATAATTGGGGGACGGGACAAATCGAGCCCCTTCCAGCAATCCGGTGGATTGGTCGACCCGCAAGCGCTACCCCCGGCCCGGCAGCGCGGCCGCCCCGACCGTAGACTGGCCGCGCGGGTCAGGCCCGGTCGCATACGGGGCAGATTTGGAAAGGGCTTGCATATGCAGAAGTTAAAGTATACTTATTACACGTTACTTTAGAAGAAATCGGGTGCCGATCCCAGTCGGCACCCCTGCCAAAGCGAGGAGCCCGGCAATGTCGAACCTGAAGAAGCTGCTGACCACCCTGTCACTGGCCCTGCTGCTCGCGGTCAGCACCCCATCGACGGCACTGGCCTATGAGAACGGGCCGGAGTCGGGCGACGACGCCGCGATCATCCTCGACCTGGTGGTACTGCGCCCGACCGGCTTCCTCGCGACCGCCGCCGGCCTGGTGATCTTTGTCGGTTCGCTGCCGATCTCAATCCCGACCCTGAGCGTCGGCAAGGCGTTCGATGCTCTGGTGGTAGCGCCTGCACATTACACCTTCGTGCGCGAGCTGGGCGCCGAGCGCTAATCCGGCTGTCGCGACCTAGAGGCGCGCGGTGAGAACTGCGCGCACCTCATCGTCGCTCAATACGATCGGATTGGTCTTCATGCTGCTGCCGCGGCAGTTGGCCACGATCCGCCCCAAGTCCCCCTCGCCCACCCCATAGGCGGCCAGCCGCGGCAGCTCGAGCTGCCCGGTCCACGATTGCAGCACCTCCACCAACGCATCACAGGCCGCCGCGTCCGGCAAGGCATCCCGCCCGGACAGCAACCGGCCGACCTGCGCATACTTCTCCAGTGCCGGATTGTTCGGTTCCCGCTCCTGCAGCGCCCGGATATTGATCCCGGTGGCGACCGCGACCAGTGTCCCGCACACCACGCCGTGCGGGATCGGGAAGAATGCCCCCAGCGGTGACGCCAGCCCGTGCACCGACCCGAGCCCGACCTGGGCCAGGGTGATGCCGGACAGCAGTGCGGCATAGGCCATTCCACGGCGCGCCTCGGCGGCGCGAGGCCCGCCGGCATGCCATTCGAGCAGCGACATTCGAACCGCATCGAGTCCGCTCCACGCAAGCGCGTCACTGAACGGATTGGCGCGGCTGGAGACAAGGGATTCGAGCAGCTGGGTGAAGGCGTCCATACCGTTGGCCGCGATCAGCGCCGGCGGGCAACTGGCGAGCAGTTGCGGGTCGACCACCGCATAGCGCGGCACCAGCAGGTCGTGGCGGAAGGACTTCTTGAAGCCCTGCTGGCCGTGAACGCTCAGCACCGCATTCTTGGTGGCCTCGCTGCCAGTCCCGGCCGTGGTCGGCACGGCGATGTACGGCGTCGCCGGCCCTTGATAGGGCAGTTCCGGCCCGACGCCCTCGAGATGGTCCATCACGGAGTTGCCGTGCGGCAGCAACCCGGCCACGGCCTTGGCGGCATCGAGCACGCTGCCGCCGCCGATGCCGATCACCGCATCGATCGCGGCATCGCGAAATTGCGCGACCGCCGCGTCGATCAGCTGCGGCGACGGCTCGGTATCGATGCGGAGCCATTCCCACGCGACATCCTGGCGACGCAGGCCGGCGGTGAGCAGTTCCCAGTACGGAGTCTCGCGGAACGAACGTCCGCCGGTGACGAGCAGCGCCCGGCGCCCGAAACCGGCTGCCAGTGCCGGCACCTGGGCGAGCGTGCCGTCGCCGAATACGATATGCGGCAGCCGCGAGATGGAAAAGTCGGGGATCACAGATATTGAGCTGTCAGTTTACTGGTTTCAGTTTACCGGTCTCACGTCACGGCCAGCGCTGTTGACGGGCGCGCTGCGTGGCCGCAACTCCGCCCCGTCGTTGCCGCCGTCTGCATGACGTCGACATGAAAAAGCCCGCTCGCGGCGGGCTCCTCTAACTCTCTAAAACAATGGTGCCGGTGACCGGAATCGAACCGATGACCTACTGATTACGAATCAGTTGCTCTACCGACTGAGCTACACCGGCGGCGGGCCCGGCAGTATAAGGCCTTTGCGGCGGCCGAAACAATAAAACGGGGTGTCAGTGGGCAGATGGCTCGCGCGCGGGACGCACGCGAACGATGACGTCGACACCTTCCATGCGCATCCCCTCGGGCAGGGCCGGCAGGCCGCTGATCTGCACCTGCGCGGCCGGGATGTCGGTAAGCGTTCCGGTCGATTCGTCGTAGAGGTGATGGTGGGGGGCGGTGTTGGGATCGTAGAAGATCCGCGTCGGATCGGCGATGACCTCGCGGATCAGGCCGCGCTCGGCGAACAGTCCGAGCGTGTTGTAGACCGTGGCCTTGGAAACCCGGGCCGAGTCACCGTTGACCAGATTGAACACATCCTCGGCAGACAGGTGTTGGTGCCGACCAAACAGCAGCTCGGCGATCTCCAAACGCTGCTTGGTCGGAGTGATACCGTATGTCCGAAATAGAGCCTGTAGGTCTTGTGACACAGTCAAAGCACCCTGATCAAAACTCTCTGGTTGGAACAACTCAACCAAAATTTAGACAAATCCAAATTTAGACAAATTATAAACTGTATTCTGTGGGCAATCCAAGAAATTGCCCAAAGCTATATGGCAACGGACTACCCCAACATAACACCTACTCATAACTAAGTGGATATTTGAGAAAAAGCTACAACCAAACACTTGTAGTTACCACGGCTCACACTCCGGGTGTCGGCAGGTGAACCAAATCAGTCCTGGATGAACCGTCGCAGTCTCGGCAATCCTTTCTCCTCTTGCACCACGACACCACCACGCAGCATTTTGGAATGAGCCCAAGAAACGGACATTGAGCCTGATAAGGGTACAAACCGTGATGGTCGTCTTGAGTGAGAATCTTCGTTCATCTGCCGAAAGCGACCGTTCATAGTCGCTGTTAAACCTCCTAAATTACCGTTCATCTGTAATAATTATCCGTTCATCCACACACACGAAGCCATCGACAACTGTGCCAGTTTTCCACTGTGTCCGTAGTGGCGCATTGCAGTCGGTACCGACATGGCTACACTTCTACCAGAGCACGTCATACCGTTTTGACATTAAAATTTTAATTAATCATGTAGTTAAGGTATGTCACCATGATCAAGAAAGGGGCCCAAGGCAGCGACGAACGAGAATTTGGAGTACCGTTTGTCTGCCAAGATGATCCGATGGTCACTGTGACAAAACCGCGTTATTGTCCGTTTGTCTACTCAAATGTACCGTTTGTCAGGTATTGGTGCGGCCAACATGGGTTCACCCTGATAGAGCTCATGCTTACAGTGGTTCTTATCGGAGTCCTGCTCGGCATCGGTGTCCCCAATTTTCGTAGCTTTATCCAGAACAGCCGCATCACTACGCAGAGCAATGAGGTCGTTGGCGCTCTGGCGACAGCTCGCAGCGAAGCCATCAAGCGAAACAAATCCGTCGTACTCTGTCGCTCCGCCGATCCCACCGCGACGACCCCTGAATGCACTACAAGCGGCACCGGAACCTGGGAGTCCGGCTGGCTTTTGTTCCAGGACAGCGACGGAAACAATACCTTCTCGACCACCTCCAGCCCGGCCGATGTTCTCCTTCGCATCCACGAGGCAATTCCGGACGGATTGACCCTGCGCGCGAACAGCACACAGCTGGCCAACTACCTGACCTTCAACGCTTCGGGAATGACAACGCTCTCGGCACCCGCATCAGGGGATCCGCCGCATCATTTCAAGCTCTGTGACTCGCGCGGTGTGGCTTACGGCCGGGCGGTGGTTCTGGAAACAACTGGGCGCGCCCGTATCAGTCGCCAATCGACATTCTCGAGCCTCTCTTGCCCATGAAATCTAGACCTGAATCGGAGCCCATGCCGATGGCAAACAGGACACGATCCACTTTCTCTCTGCGCCCAGAACGCGGGTTTACGCTCATCGAGATTCTGGTCGCGGTGCTGGTGCTCTCGTTCGGATTGCTGGGGCTGGCGATGCTGCAGGCCACAGGACTTCGCTTTAACACTGACTCCTACCTGCGCTCTCAGGCGACAGTCCTCGCCTACGACCTCGTTGATCGCATGCGCGCCAACAAGGCCGGTGCCGATGCCGGCAACTACTGCCTCACCAGCACCACCCCGGTTTGCGCGACCACGGCGGCACCGACCGCCCAAACCTGCGGCGATGCTGCTGCCGGGTGCAGCAGCGCGGCGCAACTCGCCCAGTATGACCTGAGCCGCTGGTATGCCCTGCAGGAGAAATATCTGTCTCCCGGAGCATCCCCTTCGTCCATCCAGCGCGAGGTGGTGACCACTACCAGTGGCCAGACGATTTATCAGTACACGATCACCATGCGATGGAGTGAACGCGACAACAACATCGAGCAAACCTGGGTGATCGAAATATGAAACTCCAGACATCGGCGCTGAGGCAGAATGCTGGGTTCACCATCGTGGAGATGATGGTCGCCCTTACCCTGTCACTTTTTCTGCTCGGCGCCATTACCTATGTCGTGGTCAATAGCAACAAGAACTACAACACAACCGACAGCCTGGCGCGACTGCAGGAAAACGCCCGGTTCGCCGTTGAATTTCTGGCGCGCGACCTGCGGCGCGCCGGGTACCTGGGCTGTGCCAACGATGTGACCGAGGTAAACAGCACCCTGAACGGCAGCAAATTCGGTGGCGGCACTGGCGGGTTCGCGATCAACTCCTTGGAGGGCGCCGAAAATTTTGGGGCATCAACCATCTGGAAACCATCCGGAGCAACTGCCAGCTTCGCCAACACCCCCGTCGCCGGCAGCGATGCGATTGCGATCCGCTATCTCGATCTCAATAACCCCATCGGTGTCACGAAAGAGATGCCGAATGAGTCGGCCGTACTGTTTGTGAACCCCGGACATGGGCTCAAAGAAGGCGACATCATCGCGGTCACCGATTGCGACGGTGCCGACATCATGCAACTCACAAACGTCAATCCTGCCGGTGCGGCAACTTCCGGTAAAGACGGTCTTGTGCATAACGCTGGTGGCTCGAACCCCGGGAACTCGACCCAGAAGCTCAAGCGCTCCTACGGTGTCAACTCGACCGTTCTTAAGTTCGGCTCGTTCGCCTACTACATCGCAAGAAACAGCAGCAACCGCCCGGCGCTGTTTCGTGAGACCACCGCCGGCACCGAAGAACTGGTCGAAGGCGTTGAGAGCATGCAGATCCGGTACGGCGAGGTAACCGGCTCGGATCGCTCGCCCACGCGCTACAGCACCGCGGATGACGTCGATAACTGGCAGAACGTTGTCAGTGTGCGCGTCGGACTGCTGTTCAGCACAGTCGCCAATACCGCCGACGGGCAGTACGGAGTCGACGTCGATTCCGGCACCTACGACGTAAACGGCACCACGGTCGATCCGGCTGACGAGCGCCGCCTGCGCAAGGTGTTTGTCTCAACGATCATGCTGAGGAACATCCGATGACCCGGTCCGCACTGAATTCCACCCAGGACAAGGGCACATCTCGTCCCGTTTTGTCCAGACGCAATCAGCGTGGTGTGGCGCTGGTGATTTCGCTGGTGTTTCTGCTCATGCTCACGATTCTCGGAATCACCGTGATGCGAACCTCGTCTCTGGAAGGCCGAATGGCCGGCAACATGCAGGAAGTCAACCGCGCGTTCCATGCGGCCGAATCTGCCGTCGAACACGTGTTTGTTGATGGATCGGTCTTCGCCAACCTGATCTACCCGGGTGCCACGGACCAGGTCACGCTGGACTACCCGACGACCAATCCGAATACCACGGTCAAGGTGGACGTAACGTACGCCGCCAAGAAGAACAAGATGCCGCGCGCCCGCGACCGCGAGAACATCGACAGCGCCCTCAACTACGGTGCCGCAGTGTTCGAATTGCGCAGCGACGCTACTACCCGGGCCAATGCCAACACCGTGGTGCTCCAGGGTGTCGCACAGGCCACACCCAAGACTGACTGACTCGACCTTGCATAGGGGACTCCCATGTACAATTCCCGCCTCCTTGCCCTGCTCGTACCGATCGTTGCCACTTTGCTGGTTGGCACCGTACCGACTGCGGTCAGCAAAGACACCGACGTGTACCTCAAGTCAGCAGCCACGGTCTCACGCGACGATTCGCCAAACGTGCTGATTATCCTGGACAATTCCGGGAGCATGGAGAGCAACTCCATCACCACCTTCGACCCCTACGACCCCACGCTGACCTACACCGGTTCCTACAGCAATGCATGGGTGTACTGGTCAACCAGCTCCAGTCTGCCGGGCGCTTCCACCACCAGAAAATTTCCGGCGAGTAATAACAAGTGCACCGCATCGCTGGCCAATTTGGGCAGCGGTGCCGGAGCACCCGGCTACTACACGGGCGATTACGTCGTCGGCTGGATCTGGCAGTACAAGTCAAGCTCTGGCACGTCCAGCCTCAAGGGAACTTGGGGTGACCTCGCCGGGGGCAACAATCCAGATGGCGATGCCAAGATGGCCGAAGTCGAATGCGCCAAGGACACACCGGCCGATGCCACGGCAGGCGACTATCTCGCTTCCGGCTCCCCGATCAACTACAGCAGCCGCTATACCAATAACGCCAGCCAGAAGCTGGGTCTTACGGGCTTCAACAAGCCGACACTGTATAGCGGCAACTACCTGAACTACCGGGCCAACCCACCCAACTCCCGAACCGAAACCCGCATGCAGATCGCCAAAGAGGCGGTCAAGACCATCATCGATGCCAATACCAACGTACGTTTTGGCCTGATGGTATTCAACAGAAACGACAGCACGCCGCATGGCGGCCGGGTGATCGCGAAGATCGACACCATGGACGATGCGCGCCGCACGTCGATGAAGGCACTCGTCGACACCATTTCCGGCAATCCGGGCGGCAACCCGAACTACACCCCGTTGTCGGAAACCCTGTGGGAGGGATACAGCTATCTTGGCGGCAAGGAAGTGACCTACGGCAACCCAAGCCCGACCCAGATACCGGATCGTGACCTGTGCGCCCAGGATACCAATACCCCGTGTACGGCCACTGGAACCTACGTATCGCCATTCAATATCGAATGCCAAAAGGCCTATATTATCTTCGTTACCGACGGTGATCCGACCAATGACAACGACGCTGACTCCAGAATCAGCGGCCTGTCGGGCATCGGTACGATCAGCGACAATCCGCTCGACGAGCTGGCCGGCTGGATGAACAAAAACGACATCTACTATGGTCTCAACGGCAAACAAACCGTAGTCACCTATACGGTGGGATTTGGTACCGGCATCTCGGCTGCAGGTTTGGCCCTTCTGCAGAGCACGGCAACCAAGGGTGGCGGCAAGTACTATCCGGCCAATGACGCCAACGAGCTGGCCTCGGCCATGCAGGGCGCGATCATCGACGCCCTGCAGGTCACCACCTCGTTCGTCGCGCCGGCCTTGTCGGTGAACGCCTTCAACACACTGTTCAACCGTGACGACGTCTACTTCGCCATGTTCCGGCCCAGCAGCGATATGCGCTGGAACGGAAACATCAAGAAGTACTCGCTGTGCAAGACATCGAGCTGCACTTTCGGTGAGATCATCGACGTCAACGGCACTCCGGCCGTCGACCCGACCACGCTGCGCATCAAGGACGCCGCCAAGAGCTACTGGAGCACGGTGGTCGACGGCAATGAGGTGATCAAGGGCGGCGCCGGCGAGCATGTTGCCACCTACACCAGTCGCAAGGTTTACACCTATACCGGCGGATTCGAGACTGATGGCATCACACCGGCGAGCGGTGCCGCGGTCGACCTCACCGCCGCCGAGCACGAGGTGGCTGACTCGAACACGGCCTTGACCGAAGCGATGTTGGCGGCCACCAGCGCCACTGAACGAACCACGATCATTCAATGGATTCGGGGTCAGGACGTCGAAGATCGGGATGCGGACGGCATCACCGCCGAAGACCGGGACTGGCGATTCTATGATCCCATCCACAGCCGGCCGGTCATCGTGAACTACGGCGGTACCAATACCGACCCGATCATGAAGATTTTCGTGGGAACGAATGACGGCATGTTGCACATGATCAACGAGCGCACCGGCGCGGAAGAATGGGCGTTCATGCCACCGGAATTGCTTTCATGGCAAAAAGACCTGATCGTGAACAGCACCGGCGAACATCCGTGGGGCATGGATAACACGCCGGCCTTCGATATCATCGATCGGAGCAAAGACCCGTCCAATAACGTTGTCGACCTTCCGGACGGAATCATCGACCCCAGCATCGGCGACTATGTGCACATGTATATTGCCATGCGCCGCGGTGGCCGGAATATCTACGCTTTCGACGTGACTCCGACCACCAAACTGACCAGCGCCACCGCCACCGGCGGCGTGCAGCCGAAGCTGCGCTGGGTCATTCGGGGCGGCACCAGCACCGGCTACGCGGCGCTCGGCCAGACCTGGTCGCGGCCGGTAGTACGCACTATCCGCAGCGGCACTGGCACCGGCAGCGGGACCACGGCGGAAAGCGCGACCAGAAAGGTGCTGTTCTTTGGCGGTGGCTACGATGCCGTGAACGACCTGTACATTCCGGCGCCCACCACCACGCTCGGCAATGCCATCTTCATCGCAGATCCGGATACCGGCGAGCGGATCTGGTGGGCGAGCAGCGACACGAGCGCGAACCTCGTGCTGCCTAGGATGGAGTACAGCATCCCGTCCGATCTGGCGCTGATGGATTCCAATGGCGATACCGCGGTCGACCGCATCTACGTCGGCGATGTGGGCGGGCAGATCTGGCGCATTGATCTGTCACCGACCTTGCGCACTAACGTCAACGGCGGATCGAGCGGTTACGTCTTTGCGGACCTCGCCTGCACCAGCGGTTCCCGTCCGAGCTGCACCGGTACGTCGAACCAGGACCGGCGGCGCTTCTTTTATCCGCCGGATGTGGCACAGGTGAATGACTCGATCTACTCGGCCACACCCAAGCATGACATCGTTACCATTGCCAGCGGTGACCGCGAGGATCCTCTGGATTTCCTCACACTCGGCCTGACACCGGCGGAAGGTCCCGTGCACAATCGGATCTACGCGCTGCGCGATGCGAACATCGATGCCATGAGCACCGGCGGCTCCATCACCTACCCGGCCACGATCAAGGATACGGATCTCCTGAACGTCACCGCCAACCAGCTGCAAGACGCCGACAGCACGGAGATTGCCAGCAGTGGCATTCTGACCAGAAAGGGTTGGTTCATCGATCTCCAGGACAGCGCTGGCAGTTGGGTGGGCGAGAAGAGCCTTGCCCGTACCGGCATCTTCGGCGGCACGTTGTACGTGACCACCTTCACCCCGGCAAGCTCATCCACGGCCCAGCAAACGTGCGCGGCCAATGAGGGCCTGGGGCAAGTGTATGCGATCAACATCCTAAATGGCGGCGCAAGCACCGACCTGACCGGCAACGGCGGTGCCCTGACCACGGAGGACCGCAAGACCAACGTTGGCGGCGGCATCCCCTCCGAGCACGTGGTCGTGATTCGCGAGGGCGGTAACTCTGATCTGGTTGGTACCGCGGCGCCAGGTGCCGTCAAGAAAGGGCTGCAACGCGCCAAGACATATTGGTTCCAGTAAGGGAACAGGCGATCGATCCCGTGCTGATGCGGTCTTCGGCACGGGATCGATGGTGGTCCGCCCCGGCGCCTGCCATACTGAAAAACCTGATCCGCTAGACCGACATCACCAAGTGACGCCTGAGAGGACCGAAGAAATGATCGTAACTTTGCTGTCGAACCGATCGCCGGAACAACGCAGGAATTCTGTTCGGGGATTCACCCTGATCGAATTGATGATTGTCGTCGTAATCATCGGCGTCCTTGCCGCCATCGCCTTCCCGTCGTATCAGGGATATTCGCGCAGGGCAAAACGGGTCGATGCCAAGTCCACGCTCACGAGGTACGCGATTCTCCAGGAAAAGTTCTATAATCAGTGTTACACGTACACAAGCCAGATCGCGGGCACTTTCCCTGTGTCGGGCGGTGATTCCTGCACGACGGGTACACCCGGGCTTGGCGGCTCGGCCACATCACCGGAAAATTATTACGATCTGAGCATCACTGCCGCATCTGTATCCGGTTTCACGATTCAGGCCACGGCCAAGGCCGGCGCTTCACAGGCAAATGATACCGGTTGCACAACACTGACTATCAGCGCCACCGGCGCGAAGACCCCGGCGAATTGCTGGTAACGCCTGCTCAATTAGGACAGGCAGGGGCGCCCTGCTAGCCGTTTCTCAGGCTTCTCGGCAGGGCGAACGTAATCGTTTCGGGTTCACCGGCCTGCTCGCTCACCAGGTCCGCACCCCATGCCCGGATCCGGTCGATCACCCGCTGCACCAGCAGCTCCGGCGCCGACGCCCCGGCCGTGAGGCCGATGCTCTCGGCTCCGTCCAGCCACTCGCGCCGGATATCTTCCGGGCCGTCGATCATATAAGCGCGCGCACCCTGCAGCTCCGCCACCTCGCGCAGGCGGTTGGAGTTGGAGCTGTTGCGTGAGCCGACTACCAGCACCACCTGGCACTGACTGGCCAAGGCACGCACCGCGTCCTGGCGGTTCTGGGTGGCGTAACAGATGTCGTCGCGCTTCGGGCCGCGGATAGCGGGGAAGCGCGCGCGCAGTGCATCGATGATGCGCGCGGTGTCGTCGAGCGACAGCGTGGTCTGGGTGACGAACGCCAGCCGGTCGGGGTCGCGGACCGTGAGCGCGGCGACGTCGGCCTCGTCCTCCACCAGGTGCATGCCGTCGCGCGCCTGGCCCATCGTACCTTCGACCTCGGGATGGCCGGCGTGGCCGATCAGGATGACCTCGATGCCCTGGCGACGCAGCCGCACCACTTCCATATGGACCTTGGTCACCAGCGGGCAGGTGGCGTCGAATACCGTCAGCCCGCGCCGCCGGCCCTCCTCATGCACTGCCTGGGCGACACCGTGGGCGCTGAACACGACCGTGGCGCCATCCGGCACCTGATCGAGCTCATCGACGAACACCGCACCCTTGGCGCGCAGGCCCTCGACCACGAAGCGGTTGTGCACGATTTCGTGGCGCACGTAGATCGGCGCGCCGAAGCGGCTCAAGGCCTGCTCGACGATCTCGATGGCGCGATCGACACCGGCGCAGAAACCGCGGGGATTGGCGAGGATGACCTGCATGCGGGAAACCTTTCGGAACGGGCAATGGCGATTATGCGGCGCGGGCGCGGGCGCGGCAATCACGGCTCGACGGAGATAATCTCCACATCGAATATGAGGTCACGCCCGGCGAGCGGATGCGAGAAGTCGACCGTGACCTCGTGGTCGGTGGCCGCGACCACCTGGCCGGGGATCTCGTCGCCGCCGGCCAGCCGGAAACCGAACACCTGCCCGGGCGTGGGCTCGACGTCGGCCGGGAAATCGGTGCGCGGCAGCCGCTGCAGCGCGTCTTGCTCCAGCGAACTCCGGGTCTCAGCCGCGGGAATTTCGAAGCGTCGCTGATCGCCGGGCTGCAGGCCGATGAGTCGCTGCTCGAGAAAGGCGACCAGATCGCCGCTGCCGATGCGAAAGCTTGCCGGCAGTTCGCCGTCGGTGCTGTCGAGCACGGTGCCGTCGGCCAGCGCCAGCGTATAGCGCAATGCCACTCGCCGCCCGGCGGCGACCGCCTCCGCCATCGCCACGCTCAGGTGGCGCGGCGGCGCCCGTAGGCGATGCCGAGCGCATCCAGCACCAGCAGCACGGCGCCGACGGTGATCGCCGAATCGGCGACGTTGAAGGTCGGCCAGTGCCAGGAACGGTAATAGACGTCGATGAAGTCGATCACATAGCCGAACCGCACCCGATCGATTACGTTGCCGATCGCCCCGCCGAGCACCAGCATCAGCCCGATCATGACCTGGGAGTCGCTGGCGCCGAGGCGGCGCGCCATCGCCAGGATCACGAACGAGACCACGATC
>Ga0316622_100001446_pt1 | contig 15469 bp, 10 predicted proteins | sample OWC_Aug_OW2_C1_D_FD_207646 | JGI IMG/M metagenome (GOLD analysis project Ga0316622, IMG submission 207646) | Wetland soil microbial communities from Old Woman Creek delta, Ohio, United States - OWC_Aug_OW2_C1_D5_C | ecosystem: Environmental > Terrestrial > Soil > Wetlands | place: USA: Ohio... | reverse complement strand
GCTTCCCGGGCGTCCCCGGCGATCCGGTTGATGAGCTCGAGCCGGTTCCCGACGCCGAGCTTCTGATAGATGTTGTAAATGTGGTTGCGGACGGTGCTCGCCGAGATGAAGAGCTTCTTCTCGATGTCCTTGTTGCGGGCCCCCTGGAGGACGAGGCGCAGGATCTCCTCCTCCCGCCCGGTCAGATCAAACGTCCCGAGGACCCCCTCCAGGTTTTCACCCAGGTCCCGGGGCGCGGACCGGGCTTTCTTCCAAGCTCTGACTGTCAGGCTTGTGCCGCCTGCTAGGAGAGCGAGTGCCACAAGCAGGAACCACCAGGTCCTCCAGAAGGGGAGCGGCACCTTGATCTCTATGGCGATCCCATCCTCGTTCCAGACCCCGTCGGGATTGGCCGCCTTGACGCGCAGGATATAGGTCCCGGCCCCGATGGAGACCAGCGAGACATGGTGTTCCGGGATGAGCGGGATCCATTCGCTGTCGCGCGGCTCGAGCCGGTAGGCGAACGAGTTCATTTCGGGGGCCGTGAAATCCAGCGCGGCGAATTCCAGCGTGGCCAAGGGGGTCTTAAAGGGAAGGGTCAATTTCCGGAGCGTGGAGAGAGGTCGAGGCGGCGAGACCTCGGCGTTGTTCCGGTAGTACGCGGTCCAGACGACCGGGGGGACGAACGGGCTCTTCCGGATATCGCCGAGATCGAAACCGTTCAGGCCGTTCGTCCCGCCGAAGAACATCAGTCCGTCGGCGTCCATGGCGGACGACCCCGGGTTGAACGCGCCGCTCTGAAGGCCGTCCCATATCCCGTAGCTCTTGCCGGCGCCGATCGCCGGATCGAACCTGGTTAGCCCGCGGTTCGTGCTCACCCACAACGCGCCCGAGTTGTCTTCCAGGATGCCGCAGACGACCTCGCCGGCCAATCCGTCCTTCTGGGCGAAGGCGCGCCACTCGCCCTTGCTCCGGTCGAACCGGTTGAGCCCGGCGTTCGTCCCTATCCAGACGATCCCCGCTTGGCTCACGTGGACGCAGTTGATGATATTGTCCGTGATGCCGGTCCCGGGAGGATCTTCGAGGCGGGTGACGTAGCTTTCGCACCGTCCGGACCTTGTGTCCAGCCGGCTCAATCCGCCTCGCGTCCCGATCCAGAGGCGCTCGGGGCCGTCTCCCCGGATGGCCGTCACGATGTCGTTGCAGAGGCTCGCCGGATCCCGGGGATCGTGCAGGAAACGGGACCATCGCCCCGTCCCGGCCTCGAACCGGTTCAGGCCATGCTGGGTGCCGATCCAGACGACGTCCGGGCGGGCTTCGTCGATCCAAAGCGCGTTGACCCTGTCGTTCGAGAGGCCGGCCGGCGCATGCGGATCGTGGCGATGATACGCGACCTTCCCCGTGCGGGGGTCCAGCCGCGCCAGGCCATTTGACTCCGTTCCGATCCAGATCCGGCCGGCGGGGTCGCCCCGGACGGCCAGAACGCCGTTGCCTTCGGAGCGGGGGGGGCCCGGCGGCGCGAGCCCGTACCGGGTCGCCAGGCCCGTCAACCGGTCGATCCGCTCCAAACCCGACTTCGATCCCAGCCAGAGGGTCCCCGCCGCGTCCGCCCAGAGGGACCGGAGGTCGTTGTGGAAAAGGCTTCGCGGATCCGCCGGGTTGCGTTTGTAGTGCTCGAACTTGGCCTCGCCGGCCAGGCACTTGTTCAAGCCGCCGCGCACGGTCCCGACCCAGATGAGGCCCAACGCGTCCCGCGTGATCGACGTGACGTTGTCGTCGCCGAGGGATTCGGGGTCTTGGGCATCGTGCCTGAAGGTGACGAGCTCCCCCTTCCCGCGGTCGAAGACGCGCAATCCGTCCGTGACCGTGCCCAGCCAGATGCGGCCGTCCGAGTCCTCCGCGATGGCCGAGATCGTCTGGCCGGCGAGGTCCAGGGGGCGGTCCCCATCTCCGTAATACCGGGTGAACCCGTTGCGATCGGGATCGTAGCGGTTGAGGCCGCCTCCCTTCGTTCCGATCCAGACGGTCCCGTCGCGGTCCTCGAATATGGTCCAAACGCTGTCGCTGCCCAGGCTGGCGGGGTCTCCGGCGCGATACCGGTAGTTGACCGCTTGGCCGGAAGAGGGATCGATCCTGAACAACCCGGCCTCGAGGGTGCCGACCCAGATGGCGCCTCTCCTGTCGGCGAGAACGTCCCAAACGACATCGGCGTTCGGGCCCAGGGGGATGCGCGTGAAAGTGCCCTTCGCGGGATCGAACCGGCTCAGGCCGTGCGAGCGGGTCCCCACCCAGAGATCGCCCTTCCGGTCCTCTTGGACAGCCAGCACGATGTCGTCGGACGGGCTGTCCGGGTCTCCGGGGGAGACGCGGTACTCGACGAACTCTTCGGTCTCCTTGGAGAACTTCAGGAGGCCCCGGCCGGTCGTTCCGATCCAGATCGTCCCGGACCGGGAGATGGTGACGGGATAGATCCCGGTCGCCCGGGAGGGGCGGCCGTGCTCCGCGGCCGGGCGGAAGAGCTTGAACCGGAAACCGTCGTACCGTACCAGGCCCGCGCTCGTGCCGAGCCAGAGGAAGCCTTCTTGGTCCTGGGAGACGCTCGAAAAGCCGATCGTCGCGGCGCCGTCGATCTGCGGCTGAAGGCGCTCGAATCGGAAGAAGCGGCCGGGGAGGATGTCGCCGTGAACGAAGGCGTTCGCCAGAAAAAGAAGGCCCGGGAGAAGGCGGGCCAGCCGATTTATCATCACCGGGCCCATGATAGCGCCGCCTCGCGGCGGTGTAAAGCGCCAAGCGCCGTCCGGGGCCGAGGACGCCCGGCCCCGTTGGCGATGACCGGCTATTTCTTTGCGGTCAGCTTGAGCTCGCTTTTCCTCGTCTGGGTCATCGGGATGGTCATGCCCGCGGCGCTGACCGAGATGGAGAGCTCGTAGGTCCCGTCCGAGGTCGCCTTGAGGTAGATCCCTTCCTTGACCGCGAAATACCACAGGTCCGTCCCTTTGCCCGTCCCGGTGAGGGCCATGTCCATGCCCTGCTGGCTCCCCGTGCCGGAGAGAGTGACGGTGTAATCGGACTTGATCCGGGCGCACTCCATGCCGTCGACGGTCTCGAGGCCCTCGAAGGTGTTGACGTACTGGAAGCCCAGCTTGAGGCTCATGCCCCCGGACGTGTCGTCCGCCGCGGCGCTGGACGGCCAGGTGTCACCGACCTTGAGGGGCTTGCCCGGCAGGTCTGGGAAGAACAGCTTGAAGCCCGGGGCGACGTTGCTCGTCCCGTTGGCGGACTGGTAGGTGATGGCCTCGGCTCCGGAGACGTCGATCTCCGATCCCAGCGGAGAGACGACCATGTCGAACGACTTGCCCTTGACCGTGCTCATATCCGGCGACTGGTCGCCCATCGGACCCGTTATGGTCACGGACATGTCATCGATGGTCACGCCCAGGAGGAGGTTCTGGTCCTTTTTCCCCTTGGCGCTGAAGGTGAAGGTGCCGCCGCCCTTCGTGTGGGCGTCCACGGTCTGCCCCATGACCTCCATGATCTGGCCCATCTCCTCGGTGTTCGTGTAGGTCAGGACGCGTCCGGCCGGCATCTTGTACTCGAGAACGGTGCCCGCGGGAGCCTTAGGGGCGGCCGCAGGCGCTGTTGTCTTGGCCGCGCACCCGGCCAGAGCCAGGATGGCGATGACGGATGCGGCGAGCGCTATACGCCCGGGCGTTGCGATGTTGGTCTTCATGGTCAACCTCCTTGAGGGAACGGCAGGATTGTATCATGAATTGATACGCATTCCCCGGCCGCCGGGTTTAGGCTTGCCCGGAGAGGAACTGATCGCCCGTTGAGGATCACTTTTTCGCCGCTGCGTGGACCTTCTTGATGAAGTCCCAGACCTCGGGGGCTATCATGTTGTATTCCTTGGGGATAGCGCCGGCGTTGTAGGCCTTGGCGATCTGGGTTTTAAGGGCCGGTTGACCGCCGTAGACCTCGTTGAGCAGGGCCGTCCAGCGCCTGCCCAGGTCTTGGGCCTTGTCGCTCGCCGGATCGAGCCCGAGGTTGGATTTGACCTCGGCGATCATAGCCGCCCAGCGGTTCTGGTAGGCGGCCATGTCCTCCGGGGTGTACTTCTTGCCGAGCTCCTGGAACTTCTTCAGCTCTTCCTCCGTGAAGAACTTCTCGTGCCAGGCTTTCTTGACGTCTTCGCCCATTTGAATGACCTCCATGATCTTGATGAGCTTTTGCCTGTGGATGCGGCCGTCCTTCTCGAGGCGGGCCAGGACCTGGTCGATCGCCCGCGAGGCCTCGCGCAGCCGGCCGATCTCGTCCTTGACCGCGGCGGCCTGGACCTTGAGGGCCTTGACCGCTTCGTAGCCCTTGCTTTCGAGAAGGCGGCGGATCTCGTCGAGGGAGAAGCCCATGAACTTCAGGGTGACGATCTGCTGGAGTTTGAGCAGGTCGGCGTCGGTGTAGACGCGGTAACCGTTCGGGCGCTCGATCGTCGGCCTGAGCAGGCCGATCTGGTCGTAATAGTGGAGCGTCCGGACCGTCACCCGGGTCAGCTTGGCGAACTCCCTTATGAGGTATCCGTTCTTCTTCATGGCCGTGTCCACGCCCCCATTGTGCACTATGACGTAACGTCAGAGTCAAGAGGGAGCCGAAAATATTTTTTGAGGATATTTCTCCGTCTCGATCGTCTCTCTTATGCCGCGCGGGTCCGGGCCTGGCTCGAGACCCGGAATTGATTCCTGGAAGGATTCGTAATACAATGTCTTACATGAAGAAGGCAACTTTAACCATCCGCCTGGACGAGGAGCTCGAAGAGCTTCTTGACCAGGCCAGCCGCAAGACGGGGAAGAACCGGAGCGAGATCGCCCGCGAGGCCCTGCGGCGCCAGATCCGGCTCGAGGTCTTCGAGGACCTGCGGCGCCGGACCATGCCCTTCGCCGAAGCCCGGGGCTACCTCACCGACGAGGACATCTTCGCCAAGATCTCATGAGGATCTTCCTCGACACCAACGTCATCGTCGCGGCGGTGGCCACGCGGGGAATGTGCGCCGACGTCCTACGGGAGGTCCTGGCCCATCACGACCTTGTCATCTCGGGGGACCTGCTCGGGGAAGTCGTGAGCGTGCTCGCGGAAAAGATAGGGATCCCCGCTGCCAACATCACCGACCTGATCACATTGCTACGGGAGGGAGCTGTCCTGGCGGTCCCATCGGCCGCAACGGACATCCCGGCGCGTGATCAGGCCGATAGGGTACTCGTCTCCGCGGCCTCGAACGGAAAGGCCGAGCTCTTCGTCACCGGGGACGCCGAGCTCCTCGGATTACGCGAGATCGGGCCGATGTCGATCGTCTCCCCGCGCGGCTTCTGGGAACGGCTGAAGTCGGCCCCTAAAAGCTGACGAGCCCCGCTTTCTTTAGCAGCTCGAGGTGGGCGATGACGGCCTCGAGGGACGTCTCCGCGCGGTACTGGGTGTCGAGCATCTTTTTAATGTCGAGGGCGCTCGTCCTGCCGTCGCAGAGAAGCTGGATCTCCGCGGTATTGCGCGAACCGCCCCGGCCGGGGGCCGGAGGTTGTGCGCCCGTGGCCTTGCGGGCCTCCTGGATCGCGGCCTGATAGCCGCCGAAGCCGTTCTCCTTGATCTTCGGCAGCGGCTTGGGGACGAGGGCGGCCGCTTTCTTCTCGGCCGGCGAGAGCCGGAGGTCGACCGGCTTCGTCCCGAGCGACGCCGCGAGCCGGCGCATGGACTGATCGACCGTCCGCAGGAGTCCCGCTTCGATCTCTGTGACCGAAGCCTTGAGCTCGGCCAGGGTCCGGCCGAATCCCGCCTTGTCGGCGGCCAGTTCGGCGACCGAGTCGAGGGTGGCCCGTTCGTTCCGGGCGGCGGCCTCGATGTAGCCGCGGACTCGCTTGAACACGGCCGGGAACGCGGCCGCATCGGCCCGGCCCATCTCCTCGAGACCGCGGGCCAGCTGATGTCCGATCCGGGCCGAGGCGTTGGAGACGATCTCCGCGGCGATGCGGCCGGCCTGCGCGTCGTCGGCCGCGGCGATCGTATAGGCCGAGGCCGCGGTGATGATGACGGCGCGCTTCATCTGGGTCGGGTCGAGCTTGTCGGGCCGGTCCTCGGAGGTGTGGTACCACTTGTCGGGCCAGGTGTTGAGGACGACCCCGGGCACGCCGACCGCCCAATCGTTGAAGACCTCGTGGTCGGAGGAGCCGAAATGGGTGCCGATATAGTAATACATCGGCTCCTCGCTGCCCGAGGGCGCGACGATGCGCCGGTTCATCTCCTCGTCCATGCCGTTGGTGACGTACGAGCGCGTGGCCTCACCGACGAAGCGGAAATAGTTCTCGACGACGTCGTTGATGTAGTGGGGATTGCCGTAGGTCGTGCGCATGACCGTGAAGAAGGCCTGGCTGCGCGTTAGCCGGTCGCCGACCATGTCCAGGTTGATATCGCAAAGCGTCCGGGCCGTTCGCGCCGCCTCCGCCTTGACGTAGGGGATGGTGCCCGAAAACTCCGGCACCCAGAGGAAGCGGATGGTCCGGCGGGGTCGGGGCAAGCGGCCCTCGGCGATGAGCGTCTGGAGCGTTCGGGCCGCCTCGAGGATGGCCGCGGAGCCCGAGGAGTTGTCGTTGGCCCCGAACATCGCGTAGCCCTCGAAGATGTGGGCGGTGACGATGACCTCCTCGCCGCCGGCCTCCGTGCCGGGGATCGAGGCGACGATGTCCTGGAGCTCGGCTTTCTCCGTCTTTGTCTCGACGACGGCGTGGACCGAGATCTTCTCGCCGCGCTTCAGCCGGTCGCGAAGGAGCTCGCCCTCGCGCGGCGGGATGAGGAAGGCGAACTTGGCCTCGCCGCCCCGGGCATAGAGCCCGCCCCAGGGGATGAGGAGCGGGTCGAAAAGCGGCCGCGGCGAAGCGAAGGAGACGACGCCGGCCGCGCCGTTCTTGAGGCAACCGAGGTTATGGACCATCCCGGCGGACCCCGAGGTGAGCAGGACCTTCCCCTTGACGTCGACTCCCTCGAAGTCTTTAGCCTCGCCTTCCTCGACCCAGACGAGCTCGGCGGTGACGTCGGCCGAGGTGCTGCCAGAGGCCAACATGGCCGTCAGGTCGGTGTAGGAGGCGATCTTCTCCCGGCCGGGCTTGACCTCCCAGAGCTCGCCCTTGACCCCGTCCCAGGTCTCGCCGCCGGGGAAACGCAGGATGGCCGCGTCGGCGAGCCCGTATTCCTTGAGCCGGTCGAGGACGTACTGGGCCTCGGCGAACGTCCCGGTGTACTCGGCTGATTTTCGGTCGCGGGGGAATCCGCACATGGCCATGACGTGGTTCGTGGCCGTTTCGCCGGACGCTTCGCCGATGATCTCATCCATGCGGGCCTGGGGCAGGAACGTCCACTGCAGCCAGGGCGTCATCTGCGCCGCCGCGGCGAGGGCGGCGATGAGGATGGCCGAAGCCAGGAGGACAAGTCGTTTGAAGTTCATGTCTTTTCTCCGTTTGAGCTACCAGCGCCCGCGGCGGACAAGCTCGCCGAGCGGGCGGCGCTTTTTTGGGGCGGGCGCGTCGGCCGCGTAACCCAGGGGCGTGAACGCCGACGGGATGACCTCGGGCGGAAGTCCCAATACCTCCCGGGCCGCCGCCGGATCGAACGCGGCGATCCAGCAGGTGCCGAGTCCCTCCTCGGCCGCGGCCAGGACGATGTGGCTCATGACGATCGTCGCGTCGATCTCGGCCGCGTTCCAGCCGTCGTGCTTCCGGACCCAGCCCTCGGAGGGAACGGCGCAGACGCACAGAACGAGCGGGGCCTGGGTGAACCAGTCGCGGCCGTAGACGCGGCGCAGGTCCGCCTCGCGGTCCTTGGTCGGGATGACGATGACGCGGAAGGCCTGGCGGTTGGCCGCGGTCGGGGCGACGCGGGCGGCCTCGAGGACGCGGGCGAGTTTGTCGTCCTCGACCGGATCGGGTTTATAGGCGCGAACGCTGTACCGCTTTTTGATCAGCTCCTGGAATCCCATTTCTGCTCCTTTAAATCGGGGACACAATACCTATTCACCTATTTCGAAAAACGGGGACAAAATACTCTGTCCACCCTTATATCGGCAGGCCACAGGCGCTAGTTGATTGCTAGGGGGGCCAGCAATACTCGGAGATCTGGGCATATGTCCTCGGCTAATTGGGTGAATAGGTATTGTGTCCCCGATTTAATTCCCTTCCAAGAGGAAGATGTAGCGGCCGCCGCCGGTCTTGATGCGGATGGCGTCGTCCTTGTCCTCGGCGCCGGCGATCCCGGCCGGGCCGGCCAGGAACTTGCCCCCCGCCCAGATCGACTGGCCGCCCTCGCTGATCCTGATGTCGCGGATCCCGAGCTTGGGGATGACGACCTCGGCTTCCGAGCCCGCCGGGATGGTGACCTCGACCCGGATCGAGGTTTCCGTCCTCGACCAGGAGCAGGCGACCTCTCCACGCACCGTCATCGTCGAGCCCGAGGCGTGCCGCAGGTCGCGGACCATCTGCGGCGCGATGAGGATCCTCTCGAATCCCGTCGTCTCCGGGGCCAGGTTGATCCCGGCCAGGGCCTTGTAGAGCCACGCCCCGACGCTCCCGAACATGGGGTGGTTGTGCGAATTCATCGATGGCCCCTCGCGCTTCTGCCAGAGCTCCCAGAGCGTCGTCGCGCCGTTCTTGATCATGTAGCCCCAGCTCGGGTAATCGGTCTTGCAGGCGATGTCGTAAGCCAGGTCGGAGTTCCCGTTCCGGGTCAGGAGCTCCATGATGTACTTCGTGCCGATGATGCCCGTCGTCAGGTGCGAGTCGTGCTTGTAGACGATGTCGTCGAAGAGCCGTCCCCCGGCGCTGCCCTCCCGTTCCGTCGGGATGCCCAGGAACAGGGGCAGCGTGTTCGCGGTCTGGGTGCCGTCGGCGTAGTCGCCGGTCTTGGGATCGTAATACTCCCTGTTGAAGGCCGTCCTGATCTCGGCGGCCAGCTTCTCGTAGAGGGCGGCGTCCGCCGATTTTCCGATGACGCGGGCCGCGCCGGCCAGGATCCTGACGTCATAGAGGTAGTAGAACGAGGAGACGATGCTGCCGGGGCACTTCTCGACGGCCACCCAGTCGCCGTAGGAGCTGAACTTGACCAGGCCGTTCTCGGCCTTGCTCCTCAGGAACTCGACGTATTTCTTGAGCGCGCCGTAGTGCTCCTCGAGGACGCGGGTGTCGCCATAGTACTGATACATATACCAGCAGATCAGCGGATAGGCCGTGGCCCAGGCCGGGTCGGCGTTCTCGCCGCCCCAGACATGAGGGACCGTGTCCGAGAGCCGCCCCTTTTCGTCCTGGACGTCGCGGATGTCGCGGACGAAGTTCGTGTAGAAGGCGGCCATATCGAAGTTCATGATGGCTTCCTCGGCCGTGCCCTGGGCGTCGCCCATCCAGCCCATGCGCTCGTCGCGCTGGTCGCAGTCGGTCGGGATGCTGTGGAGATTCGTCTTCTGGCCCCAGGTGATGATGCGCTGGAGGCCGTTGAGGACGTCCTTGGAGGCGGCGAAGCTGCCGATGGGATCGACGGCCGTGTGGACGACCCGGCCGCGGATCGAGTCGAGCTTGGGCGTTCCGGGGAATCCGGTGACCTCGACGTAGCGGAAGCCGTGATAGGTGAAGCGCGGCTCCCAGATCTCCTCGCCCGCGCCCTTGAGGATGTAATGGTCCTCGGCCTGGGCCGAGCGCAGGTTCTCCTGGTTGAGCGTGCCGTTCTCGTAGAGGAGCTCGGCGAAGCGCAGCCGGACGTCCGTCCCGCGCGGGCCTTCGACGCGCAGGCGGGCCCAGCCGCTGAAGTTCTGGCCCATGTCGAAGACGTAGACGCCGGGGAGGGGACTGGTCATTCCGAGCGGGACGATGGTGTCGACCACCTGAATGGCCGGCATGAGCTGCGCCGAGAGGGCCCCGGCCGGGCCCTTGATGGCCTCGGCGGCGGGCCAGGCCTTGTCGTCGAAACCGGCGCGATCCCAACCGGGCGTTTCGCGGCGGGCGTCGTAGGATTCGCCGTTATAGACGCTGTCCTCGAAGATGGGGCCGTCGGCGGCCCGCCAGGACGTGTCGCTGACGACGCTCACGGCGGATCCGTCCTCGAGCTCGATGTCGAGCTGGAGAAGCAAGGCCCGCGACTTGTACCAGCCGTGGCCGAGCGTCACCGCGACGGCGTTCGCCCCCTCGCGCAGAAAGGAGGTCACGTCGTAGGTCACATAGAGGACGCGCTTGTCGTAGGTCGTCCAGGCCGGGTCGAGGACGTGGTTGCCGGCCTTGCGGCCGTTGAAGCGCAGCTCGTAGTACCCGAGGCCGGCGATATGGGCCAAGGCCCCCTTGATCCGCCCCTTGAGCGCGAACTCCTTGCGAAGCTGGCTTTTCGTCCCGATCCAGACGCCTTTCCAATCGCTCTTGTTGAAGAGCCCGGTATCGAAACGGACGACGGCGCTCCAAGGGCTCTCGCGGCCATCGCGGTCCCACGACTTGACCTTCCAAAAGTAGGACTTGCCGCTCTCGAGCGCCTTGCCGGCGAACGCGATCTGGACGGACTTGGCCGACGCGACCTTGCCGCTGTCCCAGACATCTCCGGCAGCGGCTTTCGGGTCGGCCGAGACGAGGATCTGATAAGCCGTTTGGACCTGGCCGCGTTCCGTGTGCCCGAGGACCCAGAAGAAGCGCGGCTTGGCCATGTCGATGCCCATCGGGTTCTCGAGGTATTCGCAGCGGAGCGCGGTCGGGGCCGCCGGGCCGGCGCTTTCGGCGAGGAGGGTAGCGGCGGGGGCAGAGAGAATAGCGATCAATCCGACGGCCGCAAGGCCCAAAATAATGAGTTTGTTCAGATTGGAACGGCTGGCCAGAGTCATGGGGACCTCCTTCAAACGCGGTTCCTCCTACTTACCATAGCGGCCGTCGTCCGGTCAATGAATGGACAGCGGGCAACGGCGTGGGAAGGCTTGACACCCGGGAGATGACGTACCCATAATGAGTGTGCAGCCGCAAAGGTCCACAGGCGGGAAAGAAAGCCTCGTTCCGGTGCGATAGAGGAGGTCGCTTTCGATGGTGATGACAAAGAAGGTCCTCCCTATGGCGGGTGCCGTTATTTTCGGCGCGATCTGTGGCCTTAGCTTCGTTCTTGGATCGGCCCCGTCGGCTGGCGCTTCCTCCCAGACGATCGAGACCGAGAACGGCGCTCGTATCGTCCATAACCAGAAGGGGGGCGTGTGGGGTGCCGACCCCAGGGTGGCGATCGAGCTCGTCCGGACGATCGGAGACGTCGATACGGATGACGAGAACCTGGCCTTCGACTCGCCGCTCGATATGGCCGTGGACGCCGCCGATAACATTTTTATCCTCGACAGCGGAAATCAGCGTATCCAGGTTTTCGACCCCGTCGGCAAGTACGTCCGGACCATCGGTCGACGAGGCCAGGGGCCGGGCGAATTCGCGAGCCTGAACTCGATCGCCGTCGACCGCAAGGGGAACTATCACGTCCTGGATGACGCGCAAAAGAGGATCCAGGTGTTCACCCCGAAGGGAGAGGTCCTAAAGACCATCCCCGTAACCAAGTTCAGGCTCGATCGGATACGCCTGCTTGGATCCGGAACGCTCGTGACAAGAGGTTACGAGATCTTCGGCATCCAAGGGGTCTCTAAGGAAAAAGCCCAGCCCAAGCTCGTCAAGCTCCTGGGGCCGGGCCTCGAGGCGATCGGGGAATTCGGCGAGCCGTTCGATTACGGCGACGAGATGACCAACCGCGTCGGGAATTCCTGGCAGTTCGAGGTCGACGGCGAGGACCACATCTATCTGTGCTTCCTATACCAGAACCGGGTCGAGAAATATTCGCCCGAAGGCCGGCTCCTCTGGCGGGCCGACCGCGAGCTCAACTATTCGACGAAGCTCATCGAGAAGGGACGGCAGGAGGTCACGGCGAACAGCACCCGATACTACGCGCCCAAGCTGAATCGTGTGACCGACGGCCTCGCCGTGGACGGAAAGGGGCGGATCTGGGTCGTGACCCGCGACCGGCAGATCAGGAAAGAGGAAGAGGTCACGGTCATGGTCTCCGGGTCGGTCGACCGCGGCTCGACCCGGAAGGTCGTCGGCGACACGGACCTCCGGAAAACGGACATGTACAAGCTCGAGGTCTTCGCCCCGGACGGCGTCCTGCTCGGCGCGATCCCGATCACCCACTTCGTGGACATGATCCATATCCACGAGGACCGCCTCTTCCTCCTCGACCGGGACCGCGGCGTGCAGTTCTACGAGTACAGGATCAGGGAAAGCCAGTGAGCTTACGGCGGCCGCAGGCCATCCTCGTTTCCGCCCTGGTTGCCATAAGCCTATGCGGCTGCCAGAGACATCGGGGAAAAACTCTTCCCGCTCTCGAAGGGCTCAAGGAGCTAGCCCTTCTTCAAGTCGCGGATGCTACCGCGGTCCCCGAGATCGCTTCGGCCGGATTTCCCCTTGTTTCGTCCGAAGAGCAGGTGTTCTTCTTCGATCCCCGTCAGAACCAGCTCTTCAAATCCCGCCTCGATGGAAAGGGGCTCTTCCCGGTCGGACGATCCGGCGAGGGCCCCGGAGAATACACGAGGGTCCTCGGGCTCCTTCTCGAAGACGACGATCTCTATGTCCTCGACGCCCGGCGTAAGATCATCTGCCTGGATTTCACCGGCGATTTGGTTTGGGAAGAAAGAGTCCCCTCCGATCTCACGGGGCTGATCGGCAAGAGGGGAGACGTCTTCTATTTCAGCGAGAGAAAAATGGACGGCTCGGGCCGGTTCATGTTGGGTCTGAGGGAATGGTCCAGGGCCAAAGCGCCCCGCCTTCTCTGTGAACGGCCGATCGTGACCGCTCAAGGCTATGCCCTCTACGAAGGTAAGTTGATCAAGGGCGGCGGGATCTTCTTTCTGGCTGAACCTGCGTTCGCCCTTATCGGGGACGCGCTCGCCGTCGCGGCCTCGGACAGGTATGAGTTCGAACTATTGGACCTCGATGGGAAAGCCAGGCAAAAGCGTGCGTTCGAGGCGCCCGAACCCGACCAGGCGGCAGACGCGAAGGCGTTCGAGTCCTCGGAAAGCGTCAAGAACTATGCGATCGCCAGGATCCTGCCTTGGCCGGGGGGGTTCTGGGCGGTATCCAATTATCATCTCAACGGCAAACCGCGCATCGACCGGTTCTCCGCCGCCGGAGAGCTCGTTTCTTCCCATATTTTGCCGTTGGAATTCAATCCCCCATCAAGAGACATTGTCATCCAGGGGGAATACCTCTTCTTTATCGATAGGGACGAGACGGGCTTCCGGGTCTTCCGATTCGGCGATCAAGACAGGTGACCTGTCGCCCCGGCGTCTTGACGGAAAAAAGCGGTTCCTGTAAGATAAGGCGGCTTCCCGGTGGGGCTGTAGCTCAGTTGGGAGAGCGCTTGAATGGCATTCAAGAGGTCGCCAGTTCGATCCTGGTCAGCTCCACCACCGAAATAACCCCGTTTCCCCTGACCTCACGTTTTCGTATTTTTCTATTCGAAGTACCCGATGCCTTGTTAAGATCAGCCGCGTTAAACGGACGTATCGTTAAGAGAAGCTGACCGACCTTGGCGAGCTCTGGGCGAAGAGCTCTGCCCCCCCCTCAGAATCCGACGCCGAAGAGGATCGAAAAACCCCTGTTCTTAAAAGAATCGGTCTCCGATTGATATTCGATGTTTCTCATCCCCAAGGTATAGCGGCCTTCGAGGATCAGCTTGATTGACTTGAGTTTGTACTCGAGTCCGCCGCCGAAAATAAGCCCGTAATCGGATTTTGAATGCCCTGCGCTGATGTCGGTGGTCATCGTCTCGCCGCCGATTGTTTTGATCTCTTTATAGCTAAAGCTTAACGCTCCGAACGGCCCGGCGAGAACGATGGGGCTGATCGGCCCAGAAATCACATTCCATTTGACAAGCACGGGTACCTCGAGGAACTCCGATCTGTAGACGATGTTGTCACTGGCGTTAATTTCCAGTTTTGAACCGCGGCGAGAATAGAAGACCTCGGGCTGAATCGTGACCGGGCCCCGACCCAAAGAGAGAAAAGCGCCGAAAATAAGCCCGTTCGTATAGCCCAGATTATCCCACCAATCGACGGAACCCGAATACGCAAGAGTCGTGATATTCAAGCCCCCCTTGATGCCGAAGTTGACCGGGACCCCGGCCGCAGCCGGCTTCGGAACGGACGCCGCCACTAACAGGACCGCTGCGCAGACCAGCACGATTCTCTTCATGATGTTTCCCCCTGATTCAAGATGGCGTATCCTTTTCATGGATAACGTTGGTCGAAATACTAACAACGCTAGCTGCCGTTGTCAATCCTCCTGGAGAACCCCGGCTCCTAAGCGGTTCGGAAGCCTTTACTACGGGCCTGTTTTCCTGAAAAGCCGTGTGATAAACTCTCGGGTGACAGCGCTAGGAGGTCAAGCGGTGTTTCGAATTCCCGCCAAGCGCGTTTTTCTCTGGATGGCCGCCCTATCGGTCATGCTGTCCTTCGCTTGCCGGGAGCAAGGCTCCCGTTCAGCGATCTCGACGGCCCCTTTGGAACCCTACATCGAGGCCGAGCTTCTCCGCTTGGAAGAGACCTATCGGATCCTCGACCGCTATGGCGAAGATCTGTGGCCCGGGTGGACGAATTACGCCAAGATCCCCATCAAGGTCAATTTCCCCAACGGCGTGATCCTCTTGGTGACCCCGTCCGGGGCTCAGCCGGATTTTGAACGCATCGCGGGTCGGTCCGTTTTCGGAAAGGCCGTTTATGTCAACAGGAAAAACCAGACCTCCGTCGAGGTCCGGCCGCCCCTTTTCGAGCAAAGAGGCCGTGGCGGCGCTCAGATTGAATTGGATATGGGGCAGGCGGATCTCCCACCCCTTGAGGCGGAGAGACCCGCCGCGCTGGAAACGCGTTTGAAAGAGGAATCTCGGCCAGAAACCCCTTTCAACCTCGCTCCTCGCGGCGATTCCGACTCGCATATCCTCATGTACGTCCACGAGCATTTCCACGGCCACCAAACCCGCTTCTCGCAATTCCAGGGAGCTCTCCCCGGAGACGCGCTCCTGCGGGGATTCAAGGTCACCGCGGAATATGCCGCTTGGTCCCACATCGAAGGGCTGGCCCTGCGCCGGGCCTACGTCGAAAGCCAAGACGCCGCGGCCCTCGATCTTCTCAAGGACTTCGTCGTGGCCCGCGAGATCAAACATGCCTATATGCCTCGCGGGACCGCGGCCGCCGAGGCCCGTATCTCATTGATGGAAGGCCTGCCGAGCTACGTCAGCCTCAAAACGGCCATGCTTCTCAAGGATTCGACCGATAAGCCCGGCATCGACCGGGCCAAAGACCCCTTTTTCTACAACTACGCCTATGTCGACGGCTATATCGACAACATCATGAGGAAGGGCATGGATTTCGCCGTCTCCTGGACCGAGGACAAGCGGGGGAAGTATTACCTCTACGGCG
>Ga0316622_100001445_pt1 | contig 15471 bp, 14 predicted proteins | sample OWC_Aug_OW2_C1_D_FD_207646 | JGI IMG/M metagenome (GOLD analysis project Ga0316622, IMG submission 207646) | Wetland soil microbial communities from Old Woman Creek delta, Ohio, United States - OWC_Aug_OW2_C1_D5_C | ecosystem: Environmental > Terrestrial > Soil > Wetlands | place: USA: Ohio... | reverse complement strand
CCTCGGCGAGGGCGCTCTGCGCGGCGCGCTGGATGAAACTGGTGGCGTGCGAGACGATGAACTCGTTGAGCTGCGCCGCCTTCTCCACGACATCGCGGCGCGCGACCAGCCATCCCAGGCGCCAGCCAGTCATGCAGAACGTCTTGGAGAAGGACTGGGCGATGAGCAGGCCGTCCTCGCGCGTGGCTTTCCGCAGAATGGAGGGGGCCGCGGCGCCGAGAGCCGGACCGGCGTAATACAGGCGATCGTACACCTCGTCCGCCAATAGCCAAAGGTCGTGGCGACGAGCGAATCCCAGGAGTCCGTCCTGCTCCTCCTCGGTTGCCACCCAGCCGAGGGGGTTGGACGGCGAGGTATAGACCAGGAGGCGCGTGCGGGGCGTCAGGGCCGACTGCAGGGCGTCAAAGTCCACCGCATAACGGCCGCCCTGCAGCGGGAGGGGAACCTCCACGGGGACGGCATTGTCCATCCGGATGATCGCGGCGCCGTTGGGCCAGGCAGGCGTCAACACGAGCGCCTCGTCCCCGGGGTTCAGGAGGCATCGAATTCCCACGTTCAGCGCCTGGACACCGGACGCGGTCACGAGGATCTCGGACTGCGGATCGAGCTCCACCCCGTGTACCCGACGATAGTACGCGGCCAGATCCTGCCTCAGGCCGGGCAACCCGGCGTTCTCCGAGTAATACGTGTATCCTTCGTCCAGCGCCTTGGCGGCGGCGTGCTTGATGTACTCCGGCGTGGGGACGTTGGACTCCCCGAAGTACAGCTTGAGGACGCCGTCCATCCGCATGGCGGCATCCGCGATTTCTCGAATGCGGGAGTGCGGGACCTGTTTGGCCGAGGCAGCGAGCGTGGGCATGGTAGTGTGTCAACCTCCACAAACGACACAGGGGGCGGATCTGCGACACGGACGACGTCAGACGTCCATGGCATTATCCATGGAGCCTCTCTGTGCGTCAAGGCACAGGAGAGGCGGAGAGGAGGATGCGCAACGCACGCCGGGGCCTGTCGCAGATCGGACGCCCACGCCCACGTTGAATTAGGCTGCGTCCTCGGAAGCGACACGCCACCAGATCACGGCACTCTGCCGCCGCATGGGGGCGATCCAGCGATCGCCGAGCCGCTCCAGGCGCCCTTCGAGGAAGGCGACGAGCCGGCGCTCCTGGTCGGCGGTCTCCAGATGCATCAGTTCCTTCCAGAACTGTACTGCCTCCGGGAAACTGTCGAAGGGCTGATCGAAGCGATAGCTGACGATCTGGGCGTTGGCGTAAATCCCGATGCTGTGCAGGAGCGTGAGAGTGCGGAGGTAGTCCTCCCGTCCCGGGTATGGGCGCCCCAGGAGATGCGGGTAAAGCTCTCCATAGTAGAATTTCTCGCTTCCCGGGCCGACATTTTGCACCAGGGCCATGCTCTGCCGTGCCAGCGGTTCTGCCTCGATGAGAAACGGCAACAGGTCGTCGAAGATGGGTGCCACATTGGCGACGAGGATCAGGTCGTGGGGCGCCACGACGTGTGTGTCCCAGGCGGACTGGATACACGTGACGTTCGCGAGACGATTCCGCGCCAGGCCGTCCTGCAGCTCCTGCAGCATGACCGCCTTCGGCTCGAGTGCGGTCACCTGGTAGCCCCCCTTGGCGAGCAGCACCGTCAGCGCGCCGACGCCGGCTCCGACATCGAGGACCGTCGCGCAACCGTCCAGTGCGGGCCCCAGCGCCTTGACGGCCTGCGCCGGGAAATCGCTGGACTGGAGCGCGAGATTGAACAGCCGCGCACGTCGCGGGGTCCAGTATCGTGCGTCACGCTCGCTCTGGCCGTCAGCCTCCGGTTGGTTACGCGCTTCCGGCACGGTTGATCCTCCGGGCCCGACGATTACCGCGCTCGATGTCGCCGATAGGCCGATGCCGACAGAACCCTCTGTCGTGGCCGGCGGGAGTCTGCGGGCTTCGTGGCCACGTCCCATTGGATGAATAACACGTTCCCCGCGTTCTGTCATGGGTCAATCGCACGCGGAAATACCTCGGCAAATCGCCAATGAACGGCGCGATCGCCGCATGAAAGGCCCCCAACGCCGCGATCCGACCCATCGGACCATACGGTCCACAGGAAAACAATACGGCCCGCAGAATCTGATTGCGCTGCGACAGGCTAACGGGGTATGACGCATGCGACGCATAGCGCGTTTTCCTCGGCAACCGCCGGGGTGTCTTTGCCATCTCCCGGCGAGGCCGGGGATGTGCGCGAGGGCAGAATGACCATCCTGAAAGAAGTGCTCACCCACGAGGTTTTCCCGGCCTTGGGTTGTACCGAGCCGATCGCCGTGGCCTATGCCGCCAGCTTGGCCGGACGCGAGGTCTCCGACGGCCACCTTCAACACGTGTCTATCGTCGTCGATCCGGGCGTCTACAAGAACGGCCTGGCCGTCGCCGTGCCCAATACCGACGGGGAGCGCGGCAATCTGGTCGCGGGCGTTCTCGGCGCCCTGCTCAAGCGGCCGGATCTCAAGATGGAGGTATTGAAGGCGGTCACGCCGGAGTGCCTGGTGCAGGCAAAAGACTTCCTGCAGACGAAGAACGCGCAGATTGTCTGCGACAAGTCACGGGTTGGCCTCTACATCGAGGTCCGGCTGCAGACGACGGCCGGCACCGCTCGCGCGGTCCTGCAGGGCGGCCACACCAACATCCACCTGATCGAAAAGGACGGTCGCCCCGTTTTCGAGGCCCCCCAGGGCGAGGTGCCGGGGGGCGACCTCGGGTACAGACGGACGCTGAAGGCGATGAGCCTGCGTGACCTGGTCGAGGCGGCGGATGCGGCGGACGCGGAAGATCTGGCCTACATCCAGCGCGGCATCGAGATGAATCTCACCATCTCCGAAGCCGGGCAGGGCCTCAAGAAAGTGGGCTACTACCTGAACGACCTCATGGCCAAAGGGTATCTTCTGGATGACGTGTTCTCGTCCACCAAGCGCATGACGGCCTCGGCCGCCGACGCGCGCATGGCGGGCATGAGCTATCCGGTGATGGCCAGCGGCGGCAGCGGGAATCAGGGAGTGGTGGCGATCCTCGTCCCCTTCAACGTCGGGCGGCACTTCAAGATACCCGAGGAGACGATCGTCAGGAGCGTGGCCTTCTCGCACCTGCTGAACGCCTACGTCAAGAGCTACACGAGCGACCTCTCCCCGATCTGCGGCTGCGCCATCGCCGCCGGCGTGGGTGCGGCCGCGGCCATCGTCTACCAGCAAGCGGGAAAGGATCTCGCCAAAATTTCTCTGGCCGTCAACACGATCGTCAGCGACTTGGGAGGTATGCTGTGCGATGGGGCGAAGGAGGGCTGCGCCCTGAAGGTCGTCAGCTCGACCGACGCGGCCATCCGCGCAGCGTACATGGCGCTGAACGGCCACGGGGTCACCGCCGTCGAGGGTTTCGTCGGCCACACGGCCGAGGAAACCATCCAGAACCTCAGTCGTATCGGCCACATCGGGATGGCGAAGGTGGACGACACCATGATCGAGATTATGATCGAGAAGACGGCGGCGCCCCATCCGCAGTCGGATTAGGCGAGGCGCGCCACATCGCGGTTTCCGCGAGTCGTATGGCGGACGGGTGACGTGAGCATGGGGGATGTCCCTGGTCAGTCGTGAAGGAGGAGCGATCATGAAGCGAGTCCGCATCGGTATCGCGCTGTGTCTTGTGGAGATGCTGTGCGCTGCCACGCCACTGGCGGCGGGGGAGAAGGTCTTCCTGACCATCGCCTCCGGACCCACCGGCGGGGACTGGTACACGATGGGCGGCACCATCGGCGAGCTGGCCAAAGCTGCGGTTCCCGGGGCCACGGTCACCGTGACCACCGGCGGGGCGGTGGGGAACCTGTCGGTGGTGGACAGCGGCAAGGCCGACATCGGCATTTCCATGGCCAGCCTGTTCAACGAGGCCCGAACCGGCGCTGGCGAGTTCCAAGGAAAACCCAAGGAGAACGTCCGAGCCATGGCTTACCTGGCCAACATCTTCATGAGTTTCTTCCTGGTGACCGACGAGAGCCCCATCCGATCGATCGAGGAGATCCGGGAGAAGCAAATCCCCATCCGGCTGTTGACCTCCACCAAGGCCAGCTCGCCCGCCGTGGCCGCCGAGCGGATGCTGCTCGAGTACGGCATCGCCTTCGACGACATCGTCAAGTGGGGAGGCAAGGTGGGCTACGTGTCCTACGCCGAGGCCTCGAACCTGATCAAGGACGGGCACGCCGACGCCTGGGTGGGCCCCATGGTCTCCGGCATCGTGGAGTTGACGACCACAAAGAAGATGCGCCTCCTGCCCATCCAGCCCGCGGCCCTGGACAAGCTCCAGGAGAAGTACCAGTACGTGAAGGCGAACCTGTCGAAGGGGATGTACTACTTCGTCGGCGCCGACACGCCGCACATGGCGGAGTCGGTCATCCTGATCGCCCGCAAGGGGCTCGCCGATGATGTGGTGTACCGCATGACGAAGGCCATCTCGAGCGATCCCGACGCGATCCGGCGGGCGAGCAAGACCTATCAGAGCTACAATCCGGCCCAGGCGTGGAGGAACGTCGGCGGGCCGCTGCACCCTGGCGCCGAGCGGTTCTACCGCGAGGCCGGCCACATGAAGTAGGACGGCGCCATGCCTGCCGCGAATAGCCCTTATGCCAGGATCGTCACGCTCGTCGTGGCGGTCCTGGGCCTAGGGCTGTCCCTGTTCCATCTGTACACTGCCGCCTTCGGCACCTACGGGGCGCTCTTGCAGCGGTCGGTACACCTTGCCCTCACCGCTGCCCTGGGCTTCCTGGGGTATTCGTTTGCCGGCCGGCGCCGCAAGGACGGGGCGCTTCCGGGCTGGACCGACTGTGCGCTGGCCCTCCTTGCCCTTGTCGTCTTCGGCATCATCGCCGTCCGCTACCAGGCCATCGAGATGCGCCAGGCGATGGTGGATCCCTTGACCGCCTGGGACGTCGCCCTGGGCGTCCTCGGCGTCCTGCTCGTGCTGGAACTCACGCGGCGTGTGGCCGGGGTCGTGCTGACCCTGATCGGTGCGCTCTTCCTCGCTTATGCGCTGGCGGGGCCGCACGCACCCGGTGTGTTCGCTCACCGGGGCTTCAATCTTGTCGATGTCGTCGACTACCAGATGTTCGGGCTGAACGGCATCTTCGGCATCCCTCTGGGCGTCTCGGCCACCTACGTGGTGCTCTTTATCATCCTGGGCACCGTCATGGAGGAGTCGGGGACCGGCGCGGTCCTCATGGACATCGGCCGCCGCGTGGCGGGCCGCTACCGGGGCGGGCCGGCCAAGATCGCCGTGCTCACCAGCGCCATGTTCGGGACGATCTCCGGCTCCGCGGTGGCCAACGTCTACGGTACCGGGGTCGTCACCATCCCCATGATGAAGCGGATCGGCTACGCCCCGCACTTCGCCGGGGCGGTGGAGGCTGCGGCCAGCACCGGGGGCCAGATCATGCCCCCCATCATGGGGGCGGCGGCCTTCCTCATCGCCGACATCCTGGCGATTCCTTACCTGGAGGTCTGCAAAGCGGCGGCGATTCCCGCCATTCTTTATTATCTGGGCCTGCTCGTCATGGTGGACTTCGAGGCGGCGCGCACCGGCCTCAAGGGCCTTGGCCGGGAGGAGCTGCCGAGTTGGTCGAGCATTGCCAGGCGGGCCCACCTTGTCCTGCCCGTGGGCGTCCTCCTGTACGTCCTGGTCCGGGGGTACACCCCGTTCTGGGCGGCGTTCGTCAGCGTGGTGAGCGCGGTTGCCGTGAGCGCCCTCAGGGCGGACACGCGGCTCTCCCTGGCCACGCTGGCCCGGGCCATGATCGTGAGCGCCCAGCGGACGGTGGTGGTGGCGGTGGGCTGCGCGGTGGCTGGCATCATCGTCGGCGTGGTCACGCTGACCGGCGTGGGGCTCAACCTGTCCTCCACGGTGCTCTCGGTCTCGCAGGGGAACCTGCTGCTGGCTCTGATCCTGATCATGATCGCCTCCCTCATCATGGGGATGGGTACGCCGACGACGGTGGCCTACATCATCGTGGCCACGCTGGGGGTCCCCGTCCTGGAGAAGATGGGGGTGGCGGCCTTGCCGTCCCACATGTTCGTCTTCTACTTCGGGGTCATCTCCATGATCACCCCGCCGGTCGCCGTGGCGGCGTTCGCGGCGGCGGACATCGCCGAGGACTCGATGTGGCGGGTCGGCTGGACGGCCACCAAGCTGGCCCTGGTGGCCTTCCTGATTCCCTTTATGTTCGTGCTGGATCCGGGGCTGCTGTTCCAGGGCCCCTGGCTGAACATCCTGGGGGTGACGGTCAGCGCCACCATCGGCGTGGTGGGCCTGGCAGCGGGCCTAGTGGGCTGGTTCTTCCACCCCGTGGGCTGGGCCGCCCGCGTCTACCTGTTTGTGGCTGCCCTGCTCCTGATCGTCCCCGGGGTCCGGACCGACCTCATCGGCCTGACCATGTTGATCGCCGCCGCTGCGGTAGCCCTGGCCCGGAGGAGGGCCGCCGCTTCGGCGACGACGGGAAAGCCTGGAGAGTAGTCCGCGACCGTCCGCGCGCCGTGGACTCGTATCACAGGGAGGAGCGATCGATGACGGAGCAGTTCTTTCGACCCACCGGTTCCTGGGTGGCCATGCCCACCCCCTACAACACAGATGGGAGCATCGACTTCGGCGGTTTCAAGGCGCTGATCGACCGGCAGATCCGGTACGGCACCTCCGAGCTATTCGTGATGGGCTCGGCGGGCGAGAACACCCTGCTTACGCTGGACGAGCGGCGCGAGATCGTCCGGCGGATCGTTCCGATGACCAAAGGGCGCATCCCGGTCTTCTTCGGCTCCACGCTGCCCAGCACCGACGCCTCCGTCGAGCTCGCCAAGTTCTGTGAGGCGGAGGGGGCCGACGGCCTGATCTTCACCGTCCCGGCCTATCTCCTGCCGCCGCAAACGGCAGTCCTCGAGTACTTCCGGGCCTGCATGGGCGCGGTGAAGATCCCGGTGGGGGTCTACAACAACCCCACCCGGGTGGCGGTTCACATCGAGATCGAGACCCTGGTTACGCTGGCCAACGAGTTCCCGAACTTCATCGTGGATAAGGAGGCCATGCCCAACGTCTCGCAGCTCGTCCAGGTCAAGCGGCGGCTCGGGGAACGGCTCAACATCCTCTGCTGCGACTATCCCAAGTACTCCATTGTCCTGCCGACTCTGGCGGTGGGAGGCAACGGGACGGCGAACATCGGCGGCAACATCATCCCCGAAGAGATGGCCCGTCTGTCGCGACCATGGACGAGCTTCGAACAGGTGGAGGAGTCCCGCAAGCTCTACCTGCAGTGGTACCCGCTGCTGGAGGCGCTCTACTGGTTTTCCAATCCCATCGTGATCAAGGCCGCTTTGAAGGTCCTGGGACTGCCCTCCGGCGGAATCCGCCGCCCCTATCCCGAGTTGGAAGGAGAGAAGCTGGAGCAGCTTCGGAAGATCATGACCGAGATGGGGGTCGTCGCGAAGTACGGGCAGAAGTAACTGTCAATGAGTCGTTCAGTAAATCGGTCGATTCGGGAAAGCCGTGCCGACGGGGCCCGCATCGCCTTGCCCACGTGACGAAGCGACCAGTTGACTGGTTGACTTCTTCCGGAGGACATATGGACGTCCGTTCTCTTCAGGGGATGCATTGGTACCGCGTCGAATTCGGTGCGGGAGCCGACCTGTTTCAGTCTTTGCGAGATTTCTTGAACCGGGAGGAGTTGTGCGAGGCATACGTTCTCTACTGCATCGGCTCTGTCGACAAGGCGGTCTTGGCCTACCCTAAAACGCGCGAAATCCCGCCCGAGGTTGCACGGGTTGCCCTGGAGGACCTCTTCGAGATCAATACGATCGCCGGCGAAGTCCGCCGGGTCGGAGACCAGATCATAGTCCATCTCCATGGTTCTCTGACAAAGCAAGCGCGGGAGGTCGTTGGCGGAGCGATCCTGGAGGGCACCCGGATCTTCAAGGTGGCGGAACTGGTTATCGCCGGGGCGAAATAGTCGCGTTCCCCGGTCTGGCGCTGGCGCTGGCGGGCCTGGAGAGCGGTTGATGATCAAGCATATCGTGGTGTGGCGGTTAAGGGAGTCGGCCCACGGGAACGATAAACGAACGAATGCGCTGCTGATCAAGGAGAAACTCGAAGCGCTACGCGACAAGATCCCCGGCCTCCTGAAGATCGAGGTAGGGATTGATTTCTCGGCCACCGAGAGCAGCGCGGATATAGCGCTCTATTCGGAGTTCGTTTCGCGCGAAGCGCTCGACGCGTACCAGACGCATCCCGCACACAAGGCCATCATGCCATTTGTCGGGGAGGCCCGCACCGAGCGCCGGATGGTCGACTACGAGATGTAGGCATCTTTGGGCGGGGCACCGGAGCGGCGCGGGGAATCGCGGAGAGAAGGGTATGGCAGAGTAAATGGTGGTGTGCGGCTTGCCGGCGGGGATGTGCGCCGCCGCGAAGGCTCGACACACCACGAAAGCTCGTGACGTCGTCGAAGAACAGCCGGGATTCGGTGCCTACGGCTTCCGTGGCTTTCCCTATTTCATCTAGAGGGGGGTCCCGCTCTCGCGTGCGGTCAACACGCGCGGATCTTCCGCGCCACCGTTAGCCATTCCCGGTGCGTGACCGGGCCGCCATCCGGAACCTCGGCGAGGTCCACGACCTCGCAGGTCAGGAGGTGAAAACGGTCCGGCGGAAGGAGGTCGGCAATGTCCTCCTCGTTGAAGAAGTGGACCAGCTTCCCCTTGGGATCCACCCGCGTGTTGTGCTCCGGATACGCTTCCCACGTCGTGAAGCCCGCCTCGTCCGTCGCATAGTTCGCCATGGCGATCAGGCCCCCATCCCGCGCGAGAGACCAAAGGCGATTCACCATGGCCCGCCGGACCGGCTCCGGCTGTAGGTGGATCAGGTGGATGGCGACGACGGCGTCGAAGGTTCCGGGGACAAGGTTGATGGCGAGGAGATCGCCCGCAATGAGGGTGATGCGGACATCCGTGTTGGTGGCCTCTTCCCGTGCCCAGCGGAGCGCCTGGGCACTGATATCCACGCCCGTGATGGTGAAACCTTCACGGGCGTAAAACAGCGCATCGCGTCCCGAGCCGCAGCCCGCGTCCAGGATGGTTGCCACCTGCTCTTGGCGGAACAGTCGCGCGAGATGACGGGCGACAGAGGTCGGCTCTGTCCCGTAGAGCCGCGCCTGGACGTAGCGTCCGTCCCAGAAACCCTCCGCATCCTCCGGTTCAATCGCGCGAACCAGGGTCAATGGCCTTGTCTCTTCCGCGCGGCGGCCAGGGCCAAGGCGACGGCTTCCTTCGGATCGCGGGCGTTTTGGATCGGGGGCTCTTCCTGTCCCGGCCGTCGGAGATCCCAGGTGTCGAGGCCGATCACAGGCGTGCCTTCGATCTTGGCGAACGCAATCTCGGAGAGGGTGCCGAATTTCCCCCCAACGGCGATCACCGCATGGGCGCTTCGGGCCACGAGGAGGTTCCGCGCGTGGCCGAGGCCAGTGGGTAGGGCGTACATCACGTGCGGATTGGCGTCGGCGTGCCGCGTGCCGGGCAGGATGCCGATGGTGACGCCGCCGCGGCTGCGGGCGCCGCGGCAGGCGGCCTCCATGACCCCGCCGAGGCCGCCGCAGACCAGGACCGCGCCGGCGGCCGCAATTTCCGCCCCGACCGCCTCGGCGAGCGCCGCCAGCCGAGGAGACGGATCGTTCTCGCCGATCACCGCGACGAACAGTGGGCGTTCCATGGGTGGGCCCTCAAGGGAATGCAAAATGGACAACCGACAACCGATCAATGGACATCAACAACCGACGGCCGATCACCGGAAACCGACAACCGACAACCGGCCAACCTGTGTCCCGTCCTTGGTCGGTTTCCCATTGTCGGTTTTTCATTTGACATTGCGTGTCTTCACTCGGGCCGCACCTCGACGGAGCTCGGGCCTTTGGTCTTGGCCATGAAGCCGAGGGCGTAGGGGCAGACAAGGGGAACCCGGACCACAGCCTCACGATCCTTGTGATACGCCGCCAAGCGGATCGAGTACCCGTTGATGCTGCCGGAGATCAGGCCGCCCTGCACATAGCCCCAGCGCTGTTGGCGATGCCCGTCGTTGATGGCAACGATGATGGACGTCCCGTCGTCGCGGAAATCCTGGTGATCCGTTCGCGAAAGCTTGGTGGTTGCCTTCTTTTCGCCGTACATCGGGTGCGAATGGTAATCGCCCACCAGCTCCCACCGCGTGGTGGCGCGCACTGCCTCGGCGACGCGCTGGCTGCGATGCCAATCCATGTGCACTTCCTGGAACTTCCGGACGGCGGACTGGTACGGAACCACGAAATCCACCATGATCCGGTCCGCTTCGCGGTGCCCGAGCAGGATGCCGAAGCATTCACGCCGATACACCTCGACCGTGGATACCAGCAGACCGACGAATGCGTTTTCACTCAAATACACTTCCATGGGAACCGACTCCACCCACCACATGGTGCAACCGGGCCAGGCCCGGGAAACATTTCACGTTAGGAGCCGTTACGAAATAACCTATACATCTTTTTCTGTTTCGTTACGGCTCCTTATGCCGTTTCGGAATGTCTCCGCTCACCTTATTCTTTTACAACGGCTTACGCAGACCGGCGCGCCAGGAGAGCCGCGGCGCATGCTCGAACCTCCGGGCGCGAGGAGCCGCTCGACAGGTCTCGAAGATCTTGCCGCACAAGGTACGGCAGCAGTCCCAGGACGATCCGCATCGGTGTGACCGGATTATTCGCCAGGGCAACCTTCACCGGGTAGCGGACGATCCAGCGATCATCCTGGGCAATTGCCTCCAGGGCCTCGGGATGCACGCGTCGGGAGGCGGCGAGCTTCAGGACCTCCGCCTCGGTGAGGCGAGGATTCCCGAGCAGAACCCGAACGACCCGAGCATCGGGGTCGAAGAGTAACCGCTCGATGACGCCCGCGAGCGCGCGCCGTGCCAGCGAGATCCGGTAGCCAACCGGTTCTTTCGGTCTTGGGAGGATGTCCGCGTCTCCAGCATCTTTCCGTCCGGTCTCGTCCCGAAATAAGCCCGCGCTGGCATGACCGCGCCGGCGGAGAATCGCCGCCGCGGCCTGCAGTCGCTCGGCCGGCACCACGCGCCCGAGGCGCTCCTCGTCGAGCAACCCCAACCCGACGCGATGCGCCCGGGCGTCGCCGCGGACCACCCGCTCTTGTAGGGAGGCCAGGGACCACGCCGCCTCGTCGGCGGATCGGGACCGCAGATGCTCTCCGAAACGGTGGAGTCGCAGTTCGGGGTCCACGACGTTCACGAGGAGGTTTAAGAGCCCGTCAAGGTCGCGCTCGGTTCGAAGACGTCGACACGCGGTCAGGTAAACTTTCAGTGCCGTTTCGAGTCGGTGCCCGATGGCGGTATCCATGGGCGATGAGAGCGAGGTGCAACCAGGCCTGTCAGGCAGTGACGCAGCCGAACGAGAGGACGCTTACATGATTTCAGCGGACGGAGGAAGAATCTCCGTCACGCGCGAGGTCACACACTTCCTGGATCAGGACACGTCTGGTGGAGGGTAAGGGATTCGAACCCTCGACCTCCGCGTTGCGAACGCGGCGCTCTCCCAGCTGAGCTAACCCCCCGGTCCGGCTCTCATGCCTGGGCGATAACTCACCACCCAGCCTTCAATCCAGAGCCATGACTATAGACAATGCGCCATGTCCTGTCCAGGTTTTTCTGGAGTGTTCCGGCGGACAAGCATCGATCTGTCTATCGTTCCTAATTAACTGTAATCATTGAAACAAATGAAATTATCCAGACCTGTGGTTTGCCGCCTGATTTTCCACGGATGGGACAAATTGTCACGGAGGCTGCCTGGAAAATAGGAAACGATGCGCCGCGGGCCGCGGTATTGCCTATTCTTCCGACTCTTCGTCACCGCCGCCCAGCTCGAGCGTACGGTTGATCGGAATACCCTGCTGGCACATGGGACATTCTTCCGGGGCGAACGTCGGAACGTCGCGCGTCACGATGGTGAAGAAAGGGTACTTGAACTTCATCCCGGTGCTGCGCTGCCAGATGGCCCCCACGCCGACGACCTGTCCTCCCATGCTCTCCACGAGCTTGATGAGCTGCTTGACGGTTTCGCCGGTGGTGACGATGTCTTCCACGATCAGCACGCGGCCGCCTTCGGCGAAGAATGCCCGGTATTCGGGGAGCAGGCTGACCTCCGTATGCTTGGCCGCAGTCTTCTCCTTCGTGGCGAAGATGAACCGGGGTCGCCCGGGGTGCGCGCGCGCCACGCAGTGGCCGAGGAGGCCGGCGCTGTAACCGGTGGTCAGGACGAGATCCACCCGAACGCGGCTGAAGTGGGTGGCGATGATGTCTCCCAGGCCTTCCGTGAACGTCGGCTCGGTGGTCACGAGGGCCTTGGCGACGTACTCAGCCGTGTGCCGGCCCGACCGTAGCACGATGTGGTCGTCCGTCTTGTACGCGCCGGTGCGTAACAGGATCCCGCGGTTGAGGCGCGCCAGGATCGCCTCGTCGATCGGCGTGATCTTCTCGCGATTCGGCATGATCCTATATCTCCCCCTCGTCGAGGATCAGTGGAACCACCCGATTCTCTCGCACGTCCCACAACCCGCGCTCTCGGATGCGAAGGTTCGGTATGGCCGTGAAGGTCAGGATTTGCATGGTCAGGAACGGGTCGGCTCGCCCACAGCCAAGCTGGCGGAGCGCCTGCCGAAACCTGACGAGTTCCTCGCTCAGGGCGGACATCGTCCGCTCCGAGATGATCCCGCCCAACGGGAGGGGCACCTCGGCCCGGACGGTGCCGCCGGCCGCGGCGACCATCCCGCCCCCCAGGGCCAGCGCGCGCTCCACGGCCACGAGCATATCGGCGTCGTTAGCGCCAACGACCACGAGGTTCACGACGTCGAAGCTCACGCTCGTCGCCACGGCGCCCTGCGACAGGCCGAACCCCGACAGCAGCCCGCGACCGCACTGGCCCGCCCCGTGGCGATCCAGCGCCACGACCTTCAGCAGGTCCGCCGCGGGATCGGCCTCGATCGCCCCGTGGCGCACGACGACCTCTCGGACCACGGCGTGGGTGACGATCTCGGCCGCCAGGTGCATGACTCGAACGCGGACCCGATCCCGGCCCGGGATAGCGGGGATCCGGAAATCCTCCGCTCGAAGCGGCTGCGCCGTCCTCGGCGGTGGAAGGCAATTCGCTGGAAACACGGGCGGCGGAATGGCCACGGTCACGCGGCCATCGGCGGCGGCTACCTGCCCGCGGGCGATCACCAGGCTGGGCCGGAAATCTTGCAGGTCCGGCAAGAGGACCAGGTCCGCCTGTCGGCCAGGTGCAAGAGCGCCCAGGCGGTCGTCGATCCGGAATCGCTCTGCCGGAACAAGTGTGATGGCCTGGAGCGCTTGCATTGGCGAGATGCCCAGGCGCACGGCCTGGCGCGCCGTTTCGTCCAGGTAGCCTTGCGCCATCAAGTGCTCGGCCCAGGCGCCGTCCGAGGCCAGCATCAAGCGCCGTGGACGCATCCCCGTCAGGGCGCCGCGAAGAGCCGGGAGGTCGCGTCGCACGGAGCCGTCCCGGATCATGGTGTAGAGACCCAGGCGGAGCCGTGCCTGCACTTCGTCGGGGGTGATCGGCTCGTGGCAGGACGAAATGCCGGCGGCGGCGAGCCCGACGAGTTTCTTGCCGCGGGCGCCGGCCGTGTGGCCATCGACGCACTTCCCCAGCGCCTCGGATTTGGCGATCAACGTCAACAGATCGGGCCGCCCGGCCAGCAGCGCGGGCCAGTAGATTTCTCCCAGGCCGAGGACGGCGGGCTCTTCCAAGAGGCGCGCCATCTCTTCCAGCGTGATCATGGGCTGCCCGTCGCCGCGATCGGAGCACAGGTACGCAATGGTGGGCGCCGTGGCAAAGCCCGTGACCGGCAGACGGGCCAAATGGGCCAGAAAGGCCTCGACCGCCGGGAAGCCTCCGGCGGCGCAGAGGACCGGCGTTTCGGTGACGAAGGCGGTGAGGCCCGTCGGGATTGCCGACTCGAGATATCGGTCGAGTCGGTGGAGGAAATCCAGGTGGGTGTGGCCGTCCACGAACCCAGGCGCGATCACCTGCCCCCCGGCTTCGATGACGGTCGTCGAAGGGCCGATGCACGAGTCGGCGTCGGGTCCGACGGCGGCGATCCGGCTTCCTGCCACCGCGACGCCCCAGCCGTCCAGCAATTCCCCGGTGAAGACGTTGGCCAGCACGCCGCCCCGGACGATCAGATCCGCCGGACGCTCGCCGACGGCGACGCGGAGGAGGGCTTCTCGGCTATCTCCGGGTACCACGACGCGCTCAACCACGACGCCTCCCGCCTCGGCTCATGACGGCCGCCTCGGTCGGCGCCGATACTCCGCGATCAGCCCGTGATCGGCGAAACTGTAGTGATCCCGCCGGCCGATGATCACGTGGTCCAGCAGGGGCAGGCGCAGGAGATCGCCGGCTTGAACCAACTCCTCGGTCAGGGCCCGGTCGCCGGCGCTCGGCTGGGAGTGGCCCGACGGGTGGTTGTGGACCAGGATGGCGGCGGCCGCGTGATGGCGGTTGGCGCGTTCCACGATGTCGCGAACGTATACCGGGCTCTCGGTGAGGGACCCCTCGCTCAGAGTCTCCAGGGCCACGACGTCGTTGCCGCCGTTGAGGAACAGGATGTCGCACTGCTCGTGCTGCAAGCCGCGTAAGCGCGGCGCACAGAGCGCCAGGACGTCCTGCGAGCAGGCGATCCGCGGGTGGGCACCCTGTTCCACCTCGGCGAGGAGCCGCCGGCCCAGCTCCAGAGCGGCCTTGATCTGCGCGGTCTTCGCCGGCCCCACGCCTGTCGCCTCGGTGAGGGTCGCGGGATCGGCGGCCTCCAGGCCGGCCAGGCCGTCCAGGTCGCGGAGTAACCGGCGGGCGAGGTCCACAGCGCTCCGTCCCCGCGACCCGGTGCGGAGAACGATCGCAAGCAGTTCGGCGGTGGTCAGCCGCTGCGCCCCCTCGGCGATCAGTCGCTCGCGGGGACGCTCGCCCTCGGGCCAGTAGGGGATGGCATAGCGGTTTGGCGTGCCGTCAGAAGCCATCGGGCGCTCGGTGATTCGGCGACTAGGCAACTGGGCGATTTGGCGATCTGGAAGCTCGGTGATTCGGCGACTGGGGGATGAGGCAGCCGGGGCCGGCGGGACCAGTCTTTCCTAATCGCCTAATTGCCCAATTGCGCAATTGCCAGCTTTCCCTCAAGTTGCGGCCGAGGATACCAGGATTCGCGGGGCGGGCCAACGCAATTTTGGCCGGCGCTTACACCAGGGATGTGACGAGCAAGAGGGCACTCAGGGCGATCATGACGGCGGCGGTACCCCAGGCCACGAGATTGAAGGCCATCGAGTTCACGTGGCGCCCCATGAGGCCCGGGTCGTTAACCAG
>Ga0316622_100001444_pt1 | contig 15472 bp, 17 predicted proteins | sample OWC_Aug_OW2_C1_D_FD_207646 | JGI IMG/M metagenome (GOLD analysis project Ga0316622, IMG submission 207646) | Wetland soil microbial communities from Old Woman Creek delta, Ohio, United States - OWC_Aug_OW2_C1_D5_C | ecosystem: Environmental > Terrestrial > Soil > Wetlands | place: USA: Ohio... | reverse complement strand
CGATCACCGGATAGCGCTGCCAACAATCCGACAACCACTCTTTCCCCTTGGTTCTCAAGTAGAACGCGTAACTGGAGAACGGCCACTGATCAGGACGCTCCGCGTAACCGTGCTTCACGGGATTGTAGTGAACATAGTTGAATCGCGTCCAGAGGTCTGCCTCAGTGCGGATACAGGTATCCCAGTAGTTATGCCAGACCTGCCGGCCCAGAACCCCATCCCGCAGGTTCAGCTGCCGTGAAATGCCGCCATGGAGCTGGCCGAGGAAACTAGCCAAGGCCTTGCCGTGCTCGGTCTTGAGGAGCAGGTGGTAGTGGTTTGTCCAAGATCACCCAGGCACGCAAGCTGAGGTTGTGAGAGCGCACGAGGTTCTTGAGCGAGTCGCGTACCAGAGCTTTAGCTTCTTCGCCGGCAAGGAAAGGGGCGTGGTCGTACGTGGCCGCGGTGAGGATATACCAGGTATCGTCCAGGTAAAAGTGGGGCGGGTGATGGTCAGACATTGCGTTGATCCAGTCTTCCGCTAAAGCCTCGACTCCAATCAGGTCACCCCAGCAGCAACTGGAATGGAGGCTTTAGCCGGGTATTGCATTGCCCTAGTCCAGTCTCCGGCTAAAGCCTCGACTCCAATCAGGTCGCTCCAGCAGCAACTGGAGTGAAGGCTTTAGCCGGGTATTGCATTGCGTGGTCCTGTCTCCGGCTAAAGCCTCGACTCCAATCAGCTCGCCTTCGCAGCAACTGGAGTGGAGGCTTTAGCCTGGTATTGCATTGCAGAAACTAGCGGCCAAAGCGGGCGCTCAGGATCTCTTCCAGAGTGGGCCGGCCGATGACCTGCAATTCGTAGCGCACCCGGTCGGAAGGACGGTGGATGTCTACGATGCGGCGGAGGTCAATCGGCGTGCCGATGAGGACCAGGTCACAGGGTGTGGCATTGATCGTCTCTTCCAGATCGCAGATCTGCTCTGGGCTGTAGCCCATGGCCGGCAGGACCGGCCCGGTCTTGGGGTATTTCTTGAACGTCTCGGCAATGGAGCGCACAGCATAAGGCCGGGGATCCACGATTTCGGCGGCGCCAAAACGCCGGGCAGCCACTACGCCCGCGCCGTAGGCCATTTCACCATGGGTCAGGGTCGGGCCGTCTTCGACCACCAGCACTCGCTGACCGCGGATGGCATCGGGGTCCTGCAGGAAGATCGGCGATGCAGCCTCGACAATCTTGGCGTCTGGATTGACCTTCCGTACGCTCTCGCGCACCACGGCAATGTTGGCCAGATCGGCCGTGTCGACTTTGTTGATCACCACCACGTCGGCGGCCCTCAGGTTGGCCTCGCCGGGATAGTAGGTGAGCTCGTGACCGGCACGGTGAGGATCGGCCACTGTGATGTGCAGGTCTGGTTTGTAGAACGGCAGATCGTTGTTCCCCCCATCCCAGACGACGACGTCGGCCTCCTTTTCGGCCTCGCGCAGGATGCGCTCGTAATCCACGCCCGCATAGACCACCACCCCACGGTCGATGTGTGGTTCGTACTCTTCCCGTTCTTCGATGGTACAGTGATGCTGGTCCAGGTCCTCATAGCTGGCAAAACGCTGCACGGCCTGGGCAACCAGGTTACCGTACGGCATGGGGTGGCGGACCGCCACGACCTTGTGGCCGATCTTTTGCAGAACGTCGCACACATGGCGGGTGGTCTGGCTCTTGCCCGAGCCGGTGCGGACCGCACAGACCGCCACCACCGGCTTGCTGCTTTCGAGGTAGGTATGGCGGGTGCCCATCAGCCGAAAGTCAGCGCCCGCGGCAAGGACCTGCGATGCCTTGTGCATGACATATTCATGTGAGACATCGGAATAGCTAAAAACCACCTGTCCAATCTGGTACCGGTGGATCAGATCTACCAGATCCTCTTCGGGGTAGATGGGAATACCGTTGGGATAGAATTCGCCTGCCAGCTCCGGCGGATACACTCGCCCCTCGATATTGGGGATTTGGGTGGCGGTAAAGGCCAACACCTCATACCTTTCGCGGCTGCGAAAGAACGTATTGAAATTGTGAAAGTCGCGCCCCGCGGCGCCCATGATCAAAACGCGCATCCTCGACATGATTCGATTCCTCCTCGACTCGTCTTGTTGTCTGTGTTGTATGATGCGGGCGCACGCGAGGTGGAGGGCGCCCTCTTTTTCAGAACGTCAACGTCGCGCCAGTCCGCGACGGCCGGCACAGAGGTCAGGCGATCTTCGCCAGGAGCACACCCAGCTCGTAGAGGATAATCAGTGGCCCCATGACCAGCATCATGTTCAGGGGGTCTACCGTAGGCGTGATCACAGCAGCCAGCACGGCAATGATCACAATCGCGTATTTGCGGTTCTTGCTGAGCATCTGGGCATTGACGATGCCGAGCTTGGCCAAAAAGTAGACAAATAGGGGAAGCTCGAAGGCAACCCCGATCCAGAAAAGCAGTGAGGTGATAAAAGACAGATATTCTCCAATCGCCCACTGCTGTTCGATGATATCGCTCAGAAAGCCCAGCAGAAAGGGGATCGCCGCGGGCATCATGATAAAGTATGCAAAGGCCGCACCGGTGACAAAGCATATCGTGGCGCCCGGCACCAGGAACAACATGTAGCGTTTTTCCTTGGCCGTCATCCCCGGCGCGACGAAACGGGCGATTTGGTAGACAATGAACGGCATGGCCAGGATCACCCCACAGAGCAGGGCCACCTTCATATAGTTCCCGATCACCTCAGTGGGCTTCAGAGCCTGGGGCAAGGTGTCGCCCATAGGGACAATCAGGAACTCGATCACCTGCTTGGTAAAGATAAAGCTGATCGCGGTGGTGATCGCCAGTGCGATCGCCGCCCGAACCAGCCGCGTGCGCAGCTCCCTGAGGTGGCCCATGAGCGGCATAACCGCTTTTTCGCCATCAGGAGCGCCATCGGGCCCGCCCGTTGGCACATCTGCTGGCGCGCCTTTGAACGCAACTGGCGCGCCACTCACTGGCGCGCCACTCACCGGCGCGTCGCTCACCGACGCGTCACTCACCGGCCTGCTCCTCCGCCTGGTCATCTACCGCGTCGGATTCCACCGTTCCCTCTACCGGACCAGCCGGCTCTTCTGTCTCGCGATCTGTGGCCTCTGTCTTTTCCGCCACGTCTGCCTGGCCAACCTGTTCCTCCGCCTCTGCCGCTTCGGCCGGGCTCGCAGGCCGGGTGCTGGCGGCCGTAGTCACCGCCGCGGCGACCGGCGCACTGACCATTTTGCCTGCGTCGGTGAGCGTCTGACCCACCCCATCCAGGCTGCCTGTCACCGACTTGAGCTCGGCGACAGTGGCGTCGAGGTCAGCCGCCTTGGCTATCGACTGTACCATGTCCTGAGGGATCGAGCGGACGGCCTCAACCGAGTCACGGAGCTCCTGGGTGGTCTGTTGGATGGACCTCAGCTCCGGACCCAAATCCTTGGTCAGATTCTCGTACGCCTTGCGCACGTCGCGTAGTGTCTTGCCCAGCGTGCGAGCCAGCTCCGGCAATCGCTCGGGGCCCACCACGAGCAACGCCAGGAGCAGGATCAGTACAAGCTCGGTGACACCAATATTGCTAAAGATATTCATCGCCTGCTTGCAGATACCTCCGCAGCAACCAGGGAACCCAACACACCGTTCACGAACCGCGCAGAGCTATCACTGCCGAACTCTTTGGCCAACTCGACCGCCTCGTTGATGGCGACCTTCAGCGGGGTTTCATCCTGCAGGAGGATCTCGTAGATAGCCATGCGCAGAATGTTGCGGTCGACGATCGCGATTTGGTCTACCGGCCATTCAGGCGCATAACGCTTGATAAGGCCGTCCAATCGCTCCTGATGGTCATTCACCCCCTGCACCAGCTCACGGGCAAAAAGAGCGCCTGCTTCGGGTAGCTCAGTCTCTTCCAGGCGGCGCTCAACAACCACCGTGGGGTTGTGGGCCGCGCAGTCGATTTCGAACAGGGCCTGCAGCGCCGCGACCCGTGCTCGGTGGCGAACCTTCATCAGGGCCTTGCTTTCTTCTTGCCCGCATCCGGCGACAACTCAGTTGCGACGTCCTCGATGTGAATGTTCACTTCGCGGACGTCCATGCCCACAATGTCCTGAATGGCCCGCGTGATCTCTTTTTGCAGCTTCCGCCCCATCTGCAAGAGATCAAAGTCGCGCCGGGCGACCAGGTAGACATCGGTCGTCACCCGATCGTCCACGACGGCCACCTCGACGCCACGGCCCACTGTGTGAAGTCCGAGCCAGCGCTTGACACCAGGCACCGCATTGCTGAGTTGGGCCACACCGGACTCTGCGACCGTCGTCTTTTGGACGATAGTTACCAATACGTTGGGCGCTATCGTCACCTTGCCGAGATTCTCTTCCACAAGCCTCTCCCTTACGAAATCGCCAGGCCGCCGTCCACGGCCAATACCTGGCCAGTGATGAACCCGGCTTCGTCTGAAGCCAGGAAGGCCACCGCAGCCGCGATATCTTCCGGTGTCCCCATCCGGCCCAGCGGTGTCCGTTCGATGGCCGCCGCGATCAGCTCCTGGGGCAGAGACGCAGTCAAGCTGGTCGGCACAAAACCGGGTGCGATGGCATTGCAGGTGATGCCCCGCGAGCCGAGCTCTTTGGCGACGGTCTTGGTCAGACCAATGATGCCTGCCTTGGCCGCGGCGTAGTTAGCCTGGCCGGGATTTCCGGCAATACCCGACACTGAAGTAATGTTCACGATCCGCCCAGAACGTTGGCGCATCATCTGCCGGCTGGCCGCCTTGATGCAGTTGAACGTGCCCTTGAGGTTGGTGTTGATCACCACGTCCCAATCCTCATCGCTCATGCGCATTAAAAGTGTGTCACGAGTGGTACCGGCGTTGTTCACCAGAATGTCCACTCGGCCAAAAGCCGTCTTGGCAGCGTCGATCAACGCCTCTGCCTCGGCGAGCTTGCTCACATCAGCCTGAACGGCAATGGCTTCGCTGCGCCCAGCCCGGATCTGTTCCACGACCTCATTGGCCGCAGCCTCGCTTCCGTGGCAGTTGACGACAACCTTTGCCCCCTCGGCGGCTAGCCGGAGCGCAATGGCCCGGCCAATGCCTCGGGAGCTGCCGGTCACGACGGCCACTTTGCCTGCAAAGTCCATGAATATCTCCTTCGCTCTTGACAGTCAGCAGACGCGATCCCTACCTACCCTAGAGGCTCAGAGCCTCCAAGGAGACGCAATTCGCGATGCTGATCGCTGTCACAGATGGGGCGATGCGCTCGACCAGCTTGCTCAACACATCCTTGGGCCCGACCTCGACAAAGCGGGTGGCCCCTTGCTCGATCATCCATTGGATTGAGGCGGTCCACCGCACGGGCCAGGTGAGCTGCCCGGCAAGCTCATCTCGGATCTCGTCCACACTGAGCAGTGGGTGCGCGCTGATGTTTCCCACCACCGGTACCTTCGGCAGCCGTAACGGCGTACCGTCCACGGCCGCCCGGTATTGCTGCACGACGGTGGCCATCAGCGGTGAATGGGCGGCGATGCTCACCGCCAGAGGGATGATTCTCCGCCCTCCCCATTGCCGCAATAGCTCGATGGCCTGCCCCATGGCCTCCCTGTCTCCAGAGATGACCACTTGCCCCGGCGAGTTGTAATTTGCGATCTGCACCGGTTTGCCCGTCTGGTCGGAGGCTTGTCTGCAAGCCCTCTCTACCTCTGCGTCCTCCATCTTGAGCACTGCAGCCATGCCGCCCGGGCTCAGCTCCCCGGCCAGCTTCATCAGTCGCCCGCGCTCTCGCACCAAGCGCAGCCCGTCGGCAAAGTCCATCGCTCCCGCCGCAACCAGAGCCGTCAACTCACCCAAGCTGTGACCGGCCGCCATCGCTGGCCCTGACCAGTGGCCCCCCGCTTCCAGCACTCGCAGGACTGCCAGGCTGGTGACAAAGATGGCCGGCTGGGTGTTCACCGTGTCGTCCAGCTCCTCCTTGGGTCCCTCAAAACACAGGCTGGATAGCGAGAACCCCAGGATGGCATCGGCTAGGTCGTAGACCTGGCGAGCCTGCGGAAAGGCGTCCACCAAGTCCCGACCCATCCCCAGATCCTGGGAGCCCTGGCCGGGGAATATTAGTGCGGTTTCACCCACTAGCTTACTCGCATTCCACCAATATCTAATACTTAGTATCCAATATCCATAGGTATTGGATACGAGGTATTGGGTATTAGATATCGGGCACTAGATATTCAACTCCTTGGACAACTGCCGGGCGATGACCATCCTCTGGATCTGGTTCGTGCCTTCGTAGATCTGCAAGAGCTTGGCATCGCGCATCAGCTTCTCGACGGGATAGTCTCTCATGTAACCGGACCCACCGAAAATCTGCACGGCACTGGTAGTCACCTCCATGGCCGTGTCCGACGCAAAGCACTTGGCCATGGACGACTCGGCAGTGGCCTTCATGCCCCGATCGGCCATCCACGCCGCCTGCCAGGTGAGCAGACGAGCCGCTTCGATCTTCATCGCCATGTCTGCCAGCATGAACGACACACCCTGGTTGGCGATGATCGGCGCGCCGAACTGCTGGCGCTCCTTGGCGTAGGCAAGCGCATGTCCGAGAGCAGCCCTCGCCACACCTACGCTCAGGGCTGCCACACCTGACCGTCCAAAGTCCAAGGTCTGCAGAGCGATGGAAAATCCCCTTCCTGGCTTGCCCAGCAGGTTGGACTGCGGCACGCGCACGTTTTCGAAGGTCAACTCCACCGTATTGGACGCACGCTGGCCCATCTTGTCCTCGACCTTGGTGACGCGGATGCCAGGTGTGTCCGCCGGGACGACGATGGTGGACGCCCCGCGAGCGCCGCGTTCTGGATCGGTCAGCGCAAAGACGGTCATGATCTCAGCCAGCCCACCACTGGTCACGAAACACTTTTGCCCGTTAATGACGAAATCATCCCCATCGGGCAAGGCTGTCGTCTTGATCGAGCCGGCGTCAGAGCCCGCCCCCCGCTCAGTCAGGCAGAACGATGCCAGCTTGGCTCCTTCGGCCACAGGACGAAGATACTTTTCCTTTTGTTCCTCCGATCCCGCAATCATCAGCGGAGTCAGCGCCAGACCATTGACGAGGATGGTAATGCTAATGCCGGGGCAGGCAGCACCCAGTTCCTCGGCGATGATCGCGCTCTGCAGGGCACCATAACTCATTCCCCCATACTCCCGGGGTATGGTGACGTTCAGCAGGCCTGCCGCCTTGGCCTTCTTAGCAATGCCCGGCGGCACCTCACCCTTGCGATCATACTCCGCGGCGATCGGCAGGATCTCCTTCTGCGCGAATTCGCGGGCCCTGGCCTGGATCTCCAGCAGCTCATCGGAGAGCGAGAAATCGATCATGGTAGCCTCCGTAAGTGTTCGTTAGGCAAAAAAGGCCGTGCGCCTGGGAACAGTTCCCACAGGGACGCCGCCCTGACACGGCCTCTGTCAATGCGCGATGGCCTAGCACCAAACCGGTGATGGCCTGGCTATTCGGACTTTTTTTCGATGACTTCGATACCCCGGTAATGACCACATGAAGGGCAAACCTGATGGGGCAGGCGCAGCTCATGGCAATTAGGACATGGCACCAGGTTTTGGGCCACGAGTGCATTGTGGCTGCGTCGCCGGCCTTTGCGGCCCTTGCCCAATTTGTGTTTTGGTAGTGCTCCCACTGGCTAGTCGCTCCTTTCCTCAGAATCTGACTCAGTTGGCAGTAGCCTTTGCAGTGCAACCCAGCGCGGATCCACGGCAGCCTCGTCGCAGGTACATTCGCCCAGATTGCGGTTCCCTCCGCAGCGCGGGCAGAGCCCGGCGCAGTTCGGGCGACAAAGCACCTCCATCGGAGCGGCCAACCACAGTCCCTGGCGGATTACCTCATGCAGGTCTAGCAGGTGGTGCTCGTCGATGAGCAGTGCTTCGTCAATGTCCTCCTCTGGCACATCGTCCAAAGGTACCTCGGCGATGCGCACTCTCGGGTGAAACTCTTCTTGGAGGTTGAGCTCCACCTTGACATCCACGAACTCCAGACAGCGACTGCATGTCATACGCAGCGTGGTCCGCAACTTGCCTGAAGCCAGAATCCCCTGGCTGGTGCGCATCAATGTGATCGAACCCTTGAGGGGACTGATTGGTTCCAGCTCCTCATCCAGATTGTCGATCTCTTCATCGAGATCGTACCGCCGAAAGCCGCCCGTTGGCCCTTTCAGCAACTGGGCAACATTGTATTGCATGTCAGCCATCCTGCCAAGCCCTACCGCTGAGTCGTACAATTATAGGCCAGACTGGGCCCTGTGTCAAAATGACAACGCGTTGGGACAGGCTACCTCCTACACAAAGGACGGCAGTCTCCCCTACCAGGGCCCGAGCGAGATGCCAGTAGCTCGCCTTGGCGCGATCAATCCCCTTCGCTTGGTTCGGCGGGCTGTCCCCGGGTCAGAGTCTCAAGACCATTGTGGACGGTAGTTAACAAGACCGCAATCTGCTCGTCCAGAGTATCGAGCTGGCCGTCCAAGGCGACAAGCACCTCGCGTGCATAGTCGTCGGCACCTGCTTTGAGGACTTCAGCTTGCTGCTGAGCACGCTCGATGATGGTGCGCGCCCTCTGCTCGGCCGAACGAATGAGTTCGTGCTCTTCGACCAGCTTGGACGATTCCTCCTGGGCCAGGTGCACGATGCGCTCTGCTTCCTCCTCTGCCTGGGCGACGATCCGTTCCCGCTCCCTTTGGACCTTTTCGCCCTCCTTGATCTGCTGGGGGATCGCCGTCCGCATCTGGTCAATCACATCCAGGAAATCATCCTCGTTAACGACCAGGTAGGTGCTTAGAGGCATTCGCCAACTTTCGTTCAACAGCCGCTCCAACCGATCGATTAGGTGGTAAACATCGCTCAAGGGTGGACCCCTCCTTTCCTCTCGTCTTCCGGCGCCGACTGCAATCGATCCATCGTCCCGATGTTCAGATAAACCACAACCGCTAGTTACTCTCTGCTTTCCAACGCTCGCGAACCGTTAAGAACTGTCTGTCCAATCATCCTAATCGCGCAGTGAGACCAGGCGGACAACCTCGGCTTCGTTGTTACCTGGTACTCCAAACTTGGCCTTCAAGGCTTCAGCGACGTGAAAGGGTACCATACCATCTATACAACCACCCAGCATCGCAATCTCCTTGACGGTGCTGGCGCTTAGAAAGGCATACTCCTGGCTGGTCATCAGGCACACAAATTCGATGTCTGGTGCCAGCTTTTTATTGGTCAGCGCCATCTGGAACTCCAGTTCAAAGTCCGAAATCACCCGCAGGCCGCGCACGATAGCACGGGCTCCCACCTGCCGGGCAAAGTCCACGGTCAGCTCATAATAGGTAACTACGCTCAAATTCGGGATGTGGCCCAGGGCCCGTTCAATCATGGCCTTGCGCTCCTGCGCAGTAAACATCAGGTTCTTGAGCGGACGGGCATAGACCCCCACCGTCAGGTGCTCAAACAGCCCGGCTGCGCGTGTGGCAATGTCAACGTGACCGCAGTGTATCGGATCAAAAGTACCGGGATAGATGGCCGTGGGCATCCTTATCTCCTTGCGCCGTCAGCTCAAATCGCCCTTTTCTTGCCAGAACTTGGATACGTTTTCCGCAAGCAGCCGGTGTTCTGGCCTGTTCAACGTCGGGTCCTCTTGAAAAATGGCTTGGGCTTCCGTACGTGCCTGTTCCAGAACCCGAACGTTGCTCAGGCTGGCCAGGCGCAGGGCAGGAAGACCGCTCTGCCGCACGCCGAAAAAGTCCCCAGGACCGCGAAGCTCCAGATCCTTTTCGGCCAGCACGAACCCATCCTGTGTCTCTTCAATCGCGCGTAGGCGCTCCCACGTTGCCTTTGTCTGAGGGTCGTCGGGTGAAGCAGAATCGGACAGGAGGAGGCAGTACGAACGATGCTCTCCGCGCCCCACTCTGCCTCGAAATTGGTGCAGTTGCGCCAAGCCAAAGCGGTCGGCGCCTTCCACCAGCATGACCGTGGCATTGGGCACGTCGATGCCTACTTCGACCACTGAAGTGGAGACCAAGATGTCCATTTCGCGCTGGCGAAACTGGGTCATGATCGCGTCTTTATCTTTACCCTTCATCCGACCGTGAAGCAGCCCCAGCCGCAGGTCAGGGAAGATATCTTGCCGCAGCCTTTCGTATTCTTCCACGGCAGCCTTGGCCTCTACCTTGCTCGACTCTTCGATCAGTGGGTAGAGGATGAAGGCCTGGCGGCCTTTTTCGACTTGACTGCGCAGAAAGGAGTACGCACGCTCCCGCTCCCGGGGCACCAACCAACGGGTTTCGATCTGCTGGCGTCCCGGCGGCAGCTCGTCAATGACCGAGATGTCCAGGTCGCCATAGATGGTGAGCGCAAGGCTGCGTGGGATTGGTGTAGCGCTCATAACCAGTATGTGCGGAGAGTCACCCTTGCTCCGCAGGACACCCCGCTGCGCAACGCCAAAGCGGTGCTGCTCGTCCACGATGACCAACGCCAGGTCATGGAACGTCACGTGTCGCTGGATCAGGGCATGGGTGCCCACGACAATGTCGGTCTGGCCAGAAGCAAGGCCAGAGAAGACCTCTTTGCGCTCCGGCTTGCCCAGGCTGCCGGTGAGCAATACGACCGAGACAGGTCGATCCAGGCCCCAGGCACCTGCGTCGGCCAGCAAGTCCGAAACGGTCCGGTAATGCTGTTCGGCCAGGATCTCTGTCGGGGCCATCAGGGCAGCTTGCTTGCCCGCAGCCACCGCCATGAGCATCGCAGCCGTGGCAACCACGGTCTTGCCCGAGCCCACATCACCCTGAAGCAGCCGGCTCATAGGGCGCGGTTCAGCCATATCGTGCAGGATCTGCTCCGCACTTGCCTGTTGGGCCTTGGTCAATTCGAACGGCAATGACCTCGAAAAGGCTTCCACCAGAGACTGGTCGGTGGGGATGGGCGTTCCAACCTGGCCTTGCCACCTCTGCCGCTGACCCAACATGCCCAGTTGGATGAAAAAGAACTCGTCAAAGGATAGACGACGGCGAGCCTCCTCTGCGGCGTGCCTGTCATCCGGAAAGTGGATCTGCCGGAGGGCGGTGGAAAGCCCCATGAGGGCGGTTCGGTTCCGGACTGACTCCGGCAGATAATCATCCAGGCGCGGTGCCCAGTGGTCGACCACGCGCTTGACCATCCGTCGCAGCCAGCGGGAAGTGATGCCCCGCGTCAGGGGGTAGATCGGCACCAGGCGGGCCGTATGGATCAGCTCCCTTTCCAGGGGTTCCCAGACCGGGGATTGCAGGACCAGCCGGCCAAGACGCTCTTCTACTTTGCCGCTCAGGACGATGCGCCGCCCCGCTCGAAGCTGGCGCATCAGGTAAGGCTGATTGAACCAGATTGCTTCGATGGTCCCAGAGGCGTCGGCGATGACGCTCGTCACAATTTCGCTGCCGCTTCGCGTTCTTCGCGATCGAGTTTCCCAAATCGTACCGACGATGGTCGTCTCTTCGCCATACTCCAACTGGTTGATCGGCTTGAGGGTGCTATAGTCGTCGTAGCGATGGGGAAAATGGTAAAGCAAGTCGCCAACGGTGGAGATGCCCAGGTGTGCCAGCCGCGTGGAATACGCCGTACTAACCCCCGGCAGCGTAGTCACCGGAGCGTCCAAGCCGCTGCGCGGACGCTCTGCCGGTGAGGGAACGGAAGATGCGACGCTTGGGGCCGGCACTGGCTGTAGCCCCGGTTTGTGCAGAGGAGGCTGGCGAGGCACAGTTCCTTCGATGCCCGATTCCACCCAATTCAGGATCTCGCTGATAGTCTGAACCCGTTGAGCTTGATCTGCCTCCACATAGTGCGACAACCTGTCGGCAATCTCGTGGACCTGCCTGATCTGTGCCTCGTCCTGGGTTTCCTGTAGGGCTTCCTTGCGCCAGACCTCCGCAAAGCTCTCCAGCCCTCCAATGACGGCCCGGTTGCGATGGCCTTGGTTTTGCTCCAGGATCAGAACTTTTTCCAGCTTTTCGTAAGCAGTGGGCATTACGCCTCTCCGATACCCTTCGCGCGCATCATTTGGCCGTCACACAGGCAATCCCCACCGCCCCCGGTCCTGTGTGGGTGGCGATGGTCACTCCTGCCTGATCGACGAGTCGATCCCAGGCAGGGAGAGCAGCCTGCAGTTGATCGGCCAGCCTTTCGGCAACACCGGCGGCATTCGCGTGCAGGATAATTACCCGCTCCAGCGGTTCGAGTGCCCGCACACGTTCCAGGAGCCGCCCCAGGGAGCGTTCCAGGGTGCGCGTTCGCTCAATGAGATGCACTTCGCCAAGGCGTACTTCTATCATCGGCTTGATGCGCAGCATCGTGCCGATCACGCTCCGCACCCAGTCGACGCGCCCTCCCCGGTGCAAGTATTCAAAGGTATCCAGAACGGCCAGGACCCGCGAGCGGGGCTTCATCCCCTCAACGAGGTCCCGGATCCGTTCCAGGGGCTCACCGCGCCGGGCCGCTTCGGCGGCAGCGACCACCATCCAACCGTAGCCCATGGTAACCTGCCCCGAGTCGATCACCTCGATCCGGGCCTCCGAGATATTCCTGGCCGCCAACACTGCCGAGCTGTACAGCGCACTATACCCGGAAATCAGATGGATTGACACGATCTCATCCGTCTCCTCTGCCAGACGCCGGTACACCTCCTCGTAGACGGCAGGAGGTGGCGCAGCTGTCGTCGGAATAACACGCGTCGCACCCAATTTCCTGTAGAACTGCTGCCTGCTTAGATCGACCCCATCGCGGAAGGTCTCTGACCCGAAAGTCACATACGTCGGAATCACAGAAATGCCCAGTTCCTTAACCATCTGGGCCGGAATGTCCGCCGTACTGTCGGTGACAACCCTGACCATTCTCACCCATCCCCGTCCGGACGATTTGGCGCAAGCAGCACACAGGCTCCCACCGCTCCCGGGCCCAGGTGGCTGGCCAGCGCGGTCCCGGCCGGTCCAATCATCATCTCGCGCCCAGGGATCAAATCGCTCAGCACGCCGGCAAGATCCTGAGCCAAGCTGTCCGCTCCGGTGTGCAACACAATCACCTCAGCCGCGGGTCCCCAACCACGCACCATCGCCTCTAGCCGCTGCAGCGCCTTGGAGCGCGTGCGGACCCTATCCACAACCTTGACTTCACCGCTTTGGATCAGGATCAGCGGCTTGATTTGGAGCATGCTTCCCAGCGCGGCCGTCACCTGGTTGATGCGACCGCCTTTGTACAAGTTCTCCAGCGTATCGATCATGGCTGCTGCCCGCAGGCGAGGGAGCAGCTCTCTTACTGCTTTGGCGATCTCGTCCCGCGTCGCACCAGACCGGGCCAACCGGGCTGCCTCGATGACCGCCCACCCCAGGCCCATCGACACTTGGCCCGAGTCGATGATCTCCACCCTGGAGGGATCGGGCAAGGTCTGAGCCGCCGCCCAAGCGGCATTGACCGTGCCGCTCAAGTTGCCTGCGACATGCATTGAGATGACCGCTTCGTTTTGTTCCACCTCTAGCAAACGATGATAGGTGTCGACAAAGTCGCTCAGGCGTGGCTGCGACGTGCGGGGCAGCTCTGAGCTGTGCGCCAGCCTCTCAAAGAATACGTCCGGTGGCAGGTCCACACCGTCTAAATATACGTCCTTCCCCCAAAAGACCTGGCAAGGGACGACCGCAATGTCTAGCTCTAACGCCAGAGCAGCAGGCACGTCGGCAGTACTATCGGTGGCAATCTTCACTTGGCCCATGCCGGGACCCTCTCGACCCTTGGCAGAATGAAGGTGCCTTGCTTGGCAAACACTCGGCTTCAGTCAGCATGACGATGTTCAGTTTCTAGAGTCCCTCGAAGACAAACACACCCAACGCCTCTGGTCCAAGGTGACAGCCCAGCACAGGATCGTATTCAATGACCGGGAATTGCTCACCCGGCAGCGCCTGGCTCAAGAGCGCTCGCAGCTCGCCAACCAGGTCGTTGATCTCGTTTTCCAGAGGGCTTTTCACAATCACAACCTTTTGGATCGAGGCGAACTCGGCCACAAAGTCGGCGAGCTTTTCGATCGCCATCGTGCGCGTGCGCACCTTTTCCATCGGCACGATATCACCATCTTCAACCAACAACAGCGGTTTGATGCGCAGCATGGTGCCCAGACGCGCTTGCGCCGGCCCGATGCGCTTCCACCGCTCGAGATAGTCCAGCCGGTCCACGAAAAAGACGAGGTAGATGTGCGGCACCAGCCCTCGCACCAGACGGACGATGCTATCCAGGGAACGACCCTCGACAGCTGCCTCAGCTGCCACTTTGACTAGCAGGCCCAGCCCCCACGAGGCGGACATCGAGTCCACAACCGAAATGCGGCACCGGCCCAGAAAGGCACGGGCCGCAGCCTGGGCCTCAGCATATGCGTGGCTCAGCCTGCCCGAATTGAGAAGGACCAGGATCTCCTCAGTCTCTCGACTCAACCGCCCAAAGGTCTCCTGAAAGATGCTGGCCGGGGTTGTCGCTACGGTCAACTTGGCTGGACCGTCTGCAATCGCCCGGAAGAAACGGTCCCATTGCTCTCGTGCGCCAATGCGGAATGTCTCCTGACCCAAGCGGATTTCTACCGGAACGATCGTGATCTGGTGTTGAGCGATTAGCTCGGGTTCGAGGTGAGCCGTGATGTCAGTTACGATCCGCACATTGGCCATGGTTCCTATCCCCCCTGGTCTTGGCTATTCGGCAGAGATGATGTAGTGGTAATGGGGCTGGCCCCCGTCTACTACTTCGACCTCTTGATCTGGGTAGCGGCCACTGATCTCGTCTGCCAGCCGCTGGGCCTCGTCAGCGGCGACGGGCTCTCCATAGTACAGCGTGATAATCTCGTGCTCTTCAACCAGCATCTCCCGGAGACACTCCATGACCACCGCGTCGGATGAATTGCCCTTCACCTTGAGCTTGCCATCGACCAGGCCGATTATCTTGCCTTCTTGCACCTGAATGCCATTGATCTGCGCCGAGCGAACCGCAGTCGTAATCTCTGCCGTGTGAATCGTTTTGGCGGCCTCAGTCATGATGCGAACATTGGTTGCCAGGTCCGCTTGATAGTTAAGAGCCAGCAGCGCCGAGATACCTTGAGGCACGGTGACGGTGGGAACCACCTCCACGTGCTTGGCGGACAAGGCTTTGGCCTGCTCAGCGGCGAGCACGATGTTCTTGTTGTTGGGCAAGACGATCACGTCCTCACTGGGCACACGTTCGATGGCGTTCAGAATCTCCTCTGTGCTCGGGTTCATCGTCTGTCCACCTGAGACGACTGCACTGGCTCCGAGGCTCTCAAAGACCGTCGTCAATCCCTGGCCCGGAGCAACGACCACGGTGCCGATTCCGCCCAGAGGTTCTGGTGGGGTGACGGGCTGCTGGGCCTTGCTCAGGATAAAATCCTGGTACTGCTCCTGCATGTTCTCGACAA
>Ga0316622_100001443_pt1 | contig 15477 bp, 8 predicted proteins | sample OWC_Aug_OW2_C1_D_FD_207646 | JGI IMG/M metagenome (GOLD analysis project Ga0316622, IMG submission 207646) | Wetland soil microbial communities from Old Woman Creek delta, Ohio, United States - OWC_Aug_OW2_C1_D5_C | ecosystem: Environmental > Terrestrial > Soil > Wetlands | place: USA: Ohio... | reverse complement strand
GATCCCGCTGACGGCCGCGGCGGCTCCGGTCAGCGTCGTGATGCAGGGCACGCCGTGCATCATCGCCGCCCGCCGCACCGTCCGATCGTCGAAGAAGGACGCTCGGCCGAGCGGCGTGTTGATGATCATCTGGATCGCGCCGTTCACGACCTGGTCCGCCACATTCGGCCGTCCCTCGTTCACCTTGTAGACCCTCGCGGCCTCCACGCCGTGCGCCCGCAGATACGCCGCCGTGCCCCGGGTGGCCACGATCGTGAATCCCAGGGCCACAAGATCGCGGGCCACGGGCAGCACGTTCGGCTTGTCGGAATTGTTCACGCTGACGAAGACGGTGCCCTTCGTGGGCAGTTCCTGGCCGACCGCCATCTGGGCCTTGGCGAAGGCCTCGCCAAAGGTCGATGCGCCGCCCATCACCTCGCCCGTCGATTTCATTTCCGGCCCGAGGATCGTGTCGACACCGGGGAATCGCACGAACGGGAAGACCGGCGACTTCACGAACACGCCGTTGACCGTGAGGTCGCGCGTCAGGCCCAGGTCCGCAAGCGTGCGCCCGCCCATCACCCTGGCCGCCATGCGTGCCAGCGGCACGCCGGTGGCCTTCGATAGGTAGGGCACGGTCCTCGACGCCCGCGGATTGACCTCCAGGACGTACACCTCGTCGCTCTTGATGGCGAACTGGGCGTTCATGAGCCCTACGACGCCGAGGGCTCTCGCGATGCGCCGCATGTACTGACGGATGGTTTCGATATGGCGCTCGGCGACCAGGTACGGCGGCACGACACACGAGCTGTCGCCCGAGTGGATGCCGGCCTCCTCGATGTGCTCCATGATGCCGGCAATCACCACCGCGCCCGTGGAGTCCCCGATGGCGTCGACGTCGAGTTCGAAGGCGTCCTCGAGGAACCTGTCGATGAGCACCGGATGCTCCGGCGACGCGTCGACGGCCGTCGTCATATAGCGGTCGAGCGCGCCAGGGTCGTACACGACGGCCATGGCCCGGCCGCCCAATACGTACGAAGGCCGCACGACGACGGGGAACCCGATCGAGGCCGCGACATCCCGCGCCTCGTCTCGCGACGAGGCCGTGCCGCTCGGCGGCTGGGGGATCTGCAGTTCGTTGAGCAGGGCGGCGAAGCGCTTGCGATCCTCCGCGAGGTCGATCGAGTCGGGCGGCGTGCCGAGGATGGCGACGCCGGCCTTGTGCAGCGCGGTGGAGAGCTTCAGCGGCGTCTGCCCGCCGAACTGGACGAGGCACGAGACGTCGGCTCCGGCCGCGCGCTCGCGCTCGACGACCGCCAGCACGTCCTCGAGGGCGAGCGGCTCGAAGTACAGGCGGTCGGAGGTGTCGTAGTCGGTCGACACGGTCTCCGGGTTGCAGTTGAGCATCACCGTCTCGTAGCCCTCGTCGCGGAGCCCGAACACCGCGTGGCAGCAGCAGTAGTCGAACTCGATGCCCTGGCCGATCCGGTTCGGGCCGCTCCCGAGGATCACGGCCTTGCGCCGGGGCGTCGGGTCGGCCTCGCACTCGCGCTCGTAGGTGCCATACAGGTACGGCGTGATCGACTCGAACTCGGCCGCGCACGTGTCGATGCGCTTGTATGCGCTCCGCATTCCGGCCCGCGCGCGGCGCTCGCGCACGGCCTTCTCGCTCGTGGCCAGAGCGCTGGCCAGCTGGGCGTCGCCGAACCCGCGGCGCTTCAACTCCCAGAGTTCGTCGTCGCCGAGCTCCGCGAGCGCCCGGCCGCGCAGCGCCGCACGCCGGGCCGAGAGGTCCGCGAACTGCGCGAGGAACCACGGATCGATCTGGGTGAGCTCGTGCAGCGTCTCCCGCGTCCAGCCCCGGTCGAGCGCCTCGAAGAGCGCCCAGAGGCGTCCGTCGTTGGGCGTCATCAGGCGCTGCCGCAGGCCGTCCTCATCGTCGTCTCGGCAGGCGCCGGTGTCGAACAGGAGGCTCGAACGCCCCATCTCGAGCGAGCGGACGCCCTTCATGAAGGCTTCCTGGAAGGTCCGGCCGATGGCCATGACCTCGCCCACCGACTTCATCTGCGTCGTCAGCGTGCGCTCGGCCTCGGGGAACTTCTCGAAGTTCCAGCGCGGGATCTTGATCACCACGTAATCGATGGTGGGCTCGAACGACGCCGGCGTGAGGCGCGTGATGTCGTTCGGGATCTCGTCCAGGTGGTAGCCGAGGGCCAGCTTCGCGGCGATCTTCGCGATCGGGAAGCCCGTCGCCTTCGAGGCGAGCGCGGACGACCGCGACACCCGAGGGTTCATCTCGATGGCCACCATGCGCCCGTCGTGCGGGTTCACCGCGAACTGGATGTTCGACCCGCCGGTCTCCACCCCGACGCGGCCGATGATCCGGCGCGCGGCATCGCGCATCGCCTGGTATTCCTTGTCCGTGAGCGTGAGCGCCGGCGCGACGGTGATGCTGTCGCCGGTGTGCACGCCCATCGGATCGATGTTCTCGATCGAGCAGATGACGACGAAGTTGTTGGCGACATCGCGCATCACCTCCAACTCGTATTCCTTCCACCCGATGAGCGACTCCTCGATGAGCACCTCGTGCACGGGGCTCATGGCCAGGCCGCGCCGCACGATCTCCTGGAACTCTTCGACGTTGTACGCGATGCCGCTGCCCACGCCGCCCAGCGTGAACGACGGGCGGATGATCGACGGGAACCCGGTCGCCGTGACCAGCGACAGCGCCTCTTCCAGCGACCGCGCGTACCCGCTCTCGGGCACACCGACGCCAATCTCGCGCATCGCATCGCGGAACTTGAGGCGGTCCTCGGCCACGTCGATGGCCGTCACGGACGCCCCGATGAGCTCGACGCCCCACCGCTCGAGCGCGCCGCTCTTGGCGAGCGCCATCGCCAGGTTCAGCGCCGTCTGGCCGCCCACGGTCGGCAGCAGGGCGTCCGGCCGCTCGCGCGCGATGATGGCCTCGACGATCTCCGGCCGCAACGGCTCGACGTACGTGCGATCCGCGAGCTCGGGGTCGGTCATGATCGTCGCCGGGTTGCTGTTGACGAGCACGACCTCCACGCCTTCACTGCGGAGCGCCTTGCACGCCTGCGAGCCCGAGTAGTCGAACTCGCACGCCTGCCCGATCACGATCGGCCCGGCGCCGAGCACCAGCACACGTTTGACGTCCTCGCGGCGCGGCATCTAGTGGCGCTCCATGGCGTCGATGAAGAGGCCGAACAGGTAGTCCGCGTCGTGCGGGCCCGGAGACGCCTCGGGGTGATACTGCACGCTGAAGACCGGCTTGTGGCGGTGGCGGAAGCCCTCGAGGGTGTGGTCGTACAGGTTGACGTGCGTCACGACCACGTCGGCCGGCAGCGTGTCGGGGTCGACGGCGAAGCCGTGGTTCTGCGACGTGATTTCGATGCGGCCCGTCTCGACCTGCTTCACCGGGTGGTTCGAGCCGCGGTGGCCGAACTTCAGCTTGAAGGTGCGCGCGCCGAGCGCCAGACCCAGCACCTGGTGGCCGAGGCAGATGCCGAAGAGCGGCGTGCCGTGGGCGACGACCGCCCGCACGTTGTCGATGACGTACGGCAGCGCGGCCGGATCGCCCGGCCCGTTGCTGAGGAACACGCCGGACGGTTTGTCGGCCAGCAGCACCTGGGCCGGTGTCGACGCGGGATAGACCCGGACGTCGCAGCCGTAAGATGTGAGCCGGCGCAGGATGTTCCATTTCATGCCGAAATCCCACGCCGCCACGCGGGAGCGGCGCGACGGCGCGCGGTCAGGCTCCACCCCGTAGCCGTCGCTTCCCTCCTGGGCGCCCGGGAACGGCCAGTCGAACGGCGCCGCACAGGTGACGCCGGACACCAGGTCCGAACCGGCCATCTGCGGCGCACGCCTTGCGCTCTCGACGAGGGCGGCGGGATCGTGGTCTCCGGTCTGGACAACGCCGCGCATGACGCCGGCAGAGCGGAGGCGCCGCGTGAGGGCCCGCGTGTCGATGCCGGAAATCGCGACGATGCCCGAGGCGGCGAGATACTCGCGCAGCGTCCCTGCCGCCCGCCAGTTGCTTGCCACGGGCGACTCGCTCCGCATGACGAACCCGGCCACCTGCGGCGCCCACGACTCCACGTCGGCCGCGGCCACGCCGTAGTTGCCGATCTCCGGGCACGTCATCGTGACAATCTGCCCGGCATACGAGGGGTCCGTGAGAATCTCCTGGTACCCCGTCAACCCGGTGTTGAACACGACTTCACCGGTCGCGGTCCCTTCCGCGCCGACGGCCGTGCCCTGGAACCAGGTGCCATCTTCCAGAGCGAGAACGGCTTTCACCGTGCGTTGTCCCTCTCGAGTGATGCAGTGATCCGGCGGTTGTCGCCGGCAGCGACGGTGAGCGTCTGCGACCACGGCTTGTAGCCCGGCAGGCGCAACTCGACCGTGTGCGCGCCCGGCCGCAGCTGCCTGACGGTCAGCGGCGTGGGCCCGAGGTCGCGCCCATCGATGCGGATGCGCGCCCCGGAAGGCGAGCTCTCGATGAGCACGGTCAGTACGGACTTGACGGCCGGAGCCTGGGGACTCCCGGCCGGAGTCTTGGCCCCCGCCGATGGTGCGGCGTTCTCCCGGCGAAGCGTGAACTTCATGCTGGCCGTCGGCTCCTCGGCCGTGAGGACGACGGTCTGTTCCTGCGGCGCGTACCCGGGTCTGGTTACGCGAACGGTGTGGGAGCCCAGCGGCACGTTCCTGAGGTTCCGCGGGGTCATACCTTTGCGCTCGCCGTCGAGAAAGACGTTCGCCTGCCCCGTCGCGGTCACCTCGATGGTCCCGCGCACCGCGGCTGCCGATGGCCGTGGCGAACTCGCGCTCGCTGCCGGCGGCGCTACCGCGGCAGGTAGAGGGGCGGCCGGCCCTGTCGGAGCGGCGGTCCCGGACTGCACGCCCGACGCGGATTCGCCCGCCGGCGCAGGCTTCGGCGCGGCGGGAGGTGGCGTCTCTGCTCGCGTCGTTGGTACAGAAGCCGGCTGGCCCGACGCCACCGTCTCGCCCGGCGGCATCGCGGCCGGAGCCGCGCTGCGCGTGCCGAGCCAATAGCCGGCAGCCAGGCCGATGATTAGGCCCGCAGCCACGCCGAGGAACGCCGGGAGCGCCGGCCGGCGGGGCGATTCGGGACGCGCCAGCAACTCGAAATCCGGGATCGTCCGCGAAGCCGGCGTAGGCCTCGCCTGCTCGAGCGCCCGAGGCACGCCGGCATCGACGCCGCCGGCCGCATCGTGCGCCGGCGTCAGGCTGTCGAACCGGCTGTAACGGGACGGTAGCCGGCGCCGCTCAGCTCCCTTGCCGCGTACAAACGGACGCAGCGGTTCGGCTGCGGCCGCCGGCGACCCTTCTGTCGCGTGTTCGGGCACCGGCTCGGGACGCACGCCGGGGGGCGGTGACACGTCGGCAACGCCCAGAGCGAGCGCGGCGTCGTCGCGCCCCTCAGCCGCACCAACCGGCGTGTCAAGAGCGCTCGAAGGGAGGGCGAGGTCGACGGCGCCAGCCTGATCTTCCACCTTGTCCGTCGAAGGCGCCTGCGGGGCAGGCGCCACCCTCTCCTCGGCGACGTGATAGCCCAGCCGAGCTTCTGCGGCGAGGTCCAGGTCGATCCCGCCTCCGGCGATGCCCTCCGGGATCGAGTTCGCCGGCGGCCCCGGCCCGAGGAGGTCGAGGCCGATGATGGCCGGCGTTGGGCCGGCTCCATGATCGGACGAGAGGCGGTCCAGGACAGCCGCCAGTTCGGCGTCCACCGTTTCTCCTGACGCGGCGGCCCGAGGCAAAAGTTCGTCGGCCAGCCGGAGATCAGGGGTAAATCCGGTTGCGAGGCTCGCCGAAAGAAGCTCGAGAGCCGCGGGTGATGCCACTTCCGATGGAGGCACGGCTTCAGGTTCGAGGCGTACCTCCTGCAGCGAGGACGGCCGCGCCGCCAGTTCCGGGGCCGTTTCCCCCGCGTCGGCAGGGTCGGTAACCGGCACGTAACGGATGTCGCCGGTCGCCTCGGCGCCGTGAGGAAAGGTCGCGGCGACGCTCTCCCCCGTCTCGATTTCGAGAGTCGCGGGCGGAGCAGGCGGAGTGTCGAGTGCCGCCGGCGCCGGGACGATGGGAGCAGCGGCTCGCGCGCGCCCTCTGGCGCTTTCCGGCGGCGTCAACGGCTCTTCGAGGCCCGGCAGCTTCGGCGGCCTCGTGCGCGGTTTCCTGGCTCGACGGTCGGGGCTCCGTTCACCGGGCGCCGCCCCGCCGGCCGATTCGGAGAGTGCGGCCGCAAAAGCCGCCGCGAAATCCGTCGCCCGTGCCGGCCGTCGGCCGGGGTCGGCATCGAGCGCCAATTCGACCACTTCCCGCAACGCCGCCCCATCGTGGACGTGGAGGTCGCTCAACGCCGGGAGCGGCTGTTCCGTTCCGGGGAGCGCGCGGCGCCCAGTCAACACCTCGTAGGCGATGGCGGCCAGCGCGTAGACGTCGGCCGGCGCGCCCCACTCATCGCCGCTCTCCCTTTCCGGCGCCACATACGGCCGGCGGACCGGTCCGTGCAACCCGACGCGTTCGAGGGCCTGGGCGACGCCGAGCCCCGTCACGTGGGTCTCGCCCGGCGTCACGATGATGTCGCGGGGATGCAGCGAGCCGTGATACACCCCGGCGCGGGCCGCCGCGTCGAGGGCACCGGCCACGTGCGCAATGAGCCGGATCGCGTCGCCCGCCGGCGCGGGGCCGTACTGGCGGATCGCGGCATCGAGCGACTCGCCCGGGACATACGGCACGGCGACAAACGGCACGAACTCCTCGGCGCCTGCCGCGATTGGCGCAGCGACGCAGGGCGCGTCGATTTCGAGGGCGGCCAGGCGCTCGAACTCGGCGGCCAGCGCGGAGGCCTGCTCGGGCGTGAGGTCGAGGGTGAACGCCTTTACGGCTACGAGTCGTTCATGCTCGGGGTCGTGGGTGCGGAAGACGGGCCCCAACACGCCCGCCCCAATCTGGTGCAGGAGTTTGAACCGACCGAAAGCCGAAGGCGGAGAGTAGGAGGTACCTGACGTCAATTCCTCACGTGATTCCGCGGCCGATGCTAGCATGGAACTCCCGCCGCATCAATCGCCAAGGAGGACGTTCCCGCGCGCGGCGTGCGTCTCTTGACACCGCCCGGGAGCATGGACCACAGTAGTTTTCCGGTGAATCCTCAGGTTTCGGAACAGGGAGCGGCCGCCACCCGCATCCCGGTCGACATCCGGCGCTATCCGGGAATCCGCCGCCTCGCCGGCGACTACGCGTACGCGTTCGATGCGCTTGCGCCGTTCTACGAAGGCAACCCCGCCCGTCCAGAAGCCTGGCAGGCCGCGATCGAACGGGCCCAGGCGCACGCGCGCGGCCGTGAGGCCATTGCGGACGTCATTACGGCGCAGCAGCAGCGTCGAGGCGCGCCTCCTGAGGCGCGGGCGGCCCTCGACCGGCTGCGGCAGGAAGGCGCCGTGGCCGTCGTGACGGGCCAGCAGGCCGGGGCGTTCGGGGGGCCGCTCTACACGCTTCTGAAGGCCATCACGGCGCTGCGCCTCGCTGCCCGGGTCAGGCAGGACCACCAGGTGCCGGCAGTGGCCGTCTTCTGGATAGACTCGGAGGACCACGACTGGGACGAAGTGGCGTCGTGCACCGTGCTCAACGGCGAAGGCTTGGCCCGCACGATCCGGCTTCCCGCCCCGGCGGGCGCGGGGACTCTTCCAGTGGGCCGGTTGATGCTCGCCGACGGCGTTGCCGCCGCACTGGACGAACTGGCGGAGGCGCTGCCGCCAACCGAGTTCACGGCGAGCCTCATGATGGGCCTCCGCTCATGCTACAAAGCGGGGCTCAGCGCGAGCGAGGCGTTCGGACGGCTGCTCGAGTTCACCCTCGGCGAGTTCGGCCTCATCGTCTACGACGCCGCAGACCCGGCCGCGAAGGCCGCGGCGCGGGACGTGTTCGTGCGCGAGGTTCAGTTCCCGGGCCGCACGGCGGAACTCGCGCTCGAGGCGGGTTCGGAACTCGTCCGCCTCGGCTACCACGCCCAAGTGGGCGCGCACGCCGACGGGCTCGCGCTCTTTTCGCTCGCCGGCGGGAGGCATCTCATCCGCTTCGCCGATGGCGCGTTTCGCGCCGGAGACCGAGCGTGGACGCAGCCGGACCTGCTCTCCGAGGTCCGCGCCAACGCCGCGGGCTTCAGCCCGAACGTCCTGCTTCGCCCGATCGTGCAGGACACCCTGTTCCCAACGGTGGCCTATGTGGCCGGCCCCAGTGAACTGGCCTACCTCGGCCAGCTCAAGCCCGTGTACGCCCACTTCGGCGTACCCATGCCGCTGATGGTACCGCGCGCGTCCGCGACGCTGCTCGACTCGGCAGGGGTCCGCTTCCTGGGCAAGCACGACGTGGCCCTCGAGACGCTTCACGCGCAGGACGAAAGCGTCCTCAACCGCCTGCTCGAGGTCGCTCTGCCCGGCGAAGTCGAGCGCGCCTACCAGGCTGCCGCGGCGGCGCTCGACGGCCCGATGCAGGCGCTGGTGCGGGCCGTGCCGGCCATCGATCCGACGCTCGAGGGCGCGGCGCGGTCCGTCGCCGGCAAAGTCAATCACGAACTCCAGGGACTGCACACGAGGATCATCCACGCGGCCAAGCGCCGCGATGAGACGCTGCGCCGGCAGTTCACGCGCACGCGGGCCCAGGCGTTTCCCGGCGGGCATGCGCAGGAACGCACCGTCGGCTTCGTGTCCTTCCTCAACCGCTTCGGCCCTGGGCTGGTCGATCAGCTCGTCCGCGACCTGCCGCTCGACCCGGGGTCACATTGGGTCGTCACGGTGTAGGACCGACGGGACACGCCGTGCCAGCCGACCCGCCGACGCCACGCCCGACGCGGCCGCGCAGCCGGAGGCGGCGCCGCCTTCGCTTCGCGCTCGCGCTCATCATCGGCCTTCCGCTGCTTGCCGCCGTAGGTGTCGCGGCGTACTACTACGTGACCTTCTTGCGCATCGTCGACGCGCGGCTGCAGGGAGAGCGTGTGCGCGCACTGCCGCGGGTGCTGGCGCGGCCGTTCGAGATCCACCGCGGGCAATGGCTCTCGTCGCAGCAACTCGTCGATCGGCTCAACGACCTCGGGTATGCCGAGCGCGCCACCCCGAGCCAGCCCGGCGAGTTCACCCGGCTGGACGACGCCGTCACGCTCGTCGCGAGGGGCGGAGACTACGCGGGCCGGCGGCTTCGCGTCGACGTTGCCGTCCAGGCGCGCGGCCTGCCGGCACCGATCGGGCCCGACGGGAAGCCCGTCCCGACGCACGCGATCTCGCGCATCGAAGTCGAGGGCAACGGCCCGCGCGACCGCGTCGAACTCGATCGGCCGCTGCTGACGACGCTCATCACGACCGGCCGAGAAAAGCGGCGCCGGGTCTCGCTGACGCTCATCCCGAAGCACATCGTGCAGGCGGTGCTCGCTATCGAAGACCGGCGCTTCTACGACCACCCGGGCATCGATCCCATCCGCATCGTCGGCGCGATCGTCACGAACATCAAGGGCGACCGCCCCTACCTCGTGGGCGGAAGCACCATCACGCAGCAGTTGGTGAAGAACTTCTTCCTGACACCGGAGAAGTCGTTCCGGCGCAAGTTCCAGGAGCAGTTCCTCGCGATCGTGCTCGAGACCAGGGCAACCAAGGACGAGATCCTCGAGCTGTACCTCAACGACGTGTATCTCGGCCAGCGCGGCTCGTACGCCATTCACGGTGTCGCCGAAGCGTCGCGCGTGTTCTTCGGCAAGGACGTCACGAACCTCTCGCTCGCCGAGGCCGCGACGATCGCGGGCGCCATCCAGGCTCCGGGCCGGCATTCGCCCTTCTCGTCGAGCACGCGCGCCCGCGACCGCCGGAACGTCGTGCTGCAGGCGATGGCCGACGCCGGCTACGTCAGCCAGTCGGCCGCCGAGCGTGCGGGGCGGGAGCCGTTGGAGACGGTGGCGAGGGCGATGGAAACCGAGGCGCCGTACTTCGTGGATTTGCTCGGGCAGACGCTGTCGGAAAAGCACCCGGGGCTGCTGGGCGGCTCCCGGCCGATCGACATCTGGACCACTCTCGACTCCTACCTCCAGCGCGTCGCGCAGGAAGCAGTGCAGGCCGGCGGGGCCAGCATCGACGCCCAACTGGCGCGCAAGCAGATCAAGGGTCAGGCCCAGATCTCGCTGATTGCCCTCGACCCGCGAACGGGCGACATCCTCGCGTACATCGGCGGCCGCGCGTACGGCCAGTCTCAGTTCAACCGGCCGGTGAACGCCCGCCGTCAGCCCGGGTCGGTGTTCAAGCCGTTCGTGTACCTGGCCGCCTTCGAGGCGGCAGCCGCCGATGGGCGCACCGACGTCACGCCCGCCACGCTCGTCAACGACGAGCCGTCCATGTTCGCCCACGGGGACCAGGGGTGGACCCCGCGCAATTACGAGGACGAGTACGACGGCGTCATCACGCTGCGCCGCGCGCTCGCGCAATCGCGCAATGTGGGAACGGTTCGCGCCGCGGAGATGGTCGGCTTCGACAAGGTCGCCGGCCTGTGGAAGCGGTTCGAACCGAGCACCGTGCCCAGGCCGTATCCCTCCATCACGCTCGGCGTGTTCGAGGCGACGCCGATGGAAGTGGCCTCGGCGTTCACCGTTTTCGCCACCGGCGGCGAGATGCACCGTCCGCGGCCAATCGCCAGGCTCGAAAGCCGGGGCGAGGAACTGCCGCTCGCCGCCGCGGCGCCGAAACGCATCGCGCGGCCGGACACCGCCTTCCTGGTCACCAGCATGATGCGGAGCGTCGTCAACGAGGGCACGGCGGCGTCGGCGCGCGGGATGGGCTTCAGCCACGATGCGGCGGGCAAGACCGGCACGACCAACGACCTGCGCGACGCGTGGTTCGTCGGCTTCACACCCGAACTGCTGACGGTGGTGTGGGTCGGCTTCGACGACAACCAGCCGGTCGGCCTCAGCGGTTCGCAGGCCGCGCTCCCCATCTGGACACACTTCATGATGGCTGCGCTCGCCGGCCACCCGGATGTGAGCTTCCAGCCGCCATCCGACATCGTCTTCGCGACGATCGACCGCGACACCGGCAAACTTGCGCAGCCCGGGTGCCCGAGAATCATCAGCGAGGCCTTCATTGCCGGCACCGAGCCGACCGAGGCGTGCGAACTGCACCGGTTCTGATCTGACGCTCGTCCAGGACTCGGGATTCGGTTCGGGGCTTGTCTCCCACCCGCCCGCCTCCTGACTCCCTTCCTGCAGCTGCCGGCACAGGTGTCGGTCAGTTGCCGGCGTCTGCCCTCCTACTGGCTGCCGGATACTGGCTGCTGACCATTCCGCGCCTCTTCTGTCTATAATTCCCCCGTGCACGAAGCTGTCTTCGCCGCCGCGCTCAAGGCCCTCGAACAGGGCGAGGACGCGGCCCTCGTCACGATCGTCTCGACGCAAGGTTCGACGCCGCAGCGTCTCGGCGCGCGCATGCTGGTGTTCGCCGACGGCCGCACCGTCGGCACAATCGGCGGTGGCTGCTACGAGAACGATGCCGCGGGCAGGGCCCGCGAGAGCATCCGGACGAGGAAGGCCGGCGTCGCGCGATACGAACTGAGCGACGCGCTCGCCGAAGCGAACGGGCTCATCTGTGGAGGCCGGATGGAGGTGTTCATCGAACCGCTGGATCCGTCGCCGCGCCTGCTCGTGGTCGGGGCCGGCCACGTTGGCCAGCACGTGGCCCGGATGGCCTCCGATGTCGGCTTCCGCGTGCACGTGCTCGATGATCGCGAGGCATTCGCGAACCGCGATCGGTTCCCGTCGGCAGACAACGTGACGGTGGCGGACATCGCCGGATTCCTCGCCGCAGCCGACCTTCCGCCCGCCGCCTGCGTCGCGGTCGTGACCCGGGGACACACCCACGACCTCGCGGCGATGCGCGCCCTGGCCGGGCGGCCGCTCCGCTACGTCGGCATGATTGGCAGCCGCGCCAAAGTCGCGCGCATCCTCGGCGCGCTCGCTGGAGAAGGCGCCCCGGCCGAGTGGCTTGCCCGTGTCCGCGCCCCCATCGGTCTGCAGATTGGCGCCGTCACTCCCGAAGAGATTGCCGTCAGCATCGTCGCCGAGCTCGTCGCTGTCAGACGCGGCGTCCCGGCCGATGCCGCCGCCTCGGCGATGAAGGACCGGCGGTAGGTCGCCGCATGGCTTCCGTGCTCATCCGTGGCGGCACCGTCATCACGATGAACGACCGCCTCGACATCGTCCAGGGTGATGTCCTGGTTAGGGACGGCCGCATCGAAGCGGTGGGCCGCGTCGACGCCGGCCGACTCGAAACGGTCCTCGACGCGTCGGGGGCGGTCGTGATGCCCGGATTCATCCAGACGCACGTCCATCTGTGCCAGACGCTGTTCCGGGGCTTCGCGGACGATCTCGCCCTCATCGACTGGCTGCGCACGCGCATCTGGCCCATGGAGGCGGCCCATACGCCTGCTTCGCTCCGGGCGTCGGCGCGCCTCGCGGCGTACGAACTCCTGTCGAGCGGCACGACCTCGGTGCTGACGATGGAAACGGTGCACGACACCGACGCGGTCTTCGAGGAGCTGGCTGCCTCGGGGCTGAGGGCCGTCGTCGGCAAGTGCCTGATGGACGCCGACGCGGCCGTGCCCCCCCGCCTCCTGCAGACGGCTCGCGCGGCGATTGACGAAAGCCTGGACCTGCATCACCGGTGGCACGGTGCGGCAGGCGGCCGCATCAGGGCGGCGTTCGCGCCGCGTTTCGCCGTGTCGTGCTCGCAAGGCCTGCTCGAGGAAGTCGGGGCGCTCTCTTCCAGCCGTGGCGTACTCGTGCATACGCATGCCTCTGAGCAGCAGGCGGAAATCGCGATCGTCGAGCGCCAGACCGGGAAACGCAACATCGAGTACTTCGAGGCCGTCGGTCTCGCCTCCGAGCGGCTCTGCGTAGCGCACTGCGTGTGGGTGGACGAACGTGAGCAGGACATCCTGGCGTCGCGCCGGGTGAAGGTGCTGCACTGCCCGGGCTCGAACCTGAAGCTCGGCAGCGGCATTGCCCCGGTTGCCGAACTGCGCCGGCGCGGGGTCTCCGTTTCGCTCGGTGCCGACGGGGCGGCCTGCAACAACCGCCTCGACATGTTCGAAGAGATGCGCCTGGCGGCCGTGTTGCAGGCGGTCCGGCTCGGGCCCGGCGCGCTGCCCGCGCGGGATGCGGTCTGGATGGCCACCCGCGAAGGCGCCCGCGCCCTCGGCTTGGAGGCTGAGATTGGCTCGGTCGAACCGGGCAAGCGGGCCGATTTGATCGTCGTGGGCCTCGACCGGCCCCACCTCGCTCCCGGCCCCGATCCGTATTCGACGCTGGTATACGCGGCCCGCGGAACCGACGTGCGCCACACCCTCGTCGACGGGCAGGTCCTGGTGCGCGACTCCTGCCCGGTCCGACTCGACCCGGCCGAGGTGGTCGCCGAAGCCAGGCGCCAGGCCGCGGGGCTGCTGGCCCGGGCGGGCATCTGACTTGATATAATGATTGGCAGGTTTGTTTCGCCTCTAGACCAAGTTATGGCCACTGACCTGCCGACGCTGAGCGAACGGACGAGGAGGATCCTGGGGACCCTTGTCCGCGAGCACATCGACACGGGCGAGCCGGTGGCCTCCCAGGCGCTCGTGCGGCGGGGAGGCTTCGGCCTCTCGTCCGCCACGATCCGCAACATCCTCGTGCAGCTCGAGGAACTGGGCTACCTCCGGCAGCCGCACACCTCGGCCGGCCGTGTTCCGACCGACCTCGGCTACCGCTCCTACGTCGACCAGCTGCTCCGCCGCCCGAGAATCTCGCGCTCCGCGGCCCTGGCGGAGGCGCAGGTGCTGGAGCAGATAGCCAGCCTGCCGGACGCCGACGCGGAAGCGGTGCTGTCGACGATCCCGCACATGCTGGCCCAGGCGTCGCACGCCGTCGCCTTCGCGCTGATGCCGGAGTCGGTGACGGCGGCCTTTCACCGCATCGAGTTCGTGCCCCTGGGCGGCGGGCGCGTTCTCGTCATCGTCGTGGCCCGCACGTCGCAGGTGACGCACAAGGTGGTGGACCTCGAGACGGCGGTCAGCGCGAGCGAACTCGACCAGGCGGCCGACTACCTCAACGCGGAGTTCTCGGGCCTGCCCCTGGCCGAAGTGCGCAAGGCGATTCTCGAGCATCTCTCCCACGAGCGGGTCCTTTACGACCGGATCATGGCGAGGGCGCTCCGCTTGGCCAGCGCGAGTTTCGACAGCGTCGGGACGTCGCGCCCGCTCTTCGTGGAGGGAGCCTCGTCGCTCGTGGACGAGTTGTCGGCGCCGCACAGCGGCATCACGCTCTCGGCACTCGGCACGCTCGTGCGGATGATCGAGGAGAAGCACCGCCTCGTGCGCTTGCTCAACGAGTACATCGACGGGCCGGGCCTGACGGTGGTCATCGGCAGCGAGCACCCGGACCCCATGCTCCGGCAGTTCAGCCTCGTGGCCTCGACCTACTCGGACGGAGACGTCACTGGCACCGTCGGGCTGATCGGGCCGTTGCGGATGCAGTACTCCCGGGCGATTCCGATGGTGGACCACGTCGCGGGGACCGTGGCCAGGCTCCTGAACCACGGCGTGCGGCCGCCGCATCCGGCGGACTCCTGATTGACCGGACCATACAACGACGCATGACTGACGAAGCACTCGAACAGCAGCCCGGCGGCGCTGCGGCCGATCCAGGCCCCGACACCGCGGCGCCAGCCGAATCAACCGCCGAGCCCTCCCCGGAGGGGGCCGGCGAGGGCATGGAGGCGTTGAAGGAAGCACTGGCGCAATGCCACGATCGTCTGCTGCGCACGACGGCGGAGTTCGACAACTACCGCAAGCGCACCGAGCGGGAACGGCGGGAGTTCACGGATCGCACGGTGGAGTCACTCCTGCTCGACCTGGTCGGCATCGTGGACGATTTCGAGCGCGCGATCAGCGCCGAGGCCGGCGGCGGCGTGGAGGCCTACCGGCAGGGTATCGACCTCATTCATCGGCGCGTGCTCGAATTGCTCAGCCGCCGCGGGGTCACGCCCATCGAAGCCGAGGGCGAGGACTTCGATCCCAACCTCCACCAGGCCGTGACGACCGAGCCTGCCGGTGACCGCCGCGACGGCGAGGTCGTCGAGCAGTTCCGCCGCGGCTACATGATTGGCGGGCGCCTGCTCAGGCCGGCGATGGTCAAGGTCGCACGAACGTGAGCAGGCGAGACTACTACGACGTGCTCGGCGTCGCCCGGACGGCCGCCGACGCGGAGATCAAGAGCGCGTACCGCAAGCTGGCGCTCAAGTACCATCCCGACCGCAACCCCGGAAACAAGGACGCCGAGGAGAAGTTCAAAGAGGCCGCCGAGGCGTATTCGGTGCTGGCCGACACCGACAAGCGGGCGGCCTACGACCGGTACGGCCATCAGGGTGTAGGCGGGGCGGCGGGCGGGTTCGATCC
>Ga0316622_100001442_pt1 | contig 15478 bp, 13 predicted proteins | sample OWC_Aug_OW2_C1_D_FD_207646 | JGI IMG/M metagenome (GOLD analysis project Ga0316622, IMG submission 207646) | Wetland soil microbial communities from Old Woman Creek delta, Ohio, United States - OWC_Aug_OW2_C1_D5_C | ecosystem: Environmental > Terrestrial > Soil > Wetlands | place: USA: Ohio... | reverse complement strand
TTTACAGCGCTGGACCAGCGCCCGTTGGTCTGGCCGTTGGTCCTCCCGTTCGTGCGCCCATTAGTCCTGCCATTAGTCCGGCCGTTTGTCCTGCCGTTGGTCCGACCATTGGTGCGCCCGTTGGTGCGGCCATTGGTACGCCCATTCGTGCGCCCATTAGTCCTACCATTTGTGCGGCCGTTCGTGCGACCGTTAGTGCGGCCGTTCGTTTTGTCGTGGTTGGAGAAGCGATTGTCACTGGAGAGGCCGTTGATATTGCCAATTGAACCCCTGCGGGATGATAGCAGGCCGTTGGTGAACCCAGCGGGTCCCCTGACAGCATCTGCTCTCTCTTCCTGACGGTCCGTGCTCTTGTGCAATGTCCTTCCTCTCGATTCGCATGGTTTGAGCACCGATCCTTGGGGGGCACTTCCCCCGGCTGCTTCCTGCAGCACTCCCAAGCTCGCGGACCGCCACCAAAAAACGGTAGCATCAAACGCGCATGCTGTCTACACTCTGTCTATAGCCGCTTTTGGATTCCAGTATATAAGATGCTTAGCTCCAGCATATCAAAATCGAGAATCAAGCCGGTGGATAGCTCTTTATATAGAAATCGCGGCCGGCGCGCGACCCGAACAGGTACGGGTGTCAGAGAGTCAGAAGTTGCGGAAAGAAGAGGAAAAGGGGGGTTTGGAAAGGGTTTCTGAGGGGTGTATCGTCAGAAGCCTTCGGAGTACGTCCATTCCCCGAACGCGAGACCCTGGTAGATGTAGCCCTCCGGCGTCACGCGGTTGACCGACTCCAGCGTGCTTTCGAGGGTGATCACGTCGCCGTTCGTGTACTCATGCGAGAGATTCGTCGCGGACGACACCGTCACGGAGAACAGGCCGTGGTCAACATGAAGCCAGCCGCTGCCCCAGGTGACTGGGACATAGAAGTCAGAGCCCTCTCCCTCGAACTGATCGCTCCACTTCTCGCCCAGGTATACGAACCAGAACTGAGTGATGTACACTGACGTCTGCTGTATCGTCCTCTTCTCGTAGACCATGTCCACGATGACTTCAGAGACCTTCTTCACATCCCCCGAGTCCCAGCTCGATGGCAGCTGAAGGTACTCCTCGTCCGGAGCGACGCCCGCATCCAATTTGTCGTACAGCTTCGTGAATCCGCCCGATGACTGCAGCCCGCCGCTCGATGCGACCGCCACGACGGCGGCGACCACGCCCGCTATTACCAGAAGCGAGACCATAATCGCTATGATTTTCTTGTCCATCCAGTTCACTCCCTTTTTGTACAGTTGCGTGTCGCGGAAAAGACGGAACCGTCGCTGCGAAGAGCGCACGGCGCAAGCTAATCCATCCCTTCTGCTTTCGCTGGCAATATATCGGGCTATTAGTATATAATTTGTTTGGTCTCCTGCCCGACGAACTCAGACCGCCAGCAGCTCTGCCACCAGATCGCGAGATGGCACTTGCAACACCTGAGAGAAATGGTTCGGGGCTCCCATCCCGGGCCCCTGTCGCGCACACACGCCAATCCCCCCACCACACCAAAAAGGCTCATAGTGTCGGCGGTGGCGCTTGGATTCCATAATTAACAGCATCATATTTCAACTGTTGCTGCAGCCTGATACGAATATCGTAGAAAAGAACAGCCCAATCACGCGCGCGAGGGCACCGAAAAGGGGTACTCAGTGACTCGCTCCAGAGCAGGCCTCACGAAGCGGATGCGCGGGTGTTCATCTTCTGTCCCATGAACATCGCGAGCACTCCGACGATCAACACGGCGATGAATCCTATCGCGACGCCTATGCTTTGGCTCTGGAGAGCTGCGTTGATCGGGTCCCAGAGCAGGACCATCACGACGGCCAGGATGCCGAACAGGAACAAGGAAAGTGCCATTCCAGGCAACACCGACTTCTTCTTGGTCCTCTTTGCGGCCGATGATCTCTTGTACAGCATGAACACGACCAATCCAACGACGACCACGACGGCTGCCAAGCCCAGGAACATTCCCAGGTTGTCCTCGATCGGCGGGACCCAAGTCCAATACCAGTCGATGAAGAACGATATCTGCGAACCGAGTATGCCCAGGACTATCAGAGAGACGCCGATGACTCTCAAGTCTGTGATGCTCGACGGAGGATCCACGGGAACTCTGTGCACCTCTTCGTACTCCACCTCTGCGGGTTCCTCCTCGACGACCTCTTCGACCTCGGCCACTTCCTCTTCTTCGACTACGACAGGTGCGGCCCTCGGCTTCGCGACTGGAACAGGTTCCGGCTCTTCCTCGACCTCGATGACTTCCTCGACCTCTTCCTCTTCGAATTCCGCACCACAATAAGGACATGCAGGGACACTGAGGCTCACGGAATTGCCGCAGACAGGGCACTCGGCCATGTCGTCAGAGCTGACCGCCTCGGTCTCCTCCTCCACCTCGGGAGCAGCCATCTGAGGCTCAGCCGCAGGTTCCTCCTCGACTATCTCCTCAACTTCCTCGGACTCGAACTCAGCGCCGCAGTGCGGGCATTCCATGACCTCGAGGCCGACGGGCTTGCCGCAGACCGGACACGTGATCTCTTCGCTGTCGTCCACGGCCTCCTCGGGCTCCTCGACAGGCTCAACCTTGACCGGTTGTTTCTTTTTCGCCATGTAAAGGTTCACCACTTCGGGATGGAGGCCCCTCTACTCGGGGGACTGGATGACTATTGGATTTACCGTTTAAATAGGTTGCGACCGGAGGGTCTCGCCCCGCTCCAGTACCAGTGCAACCTATGAATACGGGAATGATTGGAGCGACAACTGACTGACCGGAGTCTCAGAACAAACAAATATATCCCGAAACTGCTACCACCGAAGGATGAATAGCGCCCCGAAGAGCGAGCCCAGTCCTCTGGAAACGCTTGTGCGCTTCCTCGAGACTGACAACGGGCAGAGGCTGTTCGTATGCATCTTCGCAGTTGTCGCTACTCTGCTGCTCTTGATCTTCCCTGGCGGGGCGATCGCACTCGCGGTCGGGATTCCCTTCGTCTTCTTCGTCCCGGGCTTCACGGTGGTGAGGATGTTCTTCTGGAAGAACACGAGCCCTGAAGCGAAGTTTGTCCTCAGCATGGCGCTAAGCATACTTGTCGTGATCTTCCTCGGTCTGTTCCTCGCACTCACACCAATCGGCCTGAGCTCCGATTCCGCACGAGCCTCTCTGATGACCTTCTCAATCGGCGCGGTCGCGCTTGAGGCACTCGTCCTGCGCTCGAGTAGAGACAGCGTGACGCCATCGAACGAGAAGGACCGGATCATCCCCAAGCCTCTGAAGACGGACAAGGTGGTCGCATCGATGCTCGCGGTCGCGCTCGTAGTGTCCGCCGTTTCTCTCGGGCTGATAGTCACCGCGGAGTACCCCTCCAGGACATACTTCGCGCTCACGGATGAGAATGGAACGGTCCTGTCCAACTTCACATTTGAAGTGAACACGACGCTGACTGTCGTCCTGCACATGAAGAACGGCGAGGACGGCGCGCGCAACTTCACCGTCGTCGGATATGTGCTGAACTCGACCGACTATCCACATTACTCCTATTCGAAGGTCCTCCAGGACGGCGAAGTGTGGAGCCAAACCATGACTTTCGAACTGGTCGAGTCGGGGCACTTCAGGCTCGATTTCGACCTCTACATTCAGGAGGAACAGCTGCCTCCGTACAAGTACGGTAACCTGCACTTCTGGTTCGGAGTCGTCTATCCTTCCGCACTTCGCTAGTCATCACCGATACTCTGCAGATCCTGCCTCGGGCTGACATCCTCATCTGGAAGGTTCCGTATTGCACTGATGGTCGACTCTCGAACCGCGATGAGGGCGGAGACGAGGGCGCTCAAGAGCGAGATCACGGCAGCGCTCGCAAGGATGAGTACAAACAACCCCCTGCTCCATTCTATCGCGAGTTCATGCCCGAAGAGCATGAAGATACCGGACCGCGAGAACCATTCCGCCGCCGCAAGCCCGATCGCGAGCCCAGCTGAGGCGCCTATCAGTCCCCTGACAATCGCCTGCGGCGACACTAGCATCAGCACGTCGCGCCTTCCAGCACCGATGGTCTTGAGGATTCCGAGCCTCCTCCTGCCCTCGTGTATCTCCTTCGAGAAGACGGCGATGATCGCGAGGCCCGCGAGGACGGCTGCTATCGTGCCGATCGAGAAGAGAGCGAGCTCCACGTTGCCCTGGGAGAGCTTGGCCGCTTGGTACAGAGGAATCGAGGCTGGGTCCGACAACTCTGTCGTGCCTCCGTACCTCACGAATAGCTCCACGAAATCGGGTTCGTCGGCATACCAAGGTTCGACTACGACCTCGTCGGAGAACATGTCGACATTGACATAGTGGGTGCCGACGGACATGTCCTCGAGAGTGAATGTGAACTGAATGCTCTCGAGCGGGTTGAGCGTGACATTGTAGAGATACACTACGCCCGGCAGGAAGTCCACATACACCGCGAGATCGAACGACCCTCCGACAATCCCCACGTTCATCAGCTGCACGATGCCCTTCACAGAGTCGGATTCCTTAACAGCGTCAGATGAGAGCTGGAAGCCCGTGATGACAGGTAGGAACGAGTCCGGGAACCAGAGAGGATCCGCAATCTCGATCGACACATTGAATCCGTCCATGCCAACGGCCGTGCCGACCACGCTGTAGTTACCCAGCGTGTCCGCGGTCAGGCTAGTTCTCCCCTCGGCGTCCGTCGTGTAGGACCCGTTCATGAACGTGACCGTCGCGCCATCGACAGGGACTCCATCGTACCGAAGCACCGTGACATTGAATGTCTCGTTGATCATCACGAGGCTCGGTCCCCAGTACCTGATGTACGGTTCGACCACTTCGATACCGGTCTCCAACGTGACCGGGAACTCGCCTCCAACAGATGCCAGCAAAGTCTGCGCTCCTACCGAGTTGTGCGAGAACTGCCTCGTAACTGAGATGGAGGATGATGCGTTAACGAGGACCGTGATGTTCTCGAGAGAAACGTTGTCTCCGGACGTATCTCTCAGTCCGAATGATACGTCGACTTCTCCGGACGTTCCGCCCCAGTTCCTCACCTCAAGAGCCACAGTGAAGATCTCGTTAACCGAGACTATGCTCTTGGATACGTGGAAGCCGAAAATCGTGAACCTCGCATCCTCAGGCGAGAGTATGTCGCTTACGATATCGGGGTCATCTGCGCTCACGCGGATGATGGATATCTTGTCTGAAGGCATGCCGCTCAGATACCTCGCACGATCGAGGTTCACGAAGAGTTCGTCGTCCATCGTGGTCCCTGTCTCAAACCATCCCACGATGTTGACGAAGTCGACTTTGTTCGAGTAACTCCCCACTAGTGGAAGTGAGTACGGCACGTCCAGGCCCAGCCGTCCCATGAGCCTTGAACCGATCATCGCAGAGCTCCTGTCATAGATCGAGGAGTTGGAGATGAACTCGAACTCCTCGAAGCTGGGGCCCACCAAGCCGAACTTCGTGTAATTCACGCCTCTCACGACGAATGACTCGTCATCGTAAGAACAGAAGGCGAAAACCTCCGGACTCACCTCGAACTCTGCATCGAACTGCTCCATGGCTGAGTCCAGGGCGAGCACCATCCCGTTGTCGACTCGGCTCGAGAAGATCGTCGGAGCGCCCTCTGACGAAATCACGAGTGCCGGATCGCCGGAGAAGGCCTTCGCCCCGTTCTGAAGTCCTGACAAGACCGCTGCAGTCGCCGTGAACACCACTATTGCGAGGGCGACAACAACCATCACCCTGTTCCTGATCAGGTTGATGGTCCGACCTCCTTGAGATCCTCGACAGGAGACGACAGCGTCATCTTCATGGCTGGGAGCAGGGCGCCCAGCACGCCAGCGAATACCGTCGCAATGAACGCGAGTACGACCAGGGTTTCATCCACCCGCATGACGAACACAGACGTGAAGACTGCTGATGCTGAGGTGCTGATGGCATAGGACAGAACAATACCCAGTGCGATTCCCAGGACTCCGCCCCAAGCGCTGATCACCAACGCGTCTCCGAGCAAGTACGACATCACACGGAATCGTCCAGCGCCGAGCGTCTTCAGGATGCCTATCTCGTGCCTTCTGTCCGAAACCTCGGCCCCGATGAAGCTGTACGCGAGTACGGCTATCACGAACGCCGAAGGTAGCAATACCCAGGACATGTCGGAGCGTATCTCGTCGACCCCCGACTCCAGGAACTCGACGATCCCCACCATAGACTGAGCCGAGAACCCCATCTCTTCTAGGGAGGCGAGCTCCGCGTCGTCCAGTGACTCTGAGATGGCGTAGTTGTATGTCCCGGCCTGAGTCGTGAGGGCCCAAGTAACGTTCTGAGATGTGAGCAGCCAATCCGAGGGAAAGACCGTCGACGAATACGTGCCGTTCAACGTGAGGTTCAGGGTCGATTCGCCTACGAGCGTGATATCTCCAAGGGAGTAGCCCAGCTGGGACTTCAACACCACATCCGTACTGTGATCGATAGGAGCCGGGAGGATTCCGTAAGTGTCAACCACAGAGAAGACCGTCACGAGTTCATCATACGGAAGGATGAGAACGGAGGTGACCACACCCAGGGCGAGTTGTTCTCTGACCTCTGAGAGTTCGTCCTCCTCAAAGTACGACATGCCAGCGTCGCCTGGCTTGGTTATCAGGAAGTAATCGGACTCGAAGGTCGCCGAGAGTCTGTCCATGGATGTCTCGAGCCCATTCACGATGGAGAAGCTCGCCACTATGAACATCGTGCAGAGGGCGATGCCAAGACTGGTCGACTTCGCCCTCGTCCCAAATTTGAGCAGAGGGAGCTGTCTCATCGAGAACCGCCCGAAAATGGTGGCCTGCTGAATATATAGTCTTCCCAGCGAAACTCGCTCAACTGACAGAGTTAGCGACGAGAGACACCAGCTCGGCTATCTCCAAGTTCGCCCCGGCGACCCTGTTCCCTCCAGTCAGATTCGTGACGCAGAACGGGCATGCAGACACGAGCATCTCCGCGCCCAGCTCCTTCGCTTCCAGAACCCTGAGAGATGCGATGTGTTCCGCGCGGTCGTTGAACTGTATCTTGTAGCCTCCGCCCGCGCCGCAACACTGGGAATCGTACCTGTTGTGCTTCATCTCGATGTAGTTCGATCTGGGAAAGGATTTCAGAATCCTCCTCGGCTCCTCGAATATCCCGAAGTGACGCCCTATGTGGCATGGGTCATGATACGCGACCTTCTTGGGAAGGGGCTTCTTGAGAACTAGCTTCTTCTCCGAGATCAGTTTGTCTATGAACTGCGTCAGATGGAATAGTTTGAAATCCGGCTTACCTGCATAGATCGGGTAGTTGTGGCTCAGAGTCATGAAACAGCCGGCGCACGCCGTCACCACGATGCTCGCTCCCCGCTTCTCCACCTCGTTCAGGTTGTGTTTCACGAGCCCGTCCACCTGATCTGTGACTATGTCCGTCTGGCCCGTCCTTATCAGCGGAGACCCGCAGCACCACTCGTCCTTGCCCAGAATATCGTATTCGACTCCGGCAGCGTCCAGCACCCGGGTTGCGTCCTGGGCGATCTTCTGCTGCCGGTAGCTTGCAGTGCAGCCCGTGAAGTACAGTATCTCCGGATTCTTCGAACGCTTGGCGGTCTTCGGTATCCAGGCATCCCTGTTCTCGTGGGGCTCATCGTAAGGATTGTGTTTTGCGATGACCCTCGTCCTGAGCGCCTTGTGCTTGTCGAGCGGCCCGACTCCGTTCTTGACGAACCACTCCTTAACCTGTTCCCATCGATCATTGAACATGATGCTGGCATGGCAGACGTGTTGGCAGTAGCCGCACGCAGTGCAGTTGTAGATCCTCTCGACGAACTCGGGTGAGATGTCCGGCCGTCTTCCCATTATCCTGTCGAACGTGCCCGGATGCGCGTAGCGCTTGAGGTGATACATCTTTCCCCGGACTCGCCACGACTCGAACCCACGGTCCTCGTTGAGCTGTATCGGGCAAACGAAGTTGCAGTACCCGCACTGCAGGCATGCGTGAATATCCTTCTCGACCTCAGCTGGCAACTTGACGTAAGCCAAGCCTCAACCGCCTCCGGGGAAGAGCCACTGCATCGGCACATATCAACGTTGCGCCGGTGCCTCTGAGACGATGCCACCCAGCGTCGCATGTTTCATTGCCCGGGCATGGCGCTCGACGTTGTCAAGCGCGCGCTCCCTCTCTTGAAGAGCTGCAGAGTAAGTCGCTATCAAGCCCGAGCCCTCGACGACACCAGCAGCGCCCATAGACAACGCCAAACGAACGTGCTCAGGCGTGGAAATGCCGAACCCGAGCGCCACGGGGAGTCTTGTCCGGGCCGTTGTCCTCCTCACCAGCTCCCCCGCAGAAGTCGCAAGCTCCAATCTGGCGCCCGTTATCCCCGCAACAGACACCGCATAGACGAATCCAGATGCGCGTGGCAGAACCTCGTCCAACCGCTGCGAGGAAGTAGATGGAGCAACCAGCCTTATGACGTCCAGTCCGAAGGATGATGCCAGACTATCGAGCTCTGCGGACTCCTCTGGAGGAAGATCAACTACCAATAGCCCATCCGCTCCGGCTTCGGCCGCCGCTTTGCAGAACTTTTCAGGGCCGTATTGAAGGACCGGGTTATAGTAGGTCATTATGACGATCGGCCTGTCGACGCCGCGGCCTCTCACGGAACGCAGCACCCGGAAGACGTCCTCGGTCGAGAAGCCTCCGGACAATGCACGATTCATCGCACTCTGAATGACTGGGCCGTCGGCCACGGGATCTGAGAACGGCAGCCCGAGTTCCAGGACGTCCGCTCCAGCCTCGGAGAGCTTGACCGCCTGCTCCACCGTGAACTGGACATCTGGATCTCCAGCGCAGACGTACGCTATGAAAGAACCATCACCCTTCGAGAGATTCTCTTCGAACGCGGTGTGGATTCTGCTCACAACTTCCCCTCCATGTCCGCAACCTGATTCACGTCCTTGTCGCCACGTCCTGAGAGATTGACGATCATCGCCCCATCCCGTGGAGAATCCTTACACAACTTGGCCGCGTAGGCAACTGCATGCGCGCTCTCCAGAGCAGGGATGATCCCTTCGGTCTCCGACAGCAGGTGGAACGCTGCGAGAGCCTCCGAATCCTTCGCATACACGTACTTCACGCGACCGGACGCTCCTAGAAAGGCATGCTCTGGACCGACTGCTGGATAGTCAAGACCTGCGGCCACCGAATGGGTCTCGCTGATCTGTCCGTCGCCGTTCTGGAGCACGAGTGACTTGAATCCGTGCAGCACTCCCTGCGTTCCGGCGCAGACGCTCGCGGAGTGCAGTCCGGTCTCAATCCCTTCACCTCCGGCCTCGACGCCGTACATCGCGACACTCGAATCATTCACGAACGGGTGGAACAGGCCTATTGAATTGCTGCCACCTCCCACGCATGCGATCAGCGCGTCTGGCAACCTACCTTCAACTGAGAGGAACTGCTCTCTCGCTTCCTTGCCTATCACAGACTGAAGGTCTCTAACGATGGTCGGATAGGGGTGTGGCCCGACCACGCTTCCAATCAAGTAATGAGTGTCGTCACTGGTCGCAGCGTACTCTCTCATTGCCTCGTTGATGGCGTCTTTGAGAGTCTTCGAACCCGTCTTGACAACATTCACTTTCGCGCCGAGCAGGTCCATCCTGAAACAGTTCAGCCGCTGCCGCTGGACATCGACCTCGCCCATGAACACCTCGCATTCGAGCCCGAGGAGGGCACACGCGGTGGCCGTCGCCACGCCGTGCTGTCCTGCGCCGGTCTCGGCGATCACTCTGCGCTTCCCCATCCGCTTCGCCATCAACGCTTGGCCGAGAGCGTTGTTGATCTTGTGGGACCCGGTGTGAGCAAGGTCCTCTCTCTTGAGGTAGATTCTCGGTCCGCCTAACCGCTCAGTGAGACGCCTGCAGAAGTAGAGTGGCGTCGGCCTGCCCGCGTACGTCTTCAAAAGGCCGTCCAGCTCAGTCCTGAATTGCTCGTCCTGCTTGAGTTGTTCGTAATGCTTCTGCAGCTCGGTCAGCGCGCTCACCAAAATCTCCGGAACGAAGAAACCACCGAATTGTCCGAAGTAGCCATTCTGTTTCAGGACTTGCACCTCCTTATGAAGTTCTCCACCTTGCGCGGGTCTTTCCTCCCGAACTGGACCTCCACTCCGCTGGACACATCCACACCGTATGGCTTCAGCGCCCTTGCAGCCTGCACGTTCTCCGGGGTGAGACCACCTGCGATGAACGAACGGCCGCGGAGTCTAGTGGGGATGGTGGAATAATCGTAGGCAACACCCGTTCCGGGTGCGCCGTTCTCGAAAACTAGAGCGTCGACCACCGATGAAATGTGCTCAGCGTTCCCATCGGACGGTTTCACGACTCGAAGGACCTTGGCACCGTGATCGCGGAGCGCGAGGAGCTCGTCCACCCCCAAGGAGTAGAGTTGAAGCATGTCTGCGCCGCTATCAGCCAGCATCGCGAGTGCAGAGTCGACGGTCTGGGGTTTGCACACAAGTACCTTCGACGTGATTGGACCGAGAGACGAGCACATCTTCGAAATTGACTCGAGAGATAGACTTCTGGTCCTCCCTGGAACGTGCACGAAACCAAGGGCATCGGCGCCGAGGTCCTCACAAAGCGCGGCATCCTCCGAACTAGTAATGCCGCAAATCTTGACCTTCAACTCGAATCACCTCTGCATGCGAGGACCATCTCGCGCACCATCGTATCCAAATCGGGTGCGTTCATGAAGGCTGAGCCGATCAGGACCGCATCGAAATCACGGACGTGCTTCAGGTCGGCAGGAGAGGAGACCCCGCTCTCCGCAATGATGGTCTTTCCATTCCCTACCAACTCCCTCAACCCGTGAAGGCTTTGGAGGTCAGTCCTCAACGTCCGAAGATCCCTGCTATTGACCCCGACCATATGGACATCATCGAAGCGTCCGCATTGCATCAGTTTGGCCAAGTCACTCTCGTCGTGTATCTCGACAAGCGGTTCAATCCCCGAACCGAGGCTCGCGTCCACGAACCGGGCGAGCGAGTCCGGACGCAGCGCCTTGGCAACGAGAAGGAGAGAGTCCGCCCCTAGCTTGTGGGCAGTGTCAATCTGACGGTCGCTCACCACGAAGTCCTTGAACAGCATCGGCGTCTGGAGCTCTGACCTCATCTTGGCGAAGAGGTCCTCCCCGCCAGAGAAGAAATCCGGCTCGACGAGGACCGACACACCGGCCACTCCCGCGGATGAATAGGTTCTCGCCACTCTCTCAGGGGCCGGAGGAACGGACAACGAAACGCAGGAGGGGGACCGCGGCTTGTACTCCGCTATTACCGCTATGCCATCGGAAGACGCAATTGATTCGGACAACTTCTTGTCGGACTGCGGAAGTCGCGCGCGTATCGGCCCGTTCTGAACCTCGTTCGCCACGATGCCCAGTATCCTGCGCAGGACGATGACACTCAACACGTTTGGATTCGAGAGCAGCGCAGGGTCCAGACACGAGAGCATGTTGGCTCCATTCTCATGCCGACTGATCTCGCTCCGAAGATGCTCTGCCATCTCACCCGCACGGTTGAGCAACATTGTCGGATGGATGCGCCCGCTAGCGAAGCTGGACACTTCAGATTCGCTCTGCCTTCGTCCTTCGAGTTCCCAAGAAACCGCGGCGAATTGCCGCGCCTTCTGAAGCGCTCGGCCACTGTTGAGCGCCGCAATTGCCAGGTCGCGGCCCTCGGCCAACGTGGATGCTTTCCCCGAGGCATAGATTCCTGCCGCTGCATTCAGGGCGACGATGTCCCTTCGAGGCGAGCGTTCCCCCTTGAGTACCGAATAGACTATCCTCGCATTCTCCGCGGCATCTCCTCCCTGGATCTCCTTAGGTTCAGCGAGATCGAAGTCTAAGTCACCAGGTTCGAGGTTGAATGAATCGATACGCCCGTTCCTCAGATCATGTATGCGTGTCGTGCCCGTATTGGTGATCTCGTCCATGCCGGGGCTGTTGACGACGACTGCTCGTTCTGTGCCGAGATCCTTGAGGACACGAGCCACAATAGGCGCGAGGGAGCCGTCGTAGACGCCGATCAACTGGTTCTTCACGCCGGCCGGATTCGTCATCGGTCCGAGCAGGTTGAACACCGTTCTCAAACCTATCTCTCTCCGGGGTGCTATGACGTTCTTCATGGATTGATGGAACAGCGGGGCGAACATGAACCCGAGACCGCAGGACTCGAGCGATTCCTGTACCATCTTCGGAGGAAGGCCGAAGGGGATGCCGAGGGAAGCTAGCAGGTCGGCGGACCCACACTTGCTGGACACGGACCTGTTGCCGTGCTTGGCAACCGGCACTCCAGCTGCCGCGACGACGAATGACGCCGCCGTGGAAATGTTGAACGTGTTTGAGCCGTCACCACCAGTACCGCAGAGATCGACAGCGCCTGCAGGTGCCTCGATCCGCGAGCAGGCCTCCCTCATGGCTATCACGAACCCACGGATCTCGTCTTCCGTCTCGCCCTTCATACGCATGGCAGTGAGGAACGCCCCCATCTGGCTCTGGGTAGCAGTGCCCGAAATCATCTCTCGCATGACCTCTCGAGCAGTCTCAGAAGAGATGTCTGCCCCTTCGACGACCTGAGAGATGACGTCTCTGATCATTGCCTGCACATCTCCAGGAAGTTGGACAGGATCGCCCTCCCGTGAGAGGTCAAGACTGATTCAGGGTGGAACTGGACGCCGTAGGTCCTGTGTCCATCGACCTTGAGCGCCATGATCTCTCCGGTGTCGAGATGAGCGATCACCTCGAGCGCCTCGGGAAGTCCCTCTCTGCTGACGATCAACGAATGATACCTGGTCGCGCTGAACGGCGAGGGCACGTTGTCGAAGAGCGCATCGTTCGAATGACTGATCCTGCTGACCTTTCCGTGCACCACGTGCGGAGCGCGAGTTATAGCTCCCCCGTGGACCATGCCTATCGCCTGGTGGCCGAGACAGACTCCAAGGACGGGTCTGCCGAACCCGTGGTTCGAGATCACGTCCAGGCTCCTCCCTGATTCTCTCGGATGACCCGGGCCCGGTGATATCACGTATCCGTCCACGGAGCCGAAATAGGAGTCGAGCGCGGGGGAATCGTTCCTCTCGACGATGACTTCGGCTCCCAACTCGCCGAGGTACTGGGCTATGTTGTAGACGAAAGAGTCGTAGTTGTCGATGAGGAGTATCCGAGGTGTCATCTCTTGCCACCAGCCTGAGACGCGATCGCCTTCATGGTCGCGCCGAGCTTGTGCTCGGTCTCCGCAAACTCGCGCTCGGGAACTGAATCGGCGACTATGCCCGCGCCTGCCTGGAGGGAGGCCTTGTTCCCCGAGACGACTATGGATCTTATCGTGATGGCGAAGTCCATATTCCCTGTGAAGTCGAAGTACCCAACGGCTCCCGCGTAGGGGCCTCTTGGAGCGCGTTCGAGCTCGCTGATGATCTCCATGGCCCGTATCTTCGGAGCGCCCGTCACGGTCCCGGCGGGGAAGCACGACCGAAGCGCATCGAACCCGTCCAGGTCCGATCTCAGCTCGCTCTCGATGTTGCTCACGATGTGCTGGACATGGGAGAACTTCTCGACCGACATCAGCTCCGTGACCTTCACGGAGCCGAAGTTGGAGACCCTCCCCATGTCGTTCCTGTGGAGGTCCACGAGCATGAGGTGCTCCGCCCTCTCTTTGTCGTCCAGGAGCATCTCGATCTTGAGCTTCTCGTCCTCTTCGACGTCGGCAGACCTCGGTCGAGTGCCCGCCAGCGGTCTCGTGGTGAGCTTCGAACCCTCCAATCTGACAAGCATCTCGGGCGACGAGCCGAGGAGCTGGACATTGTTGTAGTCGAGGAAGAAGAGGTACGGTGATGGGTTCAGAGTGCGCAGGACGGAATACAGTCCGAGCGGGTCGCCTCGAAGCCGGAATTCGCTCTTCCGCGAGAGGACGACCTGGAATATCTCACCTTCCAGTATCTTCTCCTTCGCCTGCGACACCATGGACTCGTAGGTCTTCTGGGTCACATTGGACCGGCTCTCGCCAACGCTGAGTTCTGGCGTGGACACAGGCTTCGCCTCGGCGAGCGCTTCACGAAGGTCGGCCATCTTGCCGTGGGACACCAAGAAGGTGGTGTCGTTGAGATGGTCCAGACAGACCAGGTGCTTCGGAAGGACGAAGTACAGGTCCGGTGAGTGGTTGTCGATCGACCTAGGCTGCTCGACCCGGTCGAAGAAGCTCACCATTCCGTAGCCGACGTAGCCGACAATCCCTCCAGAGAAAGGAGCGACATCGGAGGCTCCGCAGGAGAAGGACCCGAAATGCGCCCTCAGTGCGTCGTACGGGTTGTCGCTCTCGTACGCTTGCCCATCGATCTCCACCAGCCGTCCTCTCGAACGGAATACGGAGATCGGGTCGACGCCTATGAACGAGTACCGAGCGACCTTCTTGGGACCTTCTACGGATTCGAGGAGGAAGCACTCGCCCGGGAAATGCTCGCGGAGTGATGAGAAGACGGAGACAGGATCGAGCTTGGACCGTTGTTCTAGAGATACGCTCGTGGGCAACTGAACGTCCCTGAGCGTGGGCATCTCTGAATCACTGCGCAGCGCGCCCAAAGACGACACCCCCTTGGTGACATGGTGAAAAAGATGATGCCTGATGCACTATTAATAACTTAATTGCACAATTATGTACGACATTATATCAGAAAAAGGCAATCGATACTTCCTTTTTGGGTTCAAGCATGAGTCATGAGCGCTCGCTCGACAAAGATTGATATCGCACGCTTGTATTCGCCGACTCAGAGGCATTGTTTTCGCAGTTTCCAGCCTCCAAATCCAGGAAACTGGCCCGGGAGGCTGGAAGGTTGAGGCTGCTCAAGAGCAAGTGGTTCTGGATCGTAGCGTTCGGGTTGCTGTTCGTCGCATCGCTCGACGTCTGGGCGTGGGACTGGACTGAGCCCTCGCTATTCGGACTTCCCTATGTGATCGTCTACGTCATAGTCCTCGAGGCAATTCTCTTCGTTCTCTTCCTATTGTTCGCGAGATACTACTGGACCGAGGAGGGCTCGGCATGAACACGCTCTCGGTCGGCCTGTTCGCGGTTTACCTTGCGAGCCTCCTCGCGATAGGCGGATACGCCTGGAAGCGCTCAAAGAGAACCTCCGAAGACTACTTCGTCGCATCAAGAAGCATCGGCCCTGTCGTGCTCTTCCTGTCGATGGCAGCGACGAACTTCAGTGCGTTCACGTTCTTCGGGTTCGCCGGTGCGGCGTACAAGTTCGGGCTCGCGTACTACGGAATAATGGCCTTTGGGACCGGGTTCATGGCGCTCTCGTTCTACTTCATCGGCAAGAGAGTCTGGTACTTGGGCAAGAAGAACGGATACATCACGCCTCCCGAGCTGATAGGGGACAGGTTCAAGTCGGATTCGTTGAGGACCATC
>Ga0316622_100001440_pt1 | contig 15482 bp, 14 predicted proteins | sample OWC_Aug_OW2_C1_D_FD_207646 | JGI IMG/M metagenome (GOLD analysis project Ga0316622, IMG submission 207646) | Wetland soil microbial communities from Old Woman Creek delta, Ohio, United States - OWC_Aug_OW2_C1_D5_C | ecosystem: Environmental > Terrestrial > Soil > Wetlands | place: USA: Ohio... | reverse complement strand
GACCGCACAAGGCCGGGCATCCGGTGCCTGCAAAGTGTGGGCCGGTGCTACTCCTGCGTTAAGGTTGGGATTATACCGTACGCAAGTCCGATGGCGACGCAACGCCCAAACGCTCCTTGACTGTCCGACGCAATTCGGCTAGGTATCGATTCGCCGCGACCGTACCCTCCTCCGGCGCCCACGGCGCCCATTCCTTCGCGCGCGCCGGATCGAATGGGCCGGCCTTCACTTCGAACAGGATGGCGCCCGGCGTCTCGGCAATGACCGTGTGCCATCGGCCGGCAGCGATTTCCACCCCGACGCCGGTATCAGCGGCGGCGGCCTTGCCGAATTGCTCTGTGCACAATCGAACGACCTCAGCCACATGGCCAACCTCGTCGAACGTGATGAGTGCCATCGACCCTCTCACGGCGACCAGGCACTCGGCCTTCGGGTCCAAAGCATGCCGGTGTGGACGGATGTAGCTGTCCACGCCGATGGCGTTGAACAATCGCTGGCACGATTCCTGGTGCGATCGATGCACGTTGAAGTGCTGCCGGCGCCGGCTCGAACGATCGGCCGCCGTGACCAGCTCGCCCAGGAAGGAATTCGAAAAGATCATCGAGAGCGTTTCCTCGTCAATCTCTTGGTGCGCGCGGCGACACAACCTCGACAAACAATGTCTCGAGTCGATCCATCAGGCGCTCCTTATCGAACTCCCGGCGGCTGTAATCCCGGGCCCGCCGGCCCATCTCCGACCGTTGCTCGGGCCCCATGCTCGCCAGTTTGCCGACCGCATCGGCGAGCCCGGCGGAATCCCCCGCTGCACACGCGAAGCCCGCGCCCGCCTCCCGAATGATCGCGCCGCCCTCGCCATCCAGCATCCCGACCACCGGCAACCCGACCCCGAGGTAGGTCTGAAGCTTACCGGGCACAGTCATCGCGAACAGGGGATCCCGACGCAGGCAGACCAGCAGGGCATCGGCATGCGGATAGATGGACGCCATGCGTTCCGGCGGAAAGCGACCAGCCATCACGATTCGTTCCTGCAGCCCACGGCGCGCTATTTCCTCGGTCACCCAGTCCGCCATGCGTCCGGAGCCGACGATGACCCATCGGATCCGAGGATTGTTCGCAAGCAAATCAGCGGCCTGCAGTACGGCTGGGAAATCCTGCGCCTCGCCGATATTGCCCGCGTACAGCACCGTGAACACGCCGGGCGCCACCGGAATCTCGGCGGCTGGCTCGACCGCATCGTGGCCGGGGAGAAGGTCAGACCAGTTCGGGAAGTAGCGCACCTTCTCTGGTCGATCGCAGTAGCCCTGGATTCGGGGAATCAGTCCCTTGGATTGTGACAGGACCAGGTCACAACGCGCGTAGATCCAGCGGACCAGGCGCCCGACCAATCCCAGTATTCGCTTCGAGCGAACGACACCCACCGCCTCGAGGGTTTCGGGCCACTGGTCCAGCACCCAGAACACGACTGGCGTACGGCGCAGGTACCGCAATACCGACGATGGAATGCCCACCGTCACGGGCGAAGTCTCGAAGACGAAGATGACGTCGAACTCGCACCCGCGCAGCCGGCTCGGACCGAGCAGGCTGGCGCACGCCGCAAAGCTTGCATAATTCAGCACCAGCCTGATCGCGCCCTTGCCGCGCGTCAGCATCGGCACGCGGATCACCCTGGCACCCTGGTACTCGGAATAGCTCGACGGATCGCGAGCGAAGTCCTCGAACACGCGTCCTTCCGGGTAATTCGGCACGCCCGTCAGCACCGTGACCAAATGGCCGCGCCGGACCAGTGACTCCGTCAGTTCGTTGACACGAAAATTCTCTGGCCAGAAATATTGACTCAGCACGAGGACGCGCACGGCCGCACTCAGTCGAATCGATGCCAGACGAGGCGATTCACGTAATCCGTGTAGCTGAGAATGATCCTGACCACCTTGTCGGCGACATTGGGCGCCATGTAGTCCGATACCTCCCGCAGCGTGCGCTGCTCGCCACGCGTCTGTTCGACGAGGATATCCAGCCCTTGCAGAACACGCTCGACACTCATGCCGACCATCATGACGGAGCCTTCCTCCATCCCCTCGGGCCGCTCATGGGCTTCGCGGATATTGAGCGCCGGGAAATTCAGGATGGACGACTCTTCGGTAATCGTTCCGCTATCGGACAGCACCGCTTGCGCTTCGGTCTGCAGGCGGACGTAGTCCGAGAAGCCCAGCGGCTTGAGCAGCCGGATGCGCTGGTCGAGCTTCAGGCCCGCCGCCTCGATTCGTTGCCGCGTCCGGGGATGAGTCGACACGATGACCGGCAACCCGTGACTCTGCGCCATGCCGTCGAGAACAGCACCAAGACGGCGTATGTTGCGCTCCGAGTCAACGTTCTCCTCGCGATGCGCACTGACGACGAAAAATGCCCCTGGGCTGAGCTTGAGCCGCTGCAAGATGTCCGACGCGGCGATGCGGTCTTTCTGGTGGGTGAGCACCTCCAGCATCGGGCTGCCCGTCTTGATCACCAGATCGGGCCGCAGCCCCTCGCGCAAAAGGTACTCGCGCGCAATCGCACTGTAGGTCATGTTGACGTCGGCAGTGTGGTCGACGATGCGGCGGTTGATCTCCTCGGGGACCCTGAGGTCGAAACATCGATTGCCCGCCTCCATGTGGAAAATCGGGATCTTGCGTCGCTTGGCCGGGATCACCGCCATGCAGCTGTTGGTGTCCCCGAGCACCAGGAGAGCCTCGGGTCGCGTTTCCGCCAGCAGCCTGTCCATGCCGATGATGACGTTGCCGATGGTCTCGGCACCACTTGAACCGGCCGCATTCAGGAAACGGTCCGGGGCGCGGATGCCCAGGTCCTCGAAGAAGATCTGGTTGAGCTCGTAGTCGTAGTTCTGGCCGGTATGCACCAGCAGGTGCTCGCAATGCTGATCGAGCCTGGCGATCACCCGCGACAGCCGGATGATTTCCGGGCGGGTCCCGATTACGGTCATCACGTTCAATTTCTTCATTACTGACGGCTCACAACGCGCATGAGTACGTATCCGGCCGCCCCCGGTCCAAGATCTCGTTGGCCCAGAGCATCACGACCAGTTCGCTGGCGCCGACGTTGGTGACGTCATGGGTCCACCCGGGGGCGGTCTCGACGATCGTCGGCGAACAGCCGCTGGTCATGATCTCGTGCATCTCCCCGGTCAGCACGTGGCGGAACCTGAACCGCGCTTCCCCGCGGATCACGAGGAACTTCTCGGTCTTGCTGTGATGGTAGTGGCCGCCCCGCGTTACGCCCGGATACGCCGTAAAGAACGAGAATTGACCAGAATCGACGGTCTTCAGCATCTCGACGAACTCGCCACGGGCGTCGGCGTGACGGGGAACCTCGTAGGCGAAGCGATCGGGCGGCAGGTAGCTGACGTAGGTCGCGTACAGCGCGCGCATGAGCCCCGTCCCCACACGCTCCGTGACTAGGGTCCTGCGGCTTTCGCAGAAGCCACGGATCAGCGTGGCGATCTCGCCGACCGTCGTGGCGTACTGCGGCGTCACGCTGCAGAGGGGCCCCTCGCCGAACTCGCCCTCCAGCATGGCGATGATCGCGCCGACCACGTCATCGACGTAGACCAGCGTCAGCGGGGCGGCTGGGTCGCGGACCTCGATGGGCAGTCCCCGCGTCGTGTTGTGACAGAATGTCGCCACGACTGAGTTGTAGTTCGGCCTCGCCCATTTGCCGAAGACGTTCGGCAGCCGACAGATGCGGATGACCTGTCCGAAGCGTTCGTGCAAATCGAGGAGCACCCCCTCGGCCGCGAGCTTGCTCCGCCCGTAAGGATTGTCGAGCGCCACCTGGGTGGACGAGGCGTAGAACACCGGTGGGCGCACCCCGGCGCGTTGCGCGCGGTCAGCGAGCGCGGCAACCAGCGCCGCCGTGAATTCGACGTTACCCGTGACGAACTCGCATGCACTCCGGGGGCGATTTACTCCGGCGAGGTGCGCCACGAAGTCGATGCCTTCGAGCAGCGACGGCAAGGACGCCGGGTCGGTGCCGCGGGTGACTGCAACGACCTCAATGCCTTGGCGGACCGCCAGGTGCTGACGCAGGTTCCGGCCGATGAAGCCATCGGCCCCGGTCACCAATACCCTCATGGACCCTATTCCACAGGCTCAGCCGGCCGGCCTGCAACGAAGTCGCGGATGAACGAAAGTCTCAGCAGCATACCCTTCATTGCGTCGACATCGAGCTGGGTGGTGTTATGCGAATTGTAGTCGACGCTGTCCGAGATGCGTTTTTCCCCGCGCTCCACAAACTTGCCGTAGTTGAGATCCCGCAGGTCGGGCAGCACCCGGAAGTGTTTGCCGAGATCCTGTGCGCAGGCCATCTCTTCCCGACTGAGCAGCACCTCGAAGAGCTTCTCACCGTGTCGCGTGCCAATAACCTCGACGGGGTGGTCTGGCGCGCCCACCAGTTCGACCAACGCCCGCGCTAGCGTGTCGATCGAGGCCGCCGGGGCCTTCTGCACGAAGATGTCGCCCGGCGAGCCGTGCTCGAACGCGAACAGCACGAGGTCGACCGCATCGTCGAGCGTCATCATGAAGCGGGTCATCCTCGGATCCGTGACCGTGAGCGGCCGACCGCCCTGCAGCTGCCCGACGAACAGCGGGATCACCGAGCCCCTGGAGGCCATCACGTTGCCGTAGCGGGTGCCACAGATCACGGTGGCACCGCTCTCGCGCGACTTGGCGACCATGACCTTCTCCATCATGGCCTTGCTGATGCCCATCGCGTTAATGGGATAGACGGCCTTGTCGGTGCTGAGGCACACGACCCGGCGGACCCGGCTCTCTATGGCCGCCTCGAGCACGTTCTCGGTACCGAGGACGTTGGTCTTAACGGCCTCGAGGGGGTGGAATTCGCACGAGGGCACCTGCTTCAGCGCGGCTGCGTGAAACACGTAATCGACCCCTCGCATCGCGGAGCGGACGGCGGAAAAGTCGCGGACGTCACCGATGTAGAACTTCAGCTTCGGGTCGCCGTAGCGCTTGCGCATGTCGTCCTGCTTCTTCTCGTCGCGACTCAGGACCCTGACCTCACGCAGGTCGGAGTCTAGGAAGCGCCGCAGCACGGCGTTTCCGAACGAGCCGGTGCCGCCCGTAATCAGCAGAGTCTTGTCAGCGAACATGGGGATCGCCTATCCGAAGGTTGTCACGAGGGAAGAGGCCGCGCTGCCGATCTCATCTTTCTGCTGCGCGCTCGGGTAACTTATCAGCACCGCCCGATACTGACCCTTGAAGACGAACAGGCTTCCGGCGGCCGCACCCACCACGCCGCACGCCTGGAACAGGTCTTTAAGATCGTCGTGGGTGCCGGCGCCACCGAGCACGGTCATCGGGATTCTCAGAATCTTGCGCACCTCGCGGGCAAGCTGCAGATCGTAGCCCTTCATATGACCGTCGCGGTCAATGGAGTTAAGTAAGATTTCACCGGCTCCAGCCGCCTCCATGGCCGCAGCCAGCGCGATCGGGTCCTGCTGCGGGCCGGGCCGCGTGCCGTTGTGAGTGAACGTCTGGTAGCCGCGACCGAAGAAGCCGCTCGTCTTCCGGACGTCCAGCACGACCACGACACTCTGGCGGCCAATCGCCGCCGCGGTACGGGTGACCAGAGCCGGGTCCGCCAGCGCCGCCGCGCTGATCGCGACCTTCTCCACGCCCAGCCCCGAGATGCGCTTTGCCTGCTCCACGCTGCGCACGCCACCGCCGTAGCAAAGGGGCATGCGGCACTCCGCCGCCAGGTCGGCGATGAGCTTGTAATTCGGCTCGACGCCGTTCACGGTAGCATCGATGTCGAGCACGACCAGTTCGTCGGCTTCTTTCTCGTTGAAGATCTTGACCGCGTTGATCGGGTCGCCGACGTACTTCGGATCCTTGAAGCCGACGGTCTTGACCAGCCCTCCTTGATGCAGCAGCAGGCACGGAATCAGTCTGGGTCGCAGCACGGATCAGGTCTCAGCGAAGTTGCGCAGGAGGCTGGCGCCCCAGTGGTGGCTCTTCTCGGGGTGGAACTGTACCCCGAAAACGTTCCTGCACCCGATCGCGCAGGGGAAGGGGAAACCGTAGTCGGCGTCGGCAAGGACGTGCTCACGCTGCTCGCAGTCGAAAAAGTAGGAATGGAGGAAATAGAAACGGGCGTAGTTCTCCATCCCCTTGAACAGCCGTGTCTGCCGCGCCGGCACGACGTCGTTCCACCCCATGTGCGGCAACGGTAGCCGCCCCGCCGCCGGATGGCCCGCGAAAGCCCGGACCCTTCCTCCGATCCAGCCCAGACCGCGGCCGGTCCCCTCCTCGCTCGAATCGCCGAGGATCTGCATGCCCACGCACACGCCCAACACGAAGGCGCGGCGGTCGGCGACGATCCGGTCGAGAGGATCGCGCAGGCCCGAGGCATTCAGCAGTTCCATCGCATGGTCGAACGCCCCGACGCCCGGCAGCACGATGTGCGTCGCCCCGTCAAGGTCGGCCTCGCGGCGCGCGACGGTCGTCGGCAAGTTCAGCCGCTTGTACATGTTGGCGAAGGCCCCGATGTTGCCGAGACCGTAATCGACAATCGTGATCACCGGATCAGCGCCCTCTGCACGCCCAACCGTTGCAGAACCTTGGTGCCGAGACCGATGAGCGCCATGTCGTTCCGGTAGTCCCGGTAGGTCTTGCGTGGCGCTTCCAGCAGGTCGCGCAGCTCCTGCACGGTCAGGCCAAGCTTAGTGGCGACGTACTCGAAGTCCTGCGCAATGGTCTCCGCGTCGTAGGCCGGCTTCGCGATGCGCTCGAGCGCCTCCGCGCGTGTCAGCTGGCCTGTGAGGATCAAGCTAGAGAAGTGCGCCCGTCGCTTGTCGTAGCCGAATCGCGTCGGCAGCCAGAATCCCTCGTAGAACCGCGTGAAGCGCGACTCGTAGTGCTTATGGGCGTAGCGCTGCCAACCGAAGCGATCGACCAGTTCCTGCATCGCCGCCTCTTTCACGTACGGCACGTAGTTCAGGGGCTTGACCACCCTAACGCCCTTCACAAAGCGGTAGTAGATCCTGAACTTGAAGATGCCGGCCAGCGGGAAGGTCCTCAGTGGTCGCGTGCCGAACCGCCGGTGGATGTCCTTGAGCTGCCGGAGGTCCGATGCGTGGTAGTGCCACTCCAGCGGCTCGCGTACGCACTCGGTCGAGTAGTTGGCCCCGGTCAGGATGTACTTCGCATCGTTCCGGGCCGCGAAATTATAAAGTCCGGCGAAGAACGCGTGGTCCTGCGGCGTATCGAGGTGCGGCACGCCTGCCTTGAAGAACGCGAGCTGCAAGTCGCGCATCTCCGGCCAATCAACAACCTCCGTGAACAGGTCGAGCCCGAGGCCATCGACCAGCTTCTCGATGTTGTTGACAGCTTGCTGCGAGTTCCAGCCAGCGTCGACGTGATAGAGCAGCGGCCGCAGGCCGAACCTCTCCTTCGCGAGGTATGTGACGTACGAGCTGTCCACGCCACCGCTCAGGCCAATCAGGCAGTCGTGGTCCCGACCGCGACCCTCGAGCTTGATCTTCTCGACGATGGCCTCGATGTCGCGCGCGCCCCGTTCGTCAGTGTGCCAGTTCAACAGGATGTTCGCGTGGTAGTTGTTGCAATAGTCGCACCAGCCGCGCTCGTCGAACGTGATGTTCGTGTCGCTCGTGTCCATGATGCAGTTGCTGCAGATCCTGTACGGACGCTGCGGATTGGAGGTATTGCTCATAGTGTCAACGTCGTTGGGAATGCCTCGGGCCGTCATGCCCGTCACCTAGACTCTTCGCCAGAGTACCCATGGCACGCGGACTCGACGACGCGCGTGTACACGTCGAGCAGCAGCCTGGCGTTGTTCTGCGGCGCGAAGTGTCCTTCGGCCAACCGCGGCGCATTTTCGCCCATGCGGACGGCCTCGTCGCGGTTATCGGCGAAATATCCTTGCGCCTCGGCGAACCGTTGGGAGATCCGGGCACGGCCAAGCCTGTCCCGCCAACGCTTGCCTCAGTTTCCAGAAGTTGTCGATATCCCCGTCGAACCAGATCACGTGGTGGCCGGACGCATCGACCACGGGCTGGTGTCCAGTGTGCAACAGGTCGATGACCGTCAGGCGCACGTGGCCAAGGTGTGCGTATCCCGCGCTTGAGGCGAACGTGCCGGCGAGCTTAAAGCGACAATACCGCACATACAAGGGAACTCGGAAACCCATGATCCGTTTGGACAAGTGACCGAAAAGGCCTCCAAATCGGCGGGTTGGCCGGCCGCACTCTTGACGCCGGACCGGAGCCGAGCTCTGCCGACAGGCGCCGGGCGCCATTGTAGGCGAGTCGCCGGGCAAATCCTCGCTTGACGTGACCTATCGCAGCCGGGCACGAACCTGCAGTTGCCGATAGGCCGAGGTGTACGGCATCCCGAATTGCGCCGGGCGCCCAATGAGCTTCTTGATCACGTTCTTGCCAAGGTTCAAAAGGCCGTCGATCCTTTCGCGACGGATGCGGACCACGTCGAATCCGGCCCGCTCGAGGAAGCCGAGCAGATGTGACTCGCCGGCAAACACCAGATGGTCGGGCAAGCCCAACTCGCCCGGGAACTCTTCCCGATGCTGCAGGTCGGCCAGGTTGCCGGTCTCGACGAAGAACTCCCCGCCCGGCTGAAGCACCGCCTTGACCGACAACAGGAATTCCCAGAAATCGGGGATGTGCGAGAAGACATCGACGGTCGACACGACCTGCACTCGCTCCACCCGGCCGTGCTCGGGCCGGAGGTAGTCTTCGACGACGGACAGGCCCCGCTCGCGCGCTTTCTCCGCCTTTGGGTGCATCGGTTCCAACCCGACGATTCTGCTGCCCTTCGGGGCGAGTACTAGCAATGCCTCCAGTACCTCTCCGTAACCTGCCCCGACGTCCATCCAGCTGACGGGCTTGCCCGCTGCCCAAAGGTCGTCGAACATCTCGTCGAAGATCCGCTGGTACCGCAGGACCCTCCGCGGGACACGACGCGACGTCACGTCCAACCCCCCGGCGTCCGAACCGTGCGCGCCGGACCGCACCGCCGAGTCGATTGCCGGCAGCGCGGGCCGCGGGTTGCAGTACAGCAGTCGGCAATTGCGGCAGCGCACCGCGGTGAAACCGCGTTCCTCGGCCCAGGCCTCGAAGGAATCCGAGCGGCAATATGGGCACGGAATGAGTTCCCGCTCTTTCGTCATCCGCATGAGCCGTCCTGTCGTGAGAGTTGGCGCACGGGCTGGGGCAGGTTGAATCGCAAGGTACGCTCGATCAGGCGGTTCCAGTCGAGCGTCTCCGCCGCCACCCGCTGTGCGCCCAGCCGCATGCGTCGCATTCGCTCCCGGTCGCCCGCTATTGCCTCCAACTCGACCGCCAGCCGTTCCGCCGTGATCTCCGCTGCCGAAAGCTGGACGACGTTGTCCGCGAGATTGAGGTACGTAATGTCCTGATGGCCAACGTTGCCGCACAGCAGCGGCAGGCCGCAGGCGATCGCCTGTTGCCACAGGATCGATTGGCTCGCCGGGAAGACCGCCAGGTCCGCCATGTCGAGGTGGGTGTAGATCTCGCGCGGGCCAAGCCAGCCGGCCCAATGCACGTTCGGCATTCCTTTCGCCGCCGCGCGCAGTTGCTCCGCATAGGCTGCGTCGGCACTGCTGGCATCACCGACGACGACCAACCTCAACGGCAGGTGGCCGAGCTTTGCCACAGCCTCGATCAACTGTTCGGTGCGCTTGGGCGGAGCCAGCTTGCCTCCCGTGAAGACCACAATGTCCCCTGCCCCGAATCCCAGCCGCTCGCGCAGGCGGCGGCCTTCCTCTCGCGCGTGAACCTCCCGCGCGAGGTCAACGTCGGCGCCCAGCGGCAGCACCTCCATCTCGTCGTGGGGCACGCCGTAGATCTCGTGCAGGAAGACGGCGCCGGCGGGCACGATCGGAAAGATGCGCGACAGGTATGGCCGCGCCTGGTCCAGGACCCGTTTGCGGGCTACGCCGTGAAGGATTCGCAGCGACAGCCAGTTCTTGCCGGAATTGCTGTAGTCGGCATGGTAATCCATGATCATCCGGCAAGCGGGACTGCGCCGCAAATAAGCCACGCATTCCGGAAGGTTCATCATGATGTCGTGCACGTAGATCAGATCCGGTCTCTCCTGCTCCAGCAATCCGTCGATGCGGGTGTATGCCCGCAGCCGATTCAGCAGATTGTAGCGGTAGCGCAACTTGACGATCCTGGCCCCTTGGTCGAGATAGGAGCGCGCGGGCCAGCGGCGATCGTGACGGTCACTGTAGTAGTCGAACACCGAATCGAACGTCGAGGCAATGACCGTTACGTCGTGGCCGTGCTTGCGATAATACTTGACGAGCAGGTTCTCCTGGTACTCAAGCGACTCGTTGTAGAAGTCGCAGAGCATGACGATCTTCATCTGTCGTTCACCTGCGGCATGGCAAAAAGCCGCCAGCCCCGCAATGGGATCTGACGTGCCGGGCTGCAATAGCGAAACACGAGGAGCCAGAACAACCCGCCGAAGGAGATGAGGACCGTCGAGAGGTGCCCGTTGGTCAACGCGATTGCGATGGGCGTCATCACCAGCACCACGAATCGACGATCCCAGCGATACGACGTCGCGTCCACGGCTCGCAGAAAAGCGCCAAGGACCAGGCCCATGACCACAATGCCCAGGGCTCCAGCCGCCGCCACCCCGTCTCCGGCGAACAGATTGGCGTTCATGTTGTGCGTGGCATCACCGCTCAGACGTTGGCCGACGATGTAACCCAGCCCCGGCCACAGTGGGTCAACGACGAACGTCTCTGTAGGCGTGACCAGCAGGCCAATGCCCTTGACGTGCGCCCAACCCGTGTAGCCGAAATGGCTGAACACTTCGTAGTAATTGGAGAGCGCGAGGCCCGGAATCGCGATCGTTCTCTGCACGAGGAATACCGCCAATCCCGACGCCACAACGTTCTGGTCATATTGCGTCACTGAGAATGCGACCACGGTGGCGAGCAGGATGATCGCCGTGCCCGACGACCGGAACAGTTCGCGACGGCTTTCCACCATGATCCAGACACCGATCATCAGGAACGGCAGGAGAATGACCGTCTTCTGTGCCGTGATCATGTACATGACCACGCACCCCAGAATCCCAATGCCCGTCATGATGGCTCGTCGCTGTGTTAGGCCCAGCGCTATCAGCGCGGGACTGAAAACCGTGCTGAAATAGGTTTGCGTATAGGCCAGAAGGGCGTTCTTGCTCGCACCTGCCGCACGCTGTTCATAGACGTCGTACCAGCTGACGAGGGCCATGACGTCCCCGTACACGGCCACCAGCAACCCGCACATCAGCAGCCAGCCCGCCAAGAGAGCGGCGCGGAATCTGTGGTTCGGCAACCCACCCGGCCTGTGCCCTCGTACCGCTTTGCGCCAGCACATGGCACTCGCCATGACGTAGGCGACGACGAGGGCCGCCAGAAGCGAAAGGTGAGCCGACGAATGCGGCGAATCGAGACACATGGTGACGATCACCGTCGGCACGTAGACGATCACGAAAAGACTCAGCAATATGATCGAGGACGCGCCGCTCAGGGTCGTGGGAGCGACGCTGGCGCCAATAAGCACGAGCAGCACAGCAAGTACCGACTCGGGGCCATCCACCGGACGATAGGTAAATCCAAAATACTCCCAGACCGGGTTAAGGTACCTCACGTACGCGAGGTGAATGGACCATCCATACAGCAGTGACGCACCAAGCAGAAAGCCGCGCCGGGCGACCGCTCGACCGCTGGCCTGGCCGGCGACCAGTCCCGACTCCGACGCATGCCGGATAGTTACCCTAGCAGTCTGACTAGCCATTTACGTCGAACCATGCACGCATGACGACCACCAAAACAGCCGCTGCAGCGGCCCAAAGCAGAGCCCAGCGCGTAGCCGTCCCCAAGACGCCGAGCCACTGTTGACGCGAACCTCCCACGACTTTCATGACGGCCAGCAGGTAGGCCGAGTAGACGACGAACCCGGAGAGCGCGTATGCCTCTCCGACCGAGCCGACCCATAATCTCGAGGCGAGCCATACCGCGCACACCCGCGCAAGGAACGCGGACAATTGCAGGGTCATCGCCGTCCGTTGTCGACCGGTCACGTGCAAAGACATCGATACCGGCGAGGCGAGAAACTGCATGATGAACCACGGTGTCATCCATGCCACGAGCCAACCAGCGCGCTCCCACTCGTCGCCAAAAATCGCACCAAACGTCGGAGGCGCAACGATTCCAATTGCAACCAGTGGCCCGACTCCGGATGCCGCAAGCCTGCGCATCACCGTGACCGTGTACCGACCGAGATCCCCTTGACGGTGAGCCTCGGGAGCCTCGGACAGGTACACCTGCCCCACTGCAGAGCCGATAAGACTCATCGGGGCCTGAATGACATACGTCGCCAACATCAGGTATCCGGCTTCCGAGGCTGTTGCAACTGTCGCGATCAACACGACCGGTATGTGAATTGCAGCGCTGTTCGCCAGCGCTTCCCACGTCGAATAGACTGGAAACCGTCGATACCTGAGCGCAAGCCGACGCAGGTTGGATCCACTCAGTCCGTGGGCCAGCCCATGGACGCGGGGCGCCAACCTGTAACCCAGGTAGATCACGGCCACGCCTGCATTGGCAATGTTGCCGGCAAGCAGGCCCATTGCACCCACACCCCCTAGACCGCCACCGACCTGAAGCCCGCTGCCAACCAGCGATTGCCCCACCCGGACACGTGCCAACAACCCGTAGTTGCGATTTCGAATGGTCCAGTTCTGCAGGGCACTGCACGCGGCGGCCGCAAAGACGCCAATCGGAATGAGCCATGCGCCCTGTCGCAAGGCCTGCTGCTCGGTGACTGCGGCGATCCAGCCCGCGCCAACAGCAACGAACCCGCAGGTAAGGAGAGAGAAAGCGGCCGCGCACAATAGACTCAGGATCAGAAGTCCGAAGGCATCAGCATCGGACTCCGGCAGCGCGATTGCCACCTCGTAGCGCAGACAGGCGGCCACGGCGACAGTTCCGACCAACCCAGCGAAGACCGCAAGCGTTCCGAACTCGGCCGGATCGAATAGGCGCGACAACAACGGCATCGCAGCTGCAGTGATTAAGTGCGCCCCGGCCGTTCCACTGACCAGAATCGCTGTCGCGCGCACGAAGCCAGACGACATCGCCCGATCACGGAGTAACCGCATTGGCGCCATTCTGCGGCTCACTCGGCGACGTCAACGCCGGGCGACCGGCGGTCAGACAGACACCAGTGATCCAACAGCACCAATCACTCCAGATCCGCCGAGGCCCCGCGGCGTTGCACCGAGTCCCGACCAGGCTGCGCCCGGGCACCGATCCGCCACGCCGTGGAGGCGAGCACTCCCAGGGCTGCGAGCAGGCCGCCGATCAAAGTGGCGAGCGCGACGACGAACACCCTTCTCGGCCGCACGGGGTACTTCGGCGCGATCGGACCGTCGAGGACGCGGAAGGCGAAGTCTTCGTTGCCGCGCGCCAGCATTACGGTCTGCATCTCGTTTTCGACAATGCGCCCGATAGATTGCTGCAGCGTGACCACGTTGGTCCTGCCCAACTCTGCCTCGAGGTACCTTAAGTTGCCCTCAGCCCGAATTAGCGCACGCTCGCGCATGCGCTTGTTGATGCGTTGCACGAGTTCGCCCGCCCATCGAGCGGCAACCTCCGGGTCGGTCCACTCGACGGTCAAGGTCACGATCTTGGTCTGACGATCCTGCGTGACTCGCAGTACGTCCTCGTGGAATTTCTTGACGGCATCACGAACATCCCGCTGTTTCCTCGGATTGCTACTCAGCCAAGCCTTTTGCTCAGGGTCCCACTCGTTGGCGAACAGCACCGGCACCAGATCGTTGTCCGCGATGAAATCTCGGGCGAACTCGCGCGACCGTAGGATGGCCAACGCGTCCACCGAGGCGCCGGACCCACCCAGGTTGACTCCCGCCAAGGCGGCGAGCCCGCCCAGTTGACCACCGATCGCCGGCATCGATTTCTCGTCAGCCGGAGCCAGCAAGACCTCCACCCGCCACCACGGCGTCGCCAATAGCGCGTACGCAAGGGCGCCCGCTGCGAACAGCAGCGCGACGGCCGCGATAATGCCCTTGGAGTTCCGGAGCGCCTGCAGCGCAGTACGAACATCAAGGCCGCCGGGTTCCGCCTGGAACTGCGATTCAGGCAAGACTAGGACTAATCGCTCTTCCATGTCGGCGCGCTTCAAGCTGGGATCGGCGTCGGACGCTTGCATCGCGAATGCTAGAACGAATTCACGGCAGCCACCGCGACTGCCAAGTTGAAGATGATGCTCGTCACCGCCGTCCACAACGGCAAAGGCCTCATGCGCTCGGCGTCCAGCGGCACCACGATGGTATCGCCCGGCTGGATCGCGCCCGACTTACGGAACCAGCGACTGCCTCCGCCCGCCTCCACGCTGCCATTGGCACGTACGACGTAGATTCGCTTGTTGTCTGCTTTTTGCGTCGTTCCGCCGCTAAGTCGCAGGTACCCGTCACGGTCCAGGGCGGGATCGTACAAATGCGACGTGGAGTTCTGCACCTCGCCGATTACCGTCACTTCCTGTGCTGTCTTCGGCACCCTCAGGATGTCTCCGTTCTTGAGGATGACGTCGACCGCCGACCCCGTCTCCGCAGCCAGGATCCGGTCGAGATCGATGACCAGGCGGCCGACCGGCTCAGTATTGCGAAGATCAGCAAGCAGAGACTGGCCGATGGCCAGCGTCTCGGAGGCCTGCTGGGCACCTGCCCCAGACGCTTGGGCGCCTTGCAGCGCCAACGCGCCGAGGTCCTGGTTTAATCGGTCTGCCAGGATCCCGATCTGACGTCTCTCGCGCTCTTTCAACGACTCGCGCGTGAAAACGCTGCCCTGTGGAAATGCGAGGGTCGAGAGTCCCCCGGCTCGGGCGATCACCGATCGCAGGGTCTCCCCGCGCGCGATGGGATATTCGCCCGGAAAGCGCACCTCGCCCTCAAGGCGGACCGTCTCCTGGCCGGACCATTCAGAGATTTCCTTGATCACTAGGAAATCGAACGGCGCGAGCGTCAGGTCGGCGGCAGGTTCACCCGCCAGCGCGCCGCGCAGGTCCACCTTGAAAACATCCGTCCTCCGCGACTGGCCGTCGCGAACCTCGTACCGCGCCAGGTCCGCTTCACCCCCATACGCTTCCTCGGCCAGACCGCCGCCGGCTCGTATGAGGTCACTGACGGTCATGCCGGGCTCGAGCGGGTACTCGCCGGGCACTCGCACTCGACCAGACACACGGACGATGCTCGACGGTTCAGTGCTGACGGCCTGCAGCTTGAGCTCCTCCAGGATGGGGTCGAGGATCGCGCGACGGCCGGTCGCCAGGTCAAAGACGTAGATCCGGTCGCGGGGCGCCAACACCGGGTCCGCCTCCGACCCGGGCGCCCGCCAGG
>Ga0316622_100001439_pt1 | contig 15483 bp, 12 predicted proteins | sample OWC_Aug_OW2_C1_D_FD_207646 | JGI IMG/M metagenome (GOLD analysis project Ga0316622, IMG submission 207646) | Wetland soil microbial communities from Old Woman Creek delta, Ohio, United States - OWC_Aug_OW2_C1_D5_C | ecosystem: Environmental > Terrestrial > Soil > Wetlands | place: USA: Ohio... | reverse complement strand
GGGAGTGCTGTAACGTACGGTACCAGGTACCTTCCACCAGCCTGGCGGGGGGGGCGCGTCCGTGTCTCAGCGACGTTCGCCGCCAGGCTGGTGGAAGGTACCTGGTACCGTACGTCCGTCGTCCATGTGGATCTGACGCTGGCAGCGCGCCGCCAGACGCTCGTCGTGGGTGACGAGCAGCAGCGAGCAGTGGCGCCGCACCTGCTCGGCGAAGATCAGCTCGAGCACCCTCTCGCCGGTCGCGCTGTCGAGGTTGCCGGTGGGCTCGTCGGCGATCAGGATCAGCGGATCGTGGAACAGCGCGCGGGCCAGGGCCACGCGCTGGCGCTCGCCCCCGGAGAGCTGGTTGGCGCGATGGGTCAGGCGGTGCTGCAGGCCGAAGCGCACCAGCAGGTCGCGCGCCTTGTCGGTGTGCTGCTTGCGCTGGCGGGCGAAGCTGTGGCGCGACTGGGCGATCATCGCCGGCAGATAGACGTTCTCGAGCGCGGTGAGCTCCGGCAACAGGTGGTAGAACTGGAAGACGAAGCCGATCCTCTGATTGCGCAGCCAGGCGCGCTGCTGGAGGGGGAGGTCCCAGGCGCTCACTCCCTCGAGCAGCACGCGCCCGGCGCTGGGGCGGTCGAGCAACCCCAGCACGTGTAGCAGTGTGGACTTGCCCGCCCCGGACGGCCCCATCAGGGCCAGGACCTCGCCGCGCCCGAGCTCCATCTCGACGCCGTGCAGCACCTCGAGCGTGCGGTCGCCGACGACGAACGACTTGCGCACGCCGTGTGCGGCGAGCAGCGGCCCGGAGGCGGACGGCTCACTCATAGCGCAGCGCCTCCAGCGGGTCGAGCGCGCCCGCCTTCCAGGCCGGGATGGCGGCGAAGGCCAGCGCGCAGGCGAAGGCGCCCAGCACGATCAGCGCCACGCGCAGCGGCTCGACCACGCTGGGGATGTAGGCGAACAGGTACACGCTGCGGTCGAAGATCTCGAAGCCGAAGGTGGCCGAGAGCCAGCGCTCGATGGCGTCGATCTCGATCGCCATCCAGGTACCGACCAGTGCCCCGGCGCTGGCACCCAGAAGGGCGTCCCACCAGCCGATCAGCAGGAACAGCGCCATGACCCCGCGCGGCGTGGCGCCCAGCGCGGTCAGGATGCCGATGTCGCGGCGCTTCTCGGTCACCATCATGGAGAGGATGGCGAAGATCGTGAAGCCGGCTACCAGCAGCACGAGGCTGAGCATGATGGCCATCAAGGCGCGCTCGTTGCGGATGGCGCCGAGCAGCTCGCGGCGGAAGTCCTCCCAGGTCTGCACGCCCTCGTCGCTGTAGCGCGGCAGGAGCCCGAGGTCGATCAGCTGGCGGGCGAGGTTGGCGCGCATGTCGGCTGCGTCGCGCTCATAGTCGACCAGCTTGACCAGCACCTCGCTGTAGCGCAGCGCCGACGGCGGCAGGTCCTCGCCCGAGTCCACCCCGGCCAGGAAGCGCGCCAGCTCCTCGCGCTCGAAGTAGATGCGCTCGAGGTCCATCTCGTTCTCGCCCGAGCGGAAGGTGCCGGCCACCACGAACTCGCGGTTGGAGATCTCCCACTCGCCGCCCTGGGTGGGGATGGCCGTGGCGATGTCGATCACCTGGCCGCGGTGCAGGCCGTGGGTGCGGAAGAGCTGCTCGCCGACGATCACGCTGGGGCGCGGGCGGCCGCGCAACGACGCTCCGGGGGGCGAGGCCTCGGGCGGCGGGGCGAAGGGGTCCTGCGGGTCGGCCACGGCCGAGCCCATGCGAGTGGGCCGGGTCAGGGCATCGCTGAAGAAGGTCGCAGCGGACTCGGCCTGCGGGTCGATGCCGACCAGCTTGGCTCCCAGGCGCTGGCTGAACATCGAATTGGTCAGGATCGAGACCGAGCCGGCGTCGTCGCGCAGCAGCATCCCGAACCAGACCAGGTGCGGGGCGGCCGCCGCCACGCGCGCGTCGGCACGCAGGTGCTCCAGTAGCGGCCCGGGCTCTGGCGCGGCGGCGCCCGGCTTGTCGAGGCTGCCCAGGTAGGGCGAGATGATCAGGTCCGAGAGGCTGCCGCGGATGGTCTTGCGGCTCTCCTCCAGGAAGCCGGTCATGATCGACAAGATCAGGATCAGCGCGCCGACAGCCACGAAGATGCCGACGATCCCGATCCAGTTGGTGCGCCGGCTCTTGAGGTAGCGCCAGGAGAGGAAGAAGCGGTACATCGCCCTCCCGGGCCGCTAGGGGCCGGCCTCGCCCTGCGCAGCGGCCCGGTCTTCGGCGCGCCGCAGCGGGCGCAGGGCCGGGAACAGCAGCACGTCGCGGATCGAGTCCTGGCCGGTGAGCACCATCGTCAGCCGATCGAGGCCGATGCCCAGGCCCCCGGTGGGGGGCATGCCGTACTCCAGCGCCTGGACGTAGTCCAGGTCGACCTCGCCCGGGGCCTCCTCGTCCTGGCTGTCGACCTGCTCCTGGAATCGGCGCTGCTGCTCAGCCGGGTCGTTCAGCTCGGTGAAGGCGTTGCCGAGCTCCATGCCCGCCACGAAAAGCTCGAAGCGCTCGGCCAGGCGCGGGTCGGAGGGGCTCTGCTTGGCGAGCGGGCAGATCTGGACCGGGTAGTCGACCACGAACACCGGACCCGAGAGCGTGTCCTCGACCGTGGCCTCGAACACGTCGTTCATCAGCTTCCAGTACGAGCCGTGGTCGGCGAGCCCGAGCTCTCGGGCGCGCGCGCGCACGCGCCCCTCGTCGTCGAACTCGCAGCCGTTGCGCGCACGGAAGAGCTCGGCGTAGCTCTGGCGCGGGAAGGGCGCCCTCAGGTCGTACTCGGCGCCGCGGAAGCTCAGGCGCGTGCCGCCGTTGACCTCCAGCGCCAGCGTCTCGAGCAGCCCCTCGGCGATCTCCAGCATGCGCCGGTAGTCGGCCTGGGCCTCGTACAGCTCGAGCATGCTGAACTCGGGGTTGTGGCGCGTGGACAGGCCCTCGTTGCGGAAGTTGCGCGCGATCTCGTACACGCGCTCGAGGCCGCCCACGATCAGGCGCTTGAGGTACAGCTCGGGCGCGATGCGCAGGTAGAAGTCGGCGTCGAGCGCGTTGTAGTGGGTCACGAACGGCCGCGCCGCGGCGCCCCCGAAGAGCGGCTGGAGCACGGGTGTCTCGACCTCCAGGTAGCCGCGCGCGTCGAGGTAGCGGCGCACGCCGGCCAGGATGCGGCTACGCTTGACGAACACCTCGGCCACGCCGTCGGAGGCCCACAGGTCGACGTAGCGGCGGCGGTAGCGCGTCTCGACATCCGAGAGGCCGTGCCACTTCTCGGGCGGCGGCGCCACGGCCTTGGCCAGCAGGCGCACCTGGTCGGCCCACACGGTCAGCTCGCCCTTCTGGGTGAAACCGAGTTCGCCCCGGATCCCCACCAGGTCCCCTCCGTCGAAGAACTTGCGCTGCGGCCACCAGGCGCTCAGCCGATCGCGCTGGAGGCCGACCTGGATGCGGCCGGAGCGGTCGCGCAGCGGGGCGAAGACGAGCTTGCCGAAGTCGCGCAACGACAGCAACCGGCCGGCCACGGCGACGCTGCGACCCACGAACGGTCCGGGCGCGGCGGCGCTGCCCGCGCCGGCGATGAGCTCGGCCACGGGCACGGCCTCGACACCGCGCGCAGGGTAGGGGTCCTCGCCGGCTGCGCGCAGGGCGGCGATCTTCGCCAGGCGGTCGGGATGGGCCAGCTCAGTCATGGGGCGCGGCGGAGGATAGCCGCTGCGCGCGCCGCCACCAAAGCGTGCTCCCGCGGGCGCAGCCGTGCGGCCCGCCCTCGCACGCGCCGCTCGGGCCACCCCAGGGCGTTTCCAGCAGCGATTCCCTCAACGACCGGAGGCCGGCGCGGGAAGGCCGGCCTCCGCTGGTCTGGTGGAGGATAGGGGAGTCGAACCCCTGGCCTCTACAATGCCATTGTAGCGCTCTACCAACTGAGCTAATCCCCCAGAGAGCGTCGCACGGCAGCCTGCGGTTCGTCCCGCGGGCGGCGTGCGAGGGCAGAGAGGATGCAAAGGCGCAGCGTCGCCGTCAACCCGCCGGCAGGCGCCGCCTTGGAGACGTCCCGGCGCCGGGCCTATCCTGGCCGGCCTCGTGCCCATGCACCGCGGCTGGCGGGAGTGCGCGCGGGGCATCCACCCAGGAGAGGTCCTTTGAGCAACGCCTACGAGCCGGCCGAGATCGAGCCGTTCTGGCAGGAGCGCTGGGAGTCCCAGGGGCTGTTCCGTGCCCGCAACCCGCTCGAGCCGGGCTTCGACCCCACGCACCCCAAGTTCTACGTGCTCGACATGTTCCCCTACCCCTCGGGGTCGGGGCTGCACGTCGGCCACGCGGTGGGCTACATCGGCACCGACGTGGTCGCCCGGCGCAAACGCATGGAAGGCTTCAACGTCCTGCACCCGATGGGTTGGGACGCCTTCGGCCTGCCAGCCGAGCAGTACGCCATCCAGACCGGCAAGCACCCGCTGCAGACGACAGCCGAGAACAGCGCCAACTTCCGCCGCCAGCTCAAGCTGATCGGGCTCTCCTACGACTGGAGCCGCGAGGTCGACACCTCGGATCCGCGCTACTACCGCTGGACGCAGTGGCTCTTCAAGCGCCTGTACGAGCGCGGCCTGGCCTACCAGGCCGAGGTGCCGGTGTGGTGGTGCGATGAGCTCAAGACCGTGCTCGCCAACGAGGAGGTGATCAACGGCCGCTCCGAGCGCGGCAACCACCCCTGCGTGCGCCGTCCGCTCAGGCAGTGGATGCTGCGCATCACCGCCTACGCCGAGCGGCTACTCTCCGACCTGGAGGGGCTGGACTGGCCCGAGTCGATCAAGATCCAGCAGCGCGAGTGGATCGGCCGCTCGGAGGGCGCGCGCATCCGCTTCCCCGTCGCCGACCTGCCGGGCGCGGAGCTCGAGGTCTTCACTACCCGCCCGGACACGCTGTGGGGCGCCACGTTCATGGTGGTGGCCCCCGAGCATCCGCTGCTCGCCCGCCTGACCCGACCGGCTCAGCGTGGGGCCGTGGAATCCTATGGGGCAGCCGCTGCGAGCAAGTCGGAGGTCGAGCGGGCTGACCAGGCGCGCGAGAAGACCGGCGTGTTCACAGGCAGCTACGGCCTCAACCCGCTGCTCGACCCCCGTGACGAGCGCGCCCGCCTGCCGATCTTCGTGGCCGACTACGTGCTCTCGACCTACGGCACCGGGGCGATCATGGCCGTGCCCGGCCACGACCAGCGCGACTTCGAGTACGCGCGCAAGTTCGACCTGCCCGTGCGCGAGGTGGTGCGGCCTCCGCCCGGCGTGCCCGGCCTCTCCGAGGGTGCCTGCTTCAGCGGCGAGGGCGTCTCGGTCGACTCCGGCCCGATCAGCGGCCTGGCCACGCCGGACGCCAAGCGCCGGGCGATCGAGCTGCTCGCCGAACGCGGCGTCGGCGCCGCCGAGGTGACCTACAAGCTGCGCGACTGGCTCTTCTCGCGCCAGCGCTACTGGGGCGAGCCCTTCCCGTTGCTGCACGAGGCGGATGGATCGATCACCCCGGTTCCCGACGGGAACCTGCCGGTCGAGCTGCCCCCGATGAGCGACTTCTCGCCGGCTGCGGACGGGTCTGCGCCGCTGGCTCGCGCCGCCGACTGGGTCGCGGTGGTCAGCCCGCGCACGGGCCGGCCTGCGCGCCGCGACACCGACACCATGCCCGGCTGGGCCGGGTCGTGCTGGTACTGGCTGCGTTTCATGGACCCGCACAACCAGCGCGCGGCCTTCTCCAGGGAGGCCGAGCGCTATTGGGGCCCGGTCGACCTATACGTGGGCGGCGCGGCGCACGCCGTGATGCACCTGCTCTACGCGCGCTTCTGGCACAAGGTCTTGTACGACGCCGGGCTGGTTTCGACCGCGGAGCCCTTCCACAAGCTCTTCAACCAGGGCCTGATCACGGCCTTCGCCTACCAGGACGCGAGCGGGCGCCTGGTGCCGAGCGACGAGATCCAGCCGCGCGGCGACGGTTTCGTGCGCGTCGGCAGCGGCGAGGCGCTGGAGCAGATCGTGACCAAGATGGCGAAGTCGCTCAAGAACGTGGTCAACCCCGACGAGGTGATCGCCGAGCACGGCGCCGACACGCTGCGCGTCTACCAGATGTTCATGGGGCCGCTTTCCGACTCCAAACCCTGGAACCCGCGCGACATCGCCGGCAGCCGGCGCTTTCTGGAGCGTGTCTGGCGCCTGATGGTGGACGAGGACGCAGCCGCGCCCGTGCGGCCCGAACTGCGCGTGGATCAGCAGAGCGATTCGCTGGCCGGGCCGGCGGCCGAGCTGGAGCGCTTCCTCAATCGCGCGTTGCAGCGCGTGGACGATTCCTTCCGGGACTTCAACTTCAACACCGCCATCGCCGCGCTGATGGGCTTCGTCAACGAGGCCACCAGGCGCGCCGGAGCGCTGACGCGCGCACAGGCCGAGCGCTTCCTGCTCGCGCTCTCACCCTTCGCGCCGCACGTGTGCGAGGAGCTGTGGGCACGCCTGGGCAACGAAGGCTCGCTGTGCGTCGAGCGCTGGCCGCAGGTCGACCCGGCCTGGCTCGAGGACGAGACGGTCGAAGTCGTGGTCCAGGTGCTGGGCAAGGTGCGCGGGCGGGTCAACCTGTGCAAGCAGGCCACCCAGGAGGAGGTCGAGCGCGCTGCGCGGGCTGCTGTCCCGCAGTGGCTCGAGGGCAAGCAGGTGGTGCGCACGATCGTCGTGCCGGGGAAGCTCGTGAACCTGATCGTCAAGTGAAACGGGCCCAGGAGCGGGAGCCTTGAAGGGCTCCGTCAGGCGCTGGTCGCGCTCGACGGCGCTGCTCGTCTCGATCGCGCTCGCCCTGCGGCTGGCGGCTGTTCTGGCCTGGGGTGGCCCTTGCCGCGCGGCGACCGGCTCGACCTGGGAATGGGGGCATGAGGCGGCGTGCCTGGCCCACTCGCTGATCGAGCACGGCGCGTACGGCGATCCCTTCTGCCAGAGGACGGGCCCGAGCGCCTGGCTGACGCCGCCGTTCCCCGCGCTGCTGGCGCTGATCCTGGCCGCGGGCGGCGGTGTCACACCGGCCGCGGCGCTGCTGCTCCAGGTCTTCCAGGCCGCGCTCTCGGCTTCGACCTGCGCCCTGCTGGTGGTTCTCGGGCGGCGCCTGGGCCTGGAGCGCGCCGGCCGGCTGGCGGGATGGATGTGGGCACTCTACCCCCTCGCGCTGTGGCACGCGGCGCGCACCGTGTGGGACACCACCGCAGTGGCCTGGGGCGTGCCGGCCTTCCTGGTTGTCCTCAGCAGCGCCGACGGGAGCGTGCGCGCGTCGGTCCGGGTGGGTGTTGCACTCGGGGCGCTCGTCTTCCTGAGCCCGGTGACGGCGGCTCTGGCGCCGGTGGCTGTGGCCTGGGTGTCTGGGGGCGCTCACAGCCCGGCGCAGGCCCTGCGCAACGGTCTGCTGTGCTGCATCAGCGCGCTGGGCGTCTGCCTGCCGTGGATGGTGCGCAACGAGCTTGCCCTGGGGACTCCCGCGCTGCGCACCAACTTCGGCGTCGCGCTGCGCCTGGGCAATGGAGAAGCGGCATCTGGCGCTCCCGTGCCGTTCCGCGAGCACCCCGCGCTCGACGCCGCGGAGCTGGCCCGCCTGCGCGCTCTGGGCGAGGTGGGCTATGACCGCGACAGTCGCTCGCGGGCCCTGGCCTGGATCGGCGCGCATCCCGCGCGCTTCGCCAGGTTGAGCGCCGAGCGGCTGCGCGGCTTCTGGCTGGGCAGGTGGCCCGATCGACAGCGCGGGACGGAGGAGCAGATCGAACCCGGGGGAGACTGGGAATCCTGGCTGGGGTACGGGACGTTCCTGGTCCTCGCCGCGCTCGCCTTGGGCGGCGCATTGGCCGGGGCAGCGCAGCCAGCTGCGCGCGCCCTGCTCGGGGGGGCGGCGCTTCTGTACGGGATTCCCTATTGCCTGACGCACGTCTCGGAGCGCTATCGATTCCCGATCGATCCCTTGCTGGCGCTGCTCGCCGCGTGTCTGCTCATCAGGCTCTCCCAGAGCAGGCGTGCACGGGGGCTAGGATGAGTTCCAGGGAAGATCAGGGACGCGGCTTCTCCAGCTTCCGCGACCTCAAGCGCGCGCTGGGCGGCGAGCAGCCCAGCGCGGGGGCGGAGAAGCCCGCGGCGTCGGAGCGCGGCTGGACCTTCGTGGGTAGCGAGGCGCACCTGGAGGCTGGCTTGGGGCCGGCGGGCGAGGTCGGCTTCGGCTCGCGCGACCGCATCCGCCGTCGCCCGGGGGGCTTGGGGGCGATGGAGCACGGCCCGGCCTGCTACCGCGATGCGGAGAGCGAAGAGCTGGGGGTGCTCTCCTCGTTCCACGTGCGCACCGTCTTCCCCGCCGACGTGCGCGCCGAGGTCGCCGGCCTGCCGCGCGATCCGCGCCCGGCGGACCTCGAGGGCCGGCTGGACTTGCGCGGCGAGACGATCTTCACGATCGACGGCGAGGACGCCAAGGACTACGACGACGCCATCTCGATTCGCGAGCTGGAGGGCGGCGCCTGCGAGGTCGGGGTGCATATCGCCGACGTCGCCCACTACGTGCGCCCCGGCACAGCGCTCGATGACGAGGCCCTGGCGCGGGCCACCAGCGTCTACGTCGCCGACCAGGTGGTGCCGATGCTGCCCGAGGAGCTCTCCAACCACCTGTGCTCGCTGGTCGAGGGCCGTGAGCGCCTGGCCTACTCGGTGATCATGCGCTTCGATGCTGGCGGCAAGCGCACGGACGCGCGCGTGGCCAAGAGCGTGATCCAGAGCGTCAAGCGCAGCACCTACCGCGGCGTGCAGGAGCTCCTGGACGGCCTGGACACGCCCGACGCTCGCGCGCTCCGCAGCCTGGAGCAGCCGCTGCGCCTGTTCGAGCGCTGGACGAAGAGGCAGCAGGCGCTGCGCGACAAGAAGGGATCCCTGCGCATCGCGTCGCGCGAGAAGAAGTTGGTCTTCGACGAGCGCCACGAGCCGTTGCGCTGCGTGGACGCGCCGCGCTACTTCTCGATGGGGCTGATCGAGGAGACGGCCCTGGCCGCCAACCAGGCGGTGGGGGACCTGTTCCGCGCGCGTGGCCTGCCGACCATCTACCGCGTGCACCGCGAGAAGGACCCCGAGGAGGTCGCCGCCGTGGCGCGCCTGCTCGCCGAACACAAGCTGCGGGTGCCGGACAAGGACCGGCTGACGCCGCGCGACATCGGGCGGCTGATCGTGGCCGCGCGCAAGCGCCCCAACGCCGAGGCGTTGATCCAGCGCATCATGGGGCTGGTCGAGCGAGCCGTGTACGAGGTGCGCGACCATCAGGACGTGGCGACACACTTCGGGCTGGCACGCGAGGCCTACCTGCACTTCACCTCGCCGATCCGCCGCTACCCCGACCTGCTGGTGCACCGCTGGCTGTGGGCCGTGGAGAGCCAGGGCGGCGAGGCGGCCCGGGAGCTGGCCGTGCCCGAGCTGATCGCCGACCTCAACGATGCCGCGGCGCACTGCTCGGCCCAGGCCGAGGTCGCCGAGATGGCGGAGATGGCGATCTTCGACCTGAAGGTGTGCCAGATGATGCACCGGCACGTGGGCCAGAAGCTCGCCGCGCGCGTGAGGCGCGTGTCGCCGGCTGGGCTCGAGGTCGACCTGACCGACTTCAACGTCACCGGCTTCCTGCCGCGGCGCGTGCTTGGGGAGCGGGCCGAGGTGCAGGGTGACACGCTCAAGGTGCGCGCCGGCCGCCGCACGCTGGCCTTCACCGAAGGCCACCCCGTGGGCGTGCGGTTGCAAGACGTCGACTTCCTGCGCCTGCAGGTTCTGCTGGAGCTCGCTTGACGCCGCCCCCGCGTGCGCGGCAGTGTGGCGTTCGGGACCAGGAGGTGGCATGAACCCGCAGAGTTCCACGACCCTGTATGAATTCGTCCTGTCGCTGCACTCCATCGTGCGCTGGGCGGTCGTCTTCTTCGGCGCCATCGTGCTGGCGCAAGCCCTGCTCGGCCTGCTGGCTGCCGGCGAGCTGGGGCCGCTCGGCCGGCGTCTGGGGCTGTTCTTCGTGATCTGCCTGGACCTCCAGGTGCTGCTCGGGATCGGCCTGCACCTGTTCCTCTCGCCTGTGACCCGGCAGGCCATGCAGGACATGGGCGCGGCGATGAAGGACCCCGAGCTGCGCTTCTGGACCGCCGAGCACGGCCTGCTGATGCTCGTCGCCCTCGTGCTCGTGCACGTCGGACGCTTCCTCGCCGGCCGGGCCAAGAGCGAGCGGTCGGCCCACCTGCGGCGGTTCCTGACGACAGCCATCGCGCTGGGCTTGATCTACCTGCGCACCCCCTGGCCCTTCGCCAGCGTCCCGCGGCCCTGGATCCGCCTGCCCTTCTAGCCGGCTCGTGGCCCGCCGGATCGCGGGGAGGTCCGGGACTGTCGCCGGGGCGTGGCGCACAGCCCGCCCACTTGGCTGCCACAATGGCGCCTGCGGCTGCCGGAATGGCGGCATCGGCGCTGACCCTGCAGCCGCACTTTGCACGTAACTAATTACTGGGATTGACCTTACGCGCATGGCGGGTCGCTGCGACGTGTGGCACAAGCCTTGCGCTGAGGGGGGGCGGCAACGTCCGCCACAACACGAGGAGGTCAACATGGTCCGAACCCTTTTCCCCAGAGTCTGGCGCCCGCTGGACCTGCTGGGCCCCGATTGGGATCGCGCCTTCGCGAGCGTCTTCGCAGCCGATCCCTTCCGCGAGGTTTTCGACGTGCTGGGCGGCGCGTCGGAGCGCGAGGGCTTCCTGGCCCTGGACGCCTGGGAGACGCCCCAGGCGCTGATCGTCGAGGTCGACCTGCCCGGCGTCGAGGCCAAGGATGTCGACGTCCAGGTGCAGGCCGGTGAATTGGTGCTGAAGGTCGCGCGGCGCGACAGCAGCCAGGAGGGCGACCGCTGGCTGCGGCGCGAGCGCGGAGTGGGCAGCTTCACGCGCACGCTGACGCTGCCCAGCGAGATCGACCCCCAGGCCGTTCAGGCCGAGCTCTGCGACGGCGTGCTGCGGCTCGAGCTGCCCAAGGCGCCCCAGGTGCAGCCGCGCACGATCGAGGTCAAGGCCATCGAGAGCTGAACCCCGGAGACGAAGGAGACTGCGACCATGACCCAGACAGTGACCGTGAAGTCGCGCGAGGGCCGCCAGGCAGAGCGTCCCGCACGCGTGCTGCGTCCGCGCGTCGACCTGATCGAACGCGAGCGCGAGTGGACCTTGATCGCCGACCTGCCGGGCGTCGACAGCGAGGCGATCAGGATGCAGACCGAGAAGGGCAAGCTGCACCTGTGCGCCGAGCGGCGCGCCCTGCCCGAGCCGCCTGAGGGTGGCCGCTGGTTGATGCGCGAGCGGCCGCTGGGACGCTACGAGGCCACCTTCGAGCTCGGCGAGGGGATCGACACGGACGCGATCGGCGCCGACCTCAAGAACGGTGTGCTCGTCGTGCACCTGCCGAAGTGCGAGCGCCTGCAGCCGCGCAAGGTGGAGGTACGGGCTGGCTAGAGCTCTGACGGAGAGAACTGCGCATTCCTCGCCTCCAGTTCTTCTCCGCTCGGTCAGATAGCGCGAGCCCCAGAGCGGGCCGCGGCGCGCGTCGACGTGCCGCGGTCCGCCCCCTCCAGCGGGTTGAGTACGGGCTGGAGGCCGCCGCCCAAGGAGAGTGGCTGGCCTGCGCCGTGTTCTCACCAGCAGGGGATTCCCCAGCAGCTGCCCCGGACAAGCTCCTCCCGCCCCGCCGCGCGGACGGATGGGCGGCGCGGCGCCTGCGGCGGGGCGCCACGGCTCCGGATCGGTGCCTGGCGCGCAGATCCCGCAGCAGCAGCTCAGCGCACGACCCAGCTCGGGCCCTCACGCTCGAGACGCCAGCGGCCGGTGGGCGCGCTGGGCAGCCCGGCCGGCCCGATCCGCGCCGCGGCCGAGTAGGGGGGACGGACCTCGAGCGCGACCACGGCCCCCGGCTCGACGCCGAAGTGGGCTGGCGCGGCGCACTGGCCGAAGTAGGACGTCTGGGCGCCACAGGTGCGCAGCAGGCGCCGGCCGTCGGCCAGCGTGGCGATCAGCTGCGTGCCGGCTGGCGCCCCGTCGACGAAGAGCCCCGGCGTAGTGGCCGCATCGTTGCGCAGCAGACGCGCCGGGCCGCCGCACTGGGTCAGGAGCAGGTCCAGGTCACCGTCCGAGTCGAGGTCGCCACTGTAGAGGCCGCGGCCGACCCAGGGGCGCGTTCCCAGCCCGCCGGTGTGCGGCTCGAAGAGCTCGCGGAAGCGCCCGGGACCCAGATTCTCGAACAGCTGGGCGCGCTGCGCGTGCGTCTTGCCGTCGTGATAGAGCTGGATGTTGTCGATGATGTGGCCGTTGGCCACGGCGAGGTCGAGGTCGCCGTCGTGGTCGAAGTCGTCGAGCACCGTTCCGAAACCGACCGGCATGCGGCTTGGGGCCTCCAGACCGGCCGCGACGGTGCGGTCGCGGAAGAAGCCCCCGCCCTCGTTCACGTACAGGGTGTTCGATTCGTCGTCGAAGTTGGTCACCAGGATGTCGAGGTCGAGGTCGCCCTCGACGTCGCCGACCGCGATGCCCATCCCGGCCTCGGTCGCGCCGCGCTCGTCGACGCCCGTGCCGGAGAGCAGGGTGGAGTCGCGAAAGGTCGCGCCGCCCAGGTTCTCCCAGTAGCGGTTCTCGACGCTGTCGTTGGCGGTGTAGAGATCGAGGTCCCCGTCCGCGTCGAAGTCCTGGGCCACGACCCCCAGCGCCTTGCCCGAAGAGTCGGCCAGGCCCGCTTGCTGCGTAGCGTCGACGAAACGTCCGTCGCCCAGGTTGAGCCAGAAACGGTCGCGCAGGCCCGCGTAGGTGTCGGGGTGACAGGCCGAGCGCCAGCCCGGCTCCCGCCGGCCGCACCACAGCGGGTGGGCCAGGTCGACGAGCAGGTAGCCACACACGTACAGGTCGAGGTCGCCGTCGCCCTCGGCGTCGAAGAAGGTGGCGGCCGAGGTCCAGCGCTCGTCGGAGATCCCCGACTGAGCGGTTCGATCGGTGAAGCGCGCGCGCCCGTCGCCGGCGAGCAGCACATCGGCGCCGAGGTTGGTGACGTACAGGTCGAAGTGGCCGTCCCCGTCGGCGTCCCCGCAAGCCACGCCCATGCCGTAGCCGTCGTCGGCTGCGTCTCCGCTGCGGTCGGTTGCATCGCTGAAGCGACCGAGCCCGTCGTTGAGGTAGAGCCTGTTGACCGGCAGCGGACCGGACGGATCGAGGAAGGTTCCCGGCTCGCGACCCCCCAGGCGCATCGGGCCGCCCTGCACCAGGTAGATGTCGAGGTCGCCGTCCTCGTCGGGATCGAACAGCGCGGCGCCTGCGCCCATGGTCTCGGGGAGATGCTTCTCCGGCGTGAGCCCCGCGTCGTGGACGAAGTCCAGGCCCCAGGCCTGGGTCACGTCGGTGAACCACACCGGTCCGGCAGGCGGCGCGTCGGGCGCTGTCGCGGTTGCCGTCGCCTCGTGGTTGCCGCAGCCGGCGGCCAGCGCCGGGAGAAGCAGCGTGAGGCGGCTCACTGGCCGGGGTCCCTGCGGTAGGCGGCCCGGGCGGCCTCGATGCGCGCCGCGATGGCCGGGTCGGAAGGCCGCAGCTCTCCGGCCTTCAGAAAGCGCTGGACGGCCTCGATGGGGCGATCAGCCTGCATCAGCAAGTCGCCGGCACGGACGTACAGGCGCGCGTCGGGGAAGCGGGCGGCGGCGTTCTCGAGCGCTCGCACGGCGCCATCGAGGTCATGGCGGTCCTCGTCCAGCAGGCGCGCGTGGCGCAGGGCGATCGGCACGCTCTCGGCTCCTGCAGCCAGCGCGAGCGCGCGCTCGTAGAGAGCCTTGGCCTGATCGACTCGCCCTAGCGCGCGCTCGGCGTCACCCAGGGCCGCCAGGTTGGGCGCGTGCATGGGGGCCAGGTCGACGCTGCGCCGGGCGAAGTCGAGCTGGTCGAGCAGCGGCGTGAGGGCGCGGTGGCGCTCCAGCGTCTGCAGCCCCTCCTCGCGCTCACCCAGTGCGATCAGCGAACGCCCCAGACCGTAGAGCGCGGCGCCGTCGAGAGGATCGGCCTGGAGCGCGAGCCGGAAGGCGACCACGGCGCCGGCGTGATCGGCTTTCCGCGCGCGCGCGCGGCCCTCGAATCCGAGCAGTCGCGGTTCAGCCGCGCCGAGGAGAGAGCGCGCCCGCGCCAATTCGGCGTCGGTCTCGCGTCCAAGCGCCTCGAGGGCCTCCAGACGCATCAAGGCGTGGGCCGGGTCGTCCGGCGACAGCCGCGCGAGCGCCTCCTCCCAGCGCGCCAGCCTGTAGAGGGCGATCGCCCGCAGGTCGTCCGCCTCCGGCCCGAGCAGCTCCAGGGTCTGGAGGGCGGCGGCGTACCAGTGCACCTCGAGCTGGCGTTCGGCGAGGGTGCGCCGCAGGCCCTCCTCCCGGGGATGGCTCGATAGCCGCTGGCAGAGCGCCTCGATCGCCTCGACACGGCGCCCCGCGGCCCACAAGGCGTGTGGATCGCCCTGCTGCAGATGGAACGGCTGCAGCGCGAGCGGGAAGACGAGCAGAAGAGCGAGGCGCACCCGGCCATCGTAACCCCCCGGCGTTGGTCCCCGCGGTGCAGGCCTGAGGCGGCCTGCAGGCGGCCGGAGCCCGGTCCGACGGCCGGCGAAGTGCGCTCAGGCCTGTGGCTTGCGCCCGGCCGCCTGGCCGGGGACGAGGCGGGGTGCGACCGGGCGACGCTCTTTGCAGCGCGCGCACTCCTCGAAGAAGCGCGGGGTCGCCGACGGCGTCGCCTTGAGCGTCAAGCCCGTACCGTCGGTGTTCCAGGCGGTCTTGGGGTTTTCGGCGGCGGGTACCCAGGTGTGGCCGAGGATGGCGCAGAAGACGTTCATGGGCTGCGGCGGCTGGAGCCAGTCCGGCACCATAGCGGACCGACAGGGCCGTGGCTACCGGCCTCGGATCTGCGCGCGCCGCGCGCGGATTCCCGGAGTGGCAGCTCGCTCTCCGCCGACGCTGCGCATCCTGCCAGGCGGCGAGGAGCAGGCAGAGCAGGGAAGCACGTCGCGGGGCCGATGCGGGGGAGCGTTCGCCTCTCCGCCAGCAGGCACAGCGCGGGCCAGCGGCTCCTTCCGTGGGTTGCCGGCGTCCGCCAGCGCTGCGCAGCGGCGAGTAGGACTCTCAATCCGCGTCGGTGGTGTCGCCCAAGCGGCGCAGGGCCGCGAGGGAGGGGGCGTGGCCGGGCCGGAAGGCGAGCGCTTCCCGGTAGTGCTCGAGCGCCTGGGCACGCCGTCCTTGCACCTCGGCCATCACGCCGAGGTTGAAAGCCGGGGCGTAGGTCGCGGCGGCAGCGGAGCTCTCGGCCGCCCCGGGCGGGGCCAGGCCCAGGGCGAGGCAGCGGCGGAAGCCGCGCTCGGCGCGGGCGAGGTCGCCGGTGTCCAGCGCCAGCAAGGCGATCAGGAAGCAGGTG
>Ga0316622_100001438_pt1 | contig 15484 bp, 16 predicted proteins | sample OWC_Aug_OW2_C1_D_FD_207646 | JGI IMG/M metagenome (GOLD analysis project Ga0316622, IMG submission 207646) | Wetland soil microbial communities from Old Woman Creek delta, Ohio, United States - OWC_Aug_OW2_C1_D5_C | ecosystem: Environmental > Terrestrial > Soil > Wetlands | place: USA: Ohio... | reverse complement strand
GAGGAGCACGCTTACACCTACAGCCGTCTCTACCGCGAGGTGAACCGCTTCGCGAACGCCCTGAAGGGCCTCGGGGTGAAGAAGGGCGACCGGGTCATCATTTACATGCCCCTGACGCCCGAGGGGATCATCACCATGCTGGCCTGCGCGCGGATCGGCGCCATCCACTCGGTTGTCTTCGCCGGGATGGGGACGCAGGCGCTCAAGTCGCGCATCGAGGACTGCAAGGCGAAGGTGATCGTCTGCTCGGACTTCACCTTCCGGCGCGGGAAGAAGATCCCCCTGAAGGGGATCATCGACGAGGCGGTGAAGGACCTCGAGTTCGTCGAGAAGGTCGTCGTCCACCGGCGCGGCTCGCGCTTCGGCGTCGAGCCGGGGGTCTTCGAGAGCGAGCGCGAGTGCGACTTCTACGGGATCCAGGATCCCCGGGCCATCCACTGCGCACCCGAGCCGATGGACGCCGAGGACCCGATCTTCATCCTCTACACCTCGGGTACGACGGGGAAGCCGAAGGGGGTCGTCCACGCCACGGGCGGCTACATGGTCGGCGTGACCTACCTGGCGCGCGCCTTCTACCAGATCGGCGACCGGGACGTTTACTGGTCCACCTCGGACATCGGGTGGATCGTCGGCCACTCCTTCATCGTCTACGGCCCTCTCTCCTGCGGGGCGACCGTCTTCACGCGCGAGGGGGTCCCCGACTTCCCGTCGCCCGAGGTGACGTGGGAGCTCTGCGAGCGTTTCGGCGTGAACCTGATCTTCACCGCGCCGACCGCGATGCGGATGTGGATGAGCCACGGCGCGGCCGCCCCGGCGAAGTACGACCTGTCGCGCCTCCGGCTGATCGCCTGCGCCGGCGAGCCGCTCAACCCCGAGGCGCACCTCTGGGCGCAGAAGAACCTCGTCGGCCAGTCGAACGGCATGGTCGTCGACAACTTCTGGCAGACCGAGGTGGCCGGCCCGATGCTCGGGACGCTCCCGACCTTCGAGGCGCGCCCCGGCAAGGTCGGGAAGGCCCTCCCCGGAATCGTCGCCGACATCGTCGACCTCAAGGGGAACTCGCTTCCCGACGGCAGCGGCGGCCTCCTCGTCCTCCGGCGGCCGGTCCCCTACATGCTCCGGACCGTCTGGGGCGACCACGCAAGGTATGAGAAGTACTGGCAGCAGATCCCGGGCTGCTATACCTGCGGCGACATCGCCGTCCGGGACAAGGACGGGTGGTTCGCCGTGCTCGGCCGCTCGGACGACGTCATGAACGTCGCCGGGCACCGGATCGGGACGGCCGACGTCGAGGGCTCCCTCATCCGCCATCCTGCGGTCGCCGAGAGCGCCGTCATCGGGCTCCCCGACCCCGTGAAGGGGGAGAAGATCGCGGCCTTCGTCGTCCTGAAGGCGGGACACCAGGCCAGCCCCGCCCTCATCGCCTCGCTGAAGGACCACGTCCGGCAGGACCTCGGGCCGATCGCCCAGCCGGCCGAGATCGAGATCCGGCCGAGTCTTCCCAAGACGCGGAGCGGGAAGATCGTCCGGCGCTACCTGAAGGCGCAGGCGATGGGCGAGGACCCCGGCGACCTCTCGACCCTGGCCGACTGAGCCGCGGCCCTACCGCGGGCCGGCCGGGACGGGCCGGTCCGCGGGAAGGGACCAGGTCGCGAGAGCCCCGATCAGAGGGAAGGCGGCGCCGAGCAGGAGAGGCGCGGCCACGCCCATGTGGTCGGCGAGCTTCCCGAGGAAGGGGGCGACGATCCCCCCCGCCGTGACGGCGAGGCCGAGGGTCGCCCCGGACGCCGTCCCGACGCGGTTCGGCAGGTACTCCTGCGCCATCACGACGAGGACGCTGAAGGGAACGTAGAGGACGACTCCGACCGGGACGAGGAGGGCCGCCGCGAGCCGGACGTCTCGTGCCGTGGCGAGGGCGGCGAGGAGCGGGACGAGGAGGAGGAGTGCGGAGAGGACGACGATCCGGCGCCCGAACCGGTCCGCGAGGCGCCCGCCGAGGAGGGTGCCCGCGACGCCGGCCCCCATGACGACCGAGAGGGCGACGCCCCCTTCCGCCTTCGTCCGGCCGAGGAGCTGGACCCAGAACAGGGGGATGAAGGTGGAGAGAGCGGCGTAAGCCATCGCGCGCGTCATCACCGCGACGGAGAGCCTTCCGAAGAGCCCCCAGCGGTCGGCCGGGGCGTCCGCGGCGCCAACCTCGCCGGCCTCTCTCCGGCGGACGGCGGGAGGAGCGAAGCGGCGCAGGTTGACGGCGAGAGCGGCCGCGACGAGGAGCATCGGAACGAGGAGGACCAGCGAAGCGCGGAGTCCCCACCCGAGGACGAGGGGCGTGACGACGAGCGGGCCGGTCGCGATGCCGAGGTTCCCGCCGATGGAGAAGAAGCTGAGGCCCGTGGCGCGCCGCGGCCCCGCTGCGTGGCTCGCCCAGCGCGTCGCCTCGGGGTGGAAGGCGGCCGCGCCGAAGCCCATCAGGGCCACGGCCGCGGCGATGAGGGCGTAGGTCGGCGCCGCCCCGGCGAGGGCGAGGCCCGTTCCGGCCGCCGCGACGCCGGCGGGAATGAGCCACGGGGCCGGGCGGCGGTCGGCGAAGAGCCCGAAGGCCGGCTGCGTGGCCGACGCGGCGACGCTGGCCGCGAGGACGAGCCCTCCGGCCGCGGCATAGGTCAGCCCCCGCTCGGAGATGAAGAAGGGGAGGAGCGCCGGGAGCATCCCCTGGTTCAGGTCGGTCATCAGGTGGCCGAACGAGAGGGTCGCGATGAGCCGGCGGTTCATCACCGCGACCGTTTTGAGTGACGGGCCGCCGGGCGTCAAGAACTAAAATCGGGATCGGAACCGGAGGTGCCGCGATGCTCGCCGGAACGCTTCTCGCTCTGATCGTCGCCGCGGGGTCCGGGGACGCGGCGACTGCCCCGTCGCCAACGCCGACCCCCGTCTCTTCGAAGCCCCGGACGCTGGCCGACGTCGCAAGGGAGAACAAGGCGCGCGGCGAAAAGAAGGCAGGGACCTTCTCGGTCGCCGGAGGGGGTGAGGTGGACCCCGTTCCGGAGGAGCCGTCGAAGGGGAGAGCGTCGGCGGCCTCGACCTCCACGCCGGGCGGAGCGACGGGCGGGGACGAGGCTTACTGGCGGGGCAGGGCGCAGAAACTCCGGGAGGAGCTGGAGAGCGCGCGCCGGGAGGAGGCCGAAGGGGACGCCCGGCTTCGGGAAGCCCTGACGAAGGCGCGCAACAGCGAGGAGATGGCGAAGTTCGCCGACGAGATCCGGCGGCAGGCCACGATCTGCCGGATCCGCGCCGAGTCGGCCCGGAAGCAGCTCGACGCGCTTCCCGAAGAGGCCCGCCGTGCCGGGGCGAGCCCCGGCTGGATCCGCTGAGGCGGAGCCTTACTCGCCGAAGAGGAGGTACGTTCCGACGTCGCCTCGCGCATAAGTCGGCTCGATCACGCGGGGAGCCGACGCGAGAAGCCGGAGAGGGGCGAAGAGGCGCGCGTAGGTCTCCGCGCTCCGGCCGACGGTGCACATCCCCTCCGGGTCGCCGGTCTCCCCCCAGCGGTGGGACGGGTCGGTCTCCTCGCAGATCAGGACCCGCCCGCCGGGCGCCCGGATCCGGCGGATCTCGGCGGCGACGGCTCCGGCGACCGGATCGACGAGGTGCTGCAGGACGGTGAAGGTGAGAACGAAGTCGAACGCGGCGTCGCGGGACGGGAGGCGGGCGAGCGTGGCGACGCGGGAGATCTCCGCCCCCGGGTGGAGGCGCGTCGCCTCGGCGGCGAACTCGGGCTGGCGCTCGAAGCCGGCGACCCGGTCGGCGAACTCGGAGAGGACCGGCAGGAGGCGACCGTAGCCGCAGCCGACCTCGGCCGCTGCGGCCAGCCTCCGGCCGCCGCTCGCCTCGGCGAGGAACCGGCGGACTCCCGCCTGCTCGAGGTAGGTCCGAAGGGCGAAGGCGGGAAAGTCGACGTCGACGACGTCGCGGAGCGTCCAGGCCTTGAAAGGGGGCGGGCCGTCCGGAGTCATACCCTCTCCTCGCGTCTCATCGGCCCGGGACGACGATCCCGGCGAGGCCCAGACCGGAGAGAGAGGCGGCCGCCGCGTCCGCCGCCTCCCGTGTCGGATAGGGGCCGAACTTCACCCGCTTGAGCCCCTGGTAGTCCTCGATCCACGGCGACGGATAGTCTGCCGCGAGGCGCTCGCGGAGGCGCTTCGCGTTCTCCTCGTTGCCGAAGGCGCCGGCCTGTACGGCCCAGACGGGCTTCACCGTCGAGGAGGCGCGGGCGAGATCGGCGGCGTCGGCGGCCCGGATCCGCTGGTTCGTTCCGAGCGTCACGACCGTGAGGGTCACGGGGACGACGCCCGCCACGACGGCGTCGATCTCGGCCGCGGCCGCCTTCGACAGGTCGACGATCCGCCCCGCCACGAAGGGGCCCCGGTCGTTGATCTTCACCCGGACCACTTTCCCGTTCGACTCGTTCCTCACGTCGGCCACCGTGCCGAGCGGCAGGGTCCGGTGGGCGGCGGAGATCTTCTCGGGGCGGAAGATCTCGCCGCTGGCCGTCGGAAGTCCGGCGAACTCGGCGCCGTACCACGAAGCGAGGCCTCGCTCCGAAGGGCCGGTCGCGGGCGGAGAAGGCTCCCGCGGCGGCGCGGGGCGCGAGGCGCAGGCGAGGACGAGGAGCGAGAGGGCCGCGGCGGCGGCGGCGCGGGCCGGGCTCCGGGGCGTCAGACCCGGACCTCGGCGGCGGCTCCGCGCCCGGCGTCCGGATCCGCGGCGAGGAGCGGGTCGATCTCGGCTGCGAGGAACTCGTCCACCTGCTCGGGCGCGCGCCCGATGAACCGGGCCGGGTCGGCCGCGGCGGCGATCTCGGCCGGAGAGAGGCCGAAGGCCGGGTCGGCCGCGATCCGCGAGAGGAGGTCGTTCTCGCCTCCCCGCTCCTTGATCCTCTCGCCCGCCGCCTGCGCCACGACGCGAATCCGCTCGTGGAGCTGCTGGCGGTCGCCCCCTTTCCTCACGGCCGCCATCAGGATGTTCTCGGTGGCGAGGAAGGGGAGTTCCTGGTCGAGATGACGCCGGACGACGTTCTCGTGGACGACGAGCCCGTCCGCCACGGCGTCCCACAGGAGGAGGATGGCGTCGGAGGCCAGGAAGCACTCGGGGAGGGCGAGGCGCCGGTTGGCCGAGTCGTCGAGCGTCCGCTCGAACCACTGCGTCGCATGCGTCCAGTGGCCGCTCTCGGCGCCGACGAGGAGCCAGCGGGCGAGGGCGTTGATCCGCTCGGCCTTCATCGGGTTCCGCTTGTAGGGCATCGCCGAGGAGCCGACCTGCTTCGCGCCGAACGGCTCTTCCACCTCCTTGAGGTGCTGGAGGAGCCGAAGGTCGTTGCCGAACTTCGAGGCCGAGGACGCGAGTCCGGCGAGGGCCGACAGGATCAGCGCGTCCTGCTTTCGCGTGTAGGTCTGGCCCGAGACGAGGAGACGGCCGGGGAACCCGGCCTTCTCGGCGACGAGACGGTCGAGCTGGTCCGCCTTGTCGACGTCGCCGTCGAAGAGGGCGACGAACGAGGCCTGCGTCCCGGTCGCCCCCTTGCAGCCGAGGAAGCGGAGCTCGTCGGCGCGCCGCGTCAGCTCGCGGTAGTCGAGGGAGAGGTCCTGAAGCCAGAGGCAGGCCCGCTTGCCGACGGTCGTCGGCTGCGCCGCCTGGAAGTGGGTGAAGCCGACGCAGGGTAGGTCGCGCCAGGTCCGGGCGAAGGCCGCGAGGCGCGCCATGACGCGGACGGTCCGCCGTCCGAGGAGGCGCAGCGCCTCGCGAAGGAGAAGGAGGTCGGCGTTGTCGCCGACGAAAGCCGAGGTCGCCCCGAGGTGGAGGACCCCCTTGGCGGCCGGGGCGACTTCGCCGAGCGCGTGGAGGTGCGCCATGACGTCATGCTTCGTCTCGCGTTCGTACCGGTCGGCTGCGGCCAGCTCGGCGTCCGTCGGAACGAGGTGCTCCCGGAGCTGGGAGAGGGCGGACTCCGGGATCGGGAGCCCCAGCTCCCTCTCGGCCTCCGCGAGCCAGAGCCAGAGCCTCCGCCACATGGCGAACTTCTGGCGCGCCGAGAAGAGGGCCGACATCTCGGCCGAGGCGTAGCGGACGCTGAGGGGGTTCTCGTAACGATCGGCGGGGGAGACGGGTGTCGTCATCGGGGGCTCACTCCTCCGGCTCGTCGGGGACGAAGAACTCCGACGGGTCGTCGTTCCCGCAGACCGTGCAGAGCGCCTGCACGATGACCCCCCGCCGCTGGTCGATCTCGAAGGTGTAGCAGGGGGACTCGCAGTTCCGGCATTCGACGAAATCGATGTCGGCGGGGTTCGGCAGCCGCTCCATCGCCGGCCCTCCTCCTTGAGCGTCGGGGTCAGGTTAGCACCGTTCCCCTGCTACGATGAGCCGGCCCGGCGCGCGGGCGGGCCCCCTCCCATGACGCTCTCCGTGACCTCCGAGATCGGCACGCTCCGGTCCGTCCTCGTCCACCTCCCGGGGCGCGAGATCGACCGGATGGTCCCTTCGATGATGCGGGACCTCCTGTTCGACGACATCCTCTTCGGAGCGAGAGCCCGCGAGGAGCACCGCCGCTTCCAGAAGATCCTCGGTCTCGTGGCGGAGGAGGTGCTCGACGTCCGCGACCTGATCGAGGAGGTGCTTGCCGATCCGGCGCGGAAGACGGCGCTGCTCGGGGATCTGGCCCGCGACCTCGGCTGGAACGCCGGGCTCACGGCGCGGCTCGAGCCCCTCTCTCCGTCGGCGCTCGCCGCGGCCCTCATCGAAGGGGTCCCGCGCGAGGAGCCGGCGATCTCCGACTCGATCGACTCCCTTTTCCTCCTGCCGCCGGTGCCGAACTACTTCTTCCAGCGCGACCCGGCCGTCGTCGTCGGCGACCGGGTCGTGAGGGCCTCGATGGCAACGCCCGCGCGGCTCCGCGAGCCGCTCCTCTCCGGCGCCGTCTTCGCGCATCACCCCCGATTCGCCCGTCCCGGCGGCCCGTTCTGGTTCCGGGAGTTCTCGTCCGCCTGGGGGCCGCCGGTCTCCTGGGCCCGGATGCGGCCGACTCTGGAAGGGGGCGACGTCCTGGTCCTCCGGGAGGACCTCCTGGCGATCGGCTATTCCGAGCGGACGGAGAAGACGACGATCGAGCGGCTTGCCGAGGCCCTGAAACGGGAGAAGTCTCCCGTGAAGCGGATCGTCGTCGTCGGCATTCCGCCGGCCCGCTCGTACATGCACCTCGACACGGTCTTCACCGTCGTCTCGGAGGGCGAGGCGCTCTGCTACGGACCGATGATCCTCGCGGGGGGCGCCGAGGAGGCCGACGTCTACGAGGCCGACCTGACGAAGCGGGAGATCACCTGGACGACGGCGAACGACCTCCTTTCGGCGCTTCGGGCGCGGAGGCTCGACCTGTCGCCGATTCCCTGCGGCGGGGCCGACCCGATCGACCAGCAGCGCGAGCAGTGGACGGACGGCGCGAACGCGTTCGCCCTCGCTCCCGGGATCATCGTCTGCTACGAGCGGAACGAGCGGACCGCCGAGCAGCTCGCCGCACACGGCTTCGCGATCGTGAGGGACGACGATCTCCTTCTCGGCCGGACGGAGCTCGCCACGAAGCGGGGACGGAAGTACGCCATCCAGCTCTCCTCGACGGAGCTCGCCCGCGCGCGGGGCGGGCCCCGCTGCATGACGATGCCGCTTGTCCGCGAGGAGCTCTGATCCCGATGGCGCACGCCGTTCGCCTCACCGCGATGCTTCTCGCCGCCGCGCTCCTGCCGGCGGCCGCCGGGTGCGGCCGGCGCGCGGCACCCGTCCGTCCGGCGGCGGCGTCTCCCGAGGCCCCGGGCGAGACGGCGGAAGCCCGCGTGAAGCGGGCCGAGGCGGCCGCGAAGCTCCCGGCCCAGCCCGGCGTGGCGGCCGAGCGCGTGCCGCTCCTGTCGTCGCCCGACTTCGGCTCCTCCCAGGTGGGAACTCTCCTCGAGGGGACCGAAGTGGAGGTCGTCCTCGTCGAGCCCGACTTCTACGGCATCCGGACGCCGGCGAAGGGGCTCGCCTTCGCCCCCGCCCGCTCCATCCGCCTCCTTCCGGCTCCCTTGCCGACGCCCACCTCGATGGCGCGCCCGCGCCGTGAGATCGTCCCCGAGATCCTGCCCGCCCCGCCCGCGCCGGGAACGGCGGAACCCGCGCGCGACTAGGGGATAATTCTCGGTTACGCGCATGCTTGAACTCGTCTATGAGGTCGACGGAAAGGTCCAGCGGACGCCGCTGAAGGGGACCGAGATCACGCTCGGACGGTCGGCCGACAACGGCGTCGTCCTGAACGACTTCTCCGTCTCCCGCCGCCACGCCCTCTTCGTCCTCGACGGCGGGCAGTGGTGGGTCGTGGACCAGCATTCCACGAACGGTCTCAAGGTGAACGGCGAGTTCGTCGAGCGGCGGGCTCTCGCGGCGGGCGACGTCGTGACGGTGGGCGTCTTCACGCTGACGGTCCGGGAGGAGGCGCGCCCGAAGTCCCTCCTCGATGCGTCCTTCGGCGACCCGAGCGCCACGTTCGTCCGCTCGATCGCCGACTTCAACAAGGATTTCCAGCTCGACGCGGGCGCGGCCTCCTCCGTCGACCTCTCGAGCACCCTCCTCGGCCGCCGCGTTCCCCCCTCGCAGAAGCGCGAGAAGATCTTCGAGATCCTCGTCCAGGTCGCGAAGACGCTCATCGTCGCGCGCGAGGTGAACGAGATCCTGGAGAAGGTCGTCGAGCTCCTCTTCGGGCTGCTCCCGGCCGAGCGCGCGGCGGTCGTTCTCCTCGACGAGACGGGGCGCCCGGTCCCGATGCTGGCGCGGCAGAAGGGGAAGAAGGGCCTCGAGGGGGTCGAGCCCTTCTCCCACACGATCGTCGAGACCGTCGTCCGGCAGAAGATCGCGATCCTGACCTCCGACGCGCTGGCCGACGGCCGGTTCGAGTCGGGACAGTCGATCCGGATCCAGCAGATCCGCTCGGCGATGTGCGTCCCGCTCTGGAACCGGGACCACGTCATCGGGGCCCTCCACGTCGACACGCCCCTGAAGGCGGGGAGCTTCACGGCCGAGGACCTGGACCTCCTGACGGCCCTCGGGAACTTCGCGGCGGTCGCCATCGAGCGGGCCCGGCTCCAGGGGCGGATCGAGAGGGAGGAGCGGATCCGGGAACGCCTCTCGCGATATCACTCGCCGGGGGTCGTCGAGGAGATCGTCTCCGAGTCCCCGGGCGCCATCGAGAAGGTCCGGACGCGCGCCGTCAGCGTCCTTTTCGCCGACGTCGTCGGCTTCACGACGCAGGCCGAGACGATGGAGCCGGAGGCCCTCTCGCGGTTCCTCTCCACCATCTTCACCTTCGCGGCGGACGCGATCTTCGCCCAGGGGGGGACGCTCGACAAGTTCATCGGCGACGCCGTCATGGCCTTCTTCGGCGCTCCGTTTCCGCAGTCGGACCATCCCCGCCGGGCCGTGGCGACGGCGGCCCGGATGATCGAGGCGGTGACGTCCTGGAACGCCGAACGGGCCGCGCGCGGGGAGCACGCGGTGGCGATCCGCATCGGCATCAACACCGGGAACGCCGTCGTCGGGGACATCGGCTCGGACCAGCGCGTCGACTACACGGTCCTCGGCAACACCGTGAACGTGGCGGCGCGGCTCGAGGAGCACGTCGCGGGGCCGAACGAGATCGTGGTCGGCGAGGAGACGGCGCGGCTCGCCGGGGAGGACTTCAGCTTCGAGCCGCTCGGAGAGGTGAAGCTCAAGGGACTCACGAAGGGGCTCCCGGCCTACCGGGTGAAGCTCGACGCGCGGGGCGTCCCGGTCCGCCCCGTCCGGACCTGAGGGGCCGCGTGCCCGTTCGGGACGAGATCGCGTTTGTCACGTCGAACCCGGGGAAGGCGCGCGAGGCCGCGCACTTCCTCGGCCGCGAGGTCTCACCCGTGCCGCTCGACCTCCCCGAGATCCAGTCGCTCGACTTCGCGGAGGTGGCGCGGGGGAAGGCGCTCGCGGCGGCCGCCGCCCTCGGGCGCGCCGCCCTCGCCGAGGACTCGGGCCTCGAGATCCGGGCCTTCGGGGGCTTCCCCGGACCGATGACGAAGTGGATCACGGCCGGGCCCCTCGGGCCCGCGGGCCTGGCGCGGATGCTGGACGCCTTCTCCGACCGCAGCGCGACGGCCGTCTCGGCGCTCGCCCTCGCCCGCCCGGGGGACCGCCCCGGGGACGTCGTCGTGGCGGTCGGCCGCCGCGACGGGACGATCGCATCGTCGCCGCGCGGATCGCACGGGTTCGGCTGGGACGGGATCTTCGTCCCCGAAGGGAGCGGGAAGACCTACGCGGAGATGCCGCCGGAGCAGAAGAACCGCGAGTCCCACCGGGCGCGGGCCTTCGCGGCGCTCGCCGAGGCGCTCAGCCGCTGACCGACGCTCCGGCGCGGGCGCGGAGGCGCGCCGCCAGCTCGTCGACCTTCGCGAGGAGCTCCTCCTTCGTCCCGCTGCTCGTCAGGACGACGTCGGCCGCCTTTTCGCGCTCCTCGTCGCGGAGCTGCGCCGCGATCCGCCGCTTCAGCCCTTCGCGCTCCGTCTCGCCGCTCCGCCGGACGGCGCGCTCGAGGCGGAGGGGCTCCGGCGCCGAGACGGCGACGATGACGTCGAAGCGGCTCCGCCCCCCGCTCTCGACGAGGAGGCTCGCCTCGACGACGGCGAGGGCGTCTCCCGCCCGCTCGCGCTCCTCGAGCCACCGTTCCTGGACCGCGAGGACGAGGGGGTGGATCCGCGCGTTCAGCCGCGCGAGGGCGGCCGGGTCGCCGAAGACCTTCCCGGCGAGACGGGAGCGGTCGACCGCTCCCGACCGGTCGAGGAACTCCTCGCCGAACTCCGCGGCGACGGCGCGGGCCCCGGCGGCTCCCGGCCGGTAGAGGTCGTGGACGACGGCGTCCGCGTCGAGGACCGGAATGCCGTTCTCCGCGAGCCGCGCGGCGACCGTGCTCTTGCCGGAGGCGAGGCCTCCCGTCAGGCCCACCCGGAGAAGGCGGCCCGGCACGGCGAGGGCCTCAGCCCCCCCGCCGGGCCGTCGCGAGGGCGAGCGTGTTCGCGAGGAGCATCGCGATCGTGAGCGGCCCGACGCCCCCGGGGACGGGCGTCAGGCGGCCGGCGCGCGCGCCGACGGTCGCGGGGTCGCAGTCTCCCACCAGGGTCGAGCCCTTCTTCTCGAACTCGGCCCGCCGCGCCTCGTCGCCCGGGAAATAGCGTTGAAGGTCGGCGGGCTCCGTGACCCGGTTGATCCCGACGTCGACGACGACGGCCCCCTCCTTCACGAAGTCGCCCGTGACGAAGCCGGGCTTCCCCATGGCGGCGACGAGAAGGTCCGCTTCCCGGCAAAGCCCGGGAAGGTCTCTCGTCTTCGAGTGCGCGACCGTCACCGTGGCGTCGGCGTGCATCAGGAGGAGAGCCATCGGCCTCCCGACGATGTCGCTCCGCCCGACGACGACGGCTCGCGTCCCACGAAGCCCGATCCCCTCGCGGCGGAGGAGCTCCATGATGCCGGCGGGCGTGCAGGGGCGCGGGCCCGGACGGTTCTGGACGAGGCGGCCGACGTTGACGGGATGGAAGCCGTCGACGTCCTTGGCGGGGTCGACGGCCTCCAGGACGCGCGCCGCCCGGATCTGCGGAGGAAGCGGAAGCTGGACGAGGATCGCGTCGACGGTCTCGTCCCGGTTCAGGGCGTCGATGGACCGGAGGAGCTCCTCCTCGGCGAGATCGGCCGGGTACCGGAGCGTCCGGGAGGCGATGCCGACCTCCTCGGCCGCCTTCCCCTTGCTCCGGACATAGACCGCGCTCGCGGGGTTGTCGCCGACGAGGACCGCGGCGAGCCCCGGGACGATTCCCCGTGCGGCGGCGGCCCGGACCCCCTCCGCCACCTCGGCCCGGATCTGTGCGGAGACCTTCTTGCCGTCGAGAGCGAGAGCCTTCATTCCCCTATTCTGACCCGGCGCGGCGTCCTTGACACGCCCCGCGGGGTGACGTATCTTTTCGGCCCTTCGTGGGAAAGGGCTTGCCCGATCCCGCGGTCGTCAGCCGTCGGGGCTCTGGTCTTTTCGATGCATCCGCGTGGGCCGCATCGGACCGACTTGCGGCCCCGGATGATCAAACCCGGGGGTTTTCCCCCGTCCTTCCGACCGGAGCGCCCCATCCCGTGAGCATGCGAACGCCGCTTCCCAAGACCTCCGAACTCTCCCGCCGGTGGATCGTCGTCGACGCCGACGGCAAGGTCCTCGGACGGCTCGCGACCCAGGTGGCACGCCACCTCACGGGAAAGACGAAGCCGCACTACACCCCCTTCCTCGACACGGGCGACTTCGTCGTCGTCGTCAACGCCGAGAAGGTCGTCCTGACCGGCCGCAAGGAGGGCGTGAAGCTCTACCGGCACCACACGGGCTTCCCGGGCGGCCTGAAGCAGATCGTCGCGGCGAAGCTCCGGGTGGAGCGCCCCGAGCGCCTCATCGAGGCGGCCGTCCAGGGGATGCTCCCGAAGACGAAGCTCGGCCGGAAGATGCTGAAGAAGCTGAAGGTCTACGCCGGACCTCACCACCCGCACGCGGCTCAGGTGCCGGCCGCCGCCACCGCCTGATCGAAAAGGAGAACCGAAGCCTTGACCAGCCAGCAGTACCAGTCGGTGGGCCGACGGAAGGAATCGGTGGCCCGCATCTACCTTCGTCCCGGCACGGGCGTCGTCTCGGTGAACGGCCGGAAGTTCGAGGATTACTTCCCGAACGACGTGCTGAAGATGGTCATCCGCCAGCCCCTCCAGCTGACCGAGACGACCGACAAGTTCGACGTCGTGGCGACGGTGGACGGAGGCGGCGTGGCCGGCCAGGCAGGCGCGATCCGGCACGGGATCGCCCGGGCTCTCTGCCTCTTCAACGTCGAGCTCCGGCCGACGCTCAAGAAGGCCGGCCTCCTGACGCGCGATTCGCGGATGAAGGAGCGGAAGAAATACGGTCAGCGCGGGGCCCGTGCCCGCTTCCAGTTCTCCAAGCGGTAACGGGAGAGTGAGCAGCATGAGCCAGATCACGATGAAGGAGCTCCTCGAGGCCGGTGTCCACTTCGGCCACCAGACGAAGCGCTGGAACCCGAAGATGAAGAAGTACATCTTCGGGAAGCGGAACGGCATCTACATCATCGACCTCCAGAAGACGCTGAAGTGCTTCCGGGAGGCGGCCGCCATCGTGACGGACGTGGCGTCGCAAGGGAAGAACATCCTCTTCGTCGGCACCAAGCGCCAGGCGCAGGACGCCATCTACGAGGAGGCCAACCGGTGCGGAATGTTCTACGTGAACAACCGCTGGCTGGGAGGAACCCTCACGAACTTCGTCACGATCCGCAAGTCGGTCTCCCGCCTGAAGGAGATCGAGGCGATGCTGGCCGACGGGTCGGACGCCATCCTGACGAAGAAGGAACGGATCCATCTCGAGCGCGAGAAGGCGAAGCTCGCGAAGAACCTGATCGGCATCAAGGAGATGGACGAGCTGCCCGACGTCCTTTTCGTGATCGACCCGAAGAACGAGGCGATCGCGGTGCAGGAGGCGCGGAAGCTGCGCATCCCCGTCGTGGCGGTCGTCGACACGAACTGCGACCCGGACGACATCGACTACGTCATCCCGGGCAACGACGACGCGATCCGTGCCATCAAGCTCTTCACCGGGAAAGTCTCCGACGCCGTCCTCGAGGGGCTGCACGCCCAGGAGGAGCGCTTCGTCGGAAAGGTCGAGCACGGCGACGACGAGCCGATGCCGACCAACTTCCAGGTCGCCGAGCCCGCGAAGGTTCCCGAGGACGTTCCGACGGTTCCGGCGTAAGAACGAACCCGAACGATCACGGGCCGCGCGGGGACATCGCCCGGCGCGGCCCTTTTTCACGCGAGGACGAAACGAAATGGCGATCACGGCTTCACAGGTCAAGGAGCTCCGGGACAAGACGGGCGCGGGCCTTCTGGACTGCCAGAACGCGCTCAAGGAGACGAATGGAAGCGTCGAGGAGGCCGAGAAGATCCTCCGCAAGAAGGGTCTCGCGGACGCCGCCAAGAAGGCCGGGCGCGTGGCGGCCGACGGGCTCATCGGCTACCGGGTCGAGGGGGGCACGGCGGCCCTCGTCGAGCTGAACTGCGAGACCGACTTCGTCGCCAAGACCGACGACTTCCGGAAGGCCCGGCAGATCCTCGCCGAGGCCGTCTTCGCCCACGCCGCCTTCGGAGACGCCCCGTCCCTCGACCCCGAAGCCGTCAAGGCCCTCGCCGCACCGTCCGGGCTCCCGGGAGCGTCCGGGACGATCGCCGACTGGCTGAAAGCCTTCACCGCGAAGACGGGGGAGAACACGCAGCTCCGCCGCGCGGCGCGGATCGCGGCGGGCCCCGGCGCCTCGCTGACGCTCTACGCCCACACGGGAGACAAGAACGTGGTCGTCCTCGAGACGACCGGATGCGACGAGGCGCTGGCGAAGGATCTCGCCATGCAGGTGGCGGCCCTGGCGCCCCTCTACGCCACCCGCGAAACCGTGCCGCCGAAGGCGCTCGAGGAGGAGCGGGAGATCGCCCGCGCCAAGGCGGCGGCGGCCGGCAAGCCGGCGAACGTCGTCGAGAAGATGGTCGAGGGGATGGTGAACAAGTGGTTCGGCGAGGTCGTCCTCGTCGACCAGCCGTTCGTCAAGGACGACGCGAAGAAGGTCTCCCAGGTCGTGGCCGAGCGGGGCGGGCCGGGCGCGCGCGTCGTGAGGTTCGTGCGCCTGAAGGTCGGAGAGGGGGTCGAGAAGAAGACGGCCGACCTCGCCGCCGACGTGGCCGCGCTGACGAAGTAGCCATGGGCGACGCGCCCCGATACCGCCGGGTCCTTCTGAAGCTCTCCGGGGAAGCCCTCCTCGGCAGCCAGCCCTTCGGAATCGAGCCGGCGATGGTCGCGCGCATCGCCGACGAGCTCGCGGAGGTCGGTGCCCTCGGGGTCGAGATCGCCGTCGTCATCGGCGGCGGGAACATCATCCGCGGCGTCTCCGCGGCCGAGCAGGGGATCGACCGGGTCACGGGCGACTCGATGGGAATGCTCGCGACCGTCATCAACGCCCTCGCGCTGCAGGACGCGATGGAGAAGCGGAAGGTCTACACGCGGGTCATGACGGCCTTCGAGGTCCGCGCCGTGGCCGAGCCGTTCATCCGGCGCCGTGCCATCCGGCACCTCGAGAAGAAGCGGTGCGTCATCTTCGCCGGAGGGACCGGGAACCCCTTCTTCACGACCGACTCGGCGGCGGCTCTCCGTGCCAACGAGATCCGGGCCGACGCGATCCTCAAGGCGACGCGTGTCGACGGGATCTTCACGGCCGACCCGAAGAAGGACCCGGCGGCGAAGCTCCTGCCGCACGTCACCTACCAGGAGGTCCTCGAGAGGCGGCTGGCCGTGATGGACGCCGCCTCGATCGCT
>Ga0316622_100001437_pt1 | contig 15488 bp, 13 predicted proteins | sample OWC_Aug_OW2_C1_D_FD_207646 | JGI IMG/M metagenome (GOLD analysis project Ga0316622, IMG submission 207646) | Wetland soil microbial communities from Old Woman Creek delta, Ohio, United States - OWC_Aug_OW2_C1_D5_C | ecosystem: Environmental > Terrestrial > Soil > Wetlands | place: USA: Ohio... | reverse complement strand
TCCGGAGCGCGTGGACCTCTGGGTAGACCATGTGCCGGTGGTGCGAAACGGCATGAGCCTCGGGCTCCGCGCCGAGTCGGCGGCCAACCGCAGGCTGCGGCGGCGCGAATTCGCACTGATCGCGTCCTTGCGGGTCGGACGGGCGGAAGCGCGTATGTGGACGACGGACCTTTCCGAGGCGTATGTGCGGATCAACGCCGGCTACCGGACCTGAGCTCCGGGTGCCGGCGGGTCGAATGGTCGATTTGTCGAATCGTCAATGGGCGCGCCCGGACGCGATGTTTCCCGTTTTGACCAATTGACCACTGGACCGCTCGACGAGCCGAGTCGCCCGCGGCGGGTGTACCCGCCGCGGGCGAAAGCCCTTGCCGGTTTTGCGACAGCTGTGATATAAAACACAACGGCCCGCCACTCCGGCGGGCCAAATTCACACGCGCGCGGATCCCCGCGGGGGTGTCCGACCGAGACAGGCGGACTCCGCGGAGGCGTGAGGCGCGCGGCGGCCCAACCGACACGAGGAGGATGACCATGGCTGGCGTGACCATCAAAGATCTGCTGGAGGCCGGTGTGCACTTCGGGCATCAGACCAAGCGCTGGAACCCGAAGATGAAGAAGTTCTTGTTCGGCGAGCGTAACGGGATTTATATCATCGACCTGCAGAAGACGCTCAAGCGGTTCGAGGAGGCACAGGGGTTCGTCCGGGACCTGGCGGCGCAGGGCGGCACGGTCCTGTTTGTCGGCACGAAGAAGCAGGCGGTGGAGGCCATCCAGGAAGAGGCGCTTCGCGCCGGCATGTACTTCGTCAACCGCCGCTGGCTGGGCGGCACGCTGACCAACTTCCAGACGATCACCAAGAGCATCTCGCGCCTCAAGCAGCTCGAGGACATGAAGGCCACCGGGAAGTTCGAGGCGTTCTCGAAGAAGGAGATCCTCAGGCTGGAGCGCGAGATGGAGAAATTGAACAACGCGCTGATGGGGATCAAGCGCATGGAGCAGCTGCCCGGCGCGGTGTACGTGATCGATCCGAAGAAAGAGCGCATCGCGGTCCAGGAAGCGCGCCGGTTGGGCATCCCCGTGATCGGCGTCGTGGACACGAACTGCGACCCGGACGAGGTGGACTTCCCAATTCCCGGCAACGACGACGCCATTCGCGCGGTGCGCCTGCTCACGGCTCGCCTGGCTGACGCGATCGTCGAGGGGCGGGGCGAGGCGGCAAAATTGGGCGTGGCCGACATGGAGGCCGCCATGGCAGCGGACGCGGCTCCGGCGGCCGTCGAAGGGCAGAAGGAGACGGCATGACGATCTCGGCAACGATGGTGCGCGACCTCCGCGACAAGACGGGCGCGGGGATCATGGAATGCAAAGCCGCCCTGGCCGAGGCCAGCGGCGATCTGGATAAGGCGGTCGAGGTCCTCCGCAAGCGCGGGCTGAAGGTCGCGGAGAAGAAGGCGGGGCGCGTGGCGGCGGACGGACTGGTGGCCGCGTGGACGGCCCCGGCCGGCGACGTGGGCGCGCTGGTGGAAATCAACTGCGAGACGGACTTCGTGGCTCGCACCGACAAGTTCGTCGGTTTGGCCCAGAGCCTGGTGGCGCTGGTTGCTGCCGATCCGGCGGCGGCCGATGTCGGCACGTTGGCGGCGCGCGAACTCAACGGCCGCCCGGTGGCGGACGTCGTGAAGGAGTTGATCGGGTCCATCGGCGAGAATATCGTGGTGCGGCGGGCGGCGCGCCTGGCCGTGCCGGCGGGCGCCAGCGGGCTCGTGGTGCACTACCGCCACGCCGGAGGGAAGATCGGTGTCCTGCTGGGGCTTCGCTGCGCCTCGGACAAGACCGCCAAGTCCGAGGAGGTGACCAAGCTGGCCAAGGATCTGGCGCTGCAGGTCTGCTCGGCGGAGCCGGGCTACGTGACCCGCGACGAGGTGCCGGCCGCGGTGCTCGATCAGGAGCGGGACATCCTGCGGGCGCAGCCCGACCTGCAGGGCAAACCGGCGGCCATCCAGGACAAGATCATTCAGGGGCGCCTGGAGAAGTTCTATGCCGAGCGCTGCTTGGTGGATCAGCTCTTCATTCGCGATCCCGAGGGCAAGCAGAAGGTCAAGGACATCGTCGCGGCGACGCAGAAGGCCGTGGGCGAGCCCGTGAGCATCCTGGGCTTCGCGCGGCTGCGCCTAGGCGACGGCGTGGCGAGGCGGGCGGCGGAGTAGGCAGCGTTTCCGGCAGCGGCGCAGCGGGCGGACGACTACGGGACAGCGAGGCCCATGACGGGCTTGGCGTACAAGCGGATCTTGCTCAAGATCAGCGGCGAGGCGCTGGCGGGGACGCAGGAGTACGGTCTCAGCGCCGACGTGATTGGCTTCGTGGCCGAGCAGGTGCGCGAGATCCATGGCCTGGGCGTGGAAGTCGCCATGGTGGTCGGCGGCGGCAACATTTTCCGCGGCGTGGAGGCCGGCGCGCGGGGGATCGACCGGGCGTCGGCCGACTACATGGGCATGCTGGCGACGGTCATCAACGGGCTCGCCTTGCAGTCTGCCCTGGAGAAGATGGGGGTCGACACCCGGGTGCAGACCGCCATCGAGATGCGCGAGGTGGCGGAGCCGTTCATCCGCCGCCGCGCCCTGCGGCACCTGGAGAAGGGGCGCGTCGTCATCTTCGTGGGCGGCACGGGCAATCCGTATTTCACCACGGACACGGCCGCCGCGCTCCGCGCCATGGAGATCGGCGCAGACGTGGTCTTCAAGGCCACCAAGGTGGACGGAGTTTACACGGCCGACCCCAAGACCGACCCGACGGCCGTGAAGTTCGACGAGCTGACCTACATCGAGGTTCTGAGCCGCCGCCTCAAGGTCATGGATTCGACGGCCATCTCGCTGTGCATGGACAACCGGTTTCCCATCGTTGTGTTCAATCTGAACGAGCCGGGCTGCTTGCGCCAGCTGGTCAGCGGAGCGCGCGTGGGGACCCTGGTCAGGGGAGGCTGAGCCATCATGCAAACCGTCGTGCGCAAGGTCGAGCAAGAGATGAAGCGGGCTGTCGAGGCGACCCTCAAGAACTTCACCGGCGTGCGGACGGGGCGGGCGTCGGTGTCGCTCGTCGAAGGGATCCACGTGGACTATCACGGCACCATGACGCCCCTGAACCAGCTGGCCAGCTTGGCGGTGCCGGAGCGACGGCTCATCACGATCCAGCCCTGGGATCCCTCCGCCCTCCAGGCCATCGAGAAGGCGATCCTGAAATCCGATCTCGGGATCACGCCCACCAGCGACGGCAAGATGATCCGCCTGACGGTTCCCACGCTGACCGAGGAGCGGCGCAAGGAGCTGGTCAAGGTCATCCACAAGATGGCGGAGGAGGGGCGGGTGATCATCCGGAACCACCGCCGGGACGCCAACGACGCCCTGAAGAAGATGGAGAAGGCGAAGCAAGTGTCCGAGGACGAGGTGCGCAAGGGCAACGAGCTGATTCAGGATCTGACGAACAAGATGATCAAGAACCTGGACGAACTCCTGGCCAAGAAGGAAAAGGAGATCATGGAGTTCTAGTCCGTCCGGCAGGATCCGGGGGACGAGCCGATCATGCACCGCCTACGGGTTCTCAGCGCGCTGCTCCTCCTCCTGCCGTTCCTCGCGGTCGTTCAGTTCGCCTCACCGCTCTCCTTCCATCTCGTTCTCTCCGCCGCAATCGTCCTCTGCGCCTGGGAGTTCGCCTGGCTCTGCCCGCTGGGCGGGAGCCGCGTCATGGCGGCCCTGGTCGCGGCGGGGTCCGTGGCGTGGCAGTGGGCCCTGATCGCGGGGCTCGCGCCCGCAGCCATCGCGCCAGCGGTTGCGGTCGTCATGCTGGTGCGGGCGCTCGGGGATGGCGAGGAGTTTCGAACGGCCGTGCTGCGGGCGGCCTGGGCGGTGTTCGGCGTGGCCTACGTGGGGGGACTCTTCAGCTACGGGAGCCTGCTGCGGGAAGGCCAGGACGGCCGCCAACTCGTGTACTTCGTGGCGCTGACGACGTGGGCCGGCGACATCGGGGCGTACTATGTGGGCTCGCGCCTGGGGCGGCGACCGCTGGCGCCGCGGGTCAGCCCGAAGAAGACGGTGGAGGGCGCGCTGGGCGGGGTCGCTGCCACCGTGCTGATCGCCGCGCTCGGGAGCGGCTGGGTGTGGACGCGGTTGCCCCTCGCCACGGCGGTGTGGGTGGGTGTCCTGCTGGCGGTGGTCGGGATGGTGGGCGACTTGGCGGAGTCGGCGGTCAAGCGCGCCGCGGGGGTGAAGGATAGCGGGGCGCTGATCCCCGGACACGGCGGGATCCTGGACCGGCTGGACAGCGTGATCTTCTGCGTCCCTGTGCTCTACGGATGCGTGTGGATGGGCCTGGTGTGAGCGGGGAGGCGGCTCCGGCCGGCACGCATGGCTGGCGCTGGGGCTTGGCCCTGGCGAGCGGGCTCGTCAGCGCCGCCGCCTTCCCGCCGTGGGATCTTGGGTGGGCCGCCTTCCTCGGATGGGCGCCCCTCCTGCTGGCCCTGCGGAGTGTGCGGGGACGCCAGGCGGCAGCCCTCGGATACGCGGCCGGCTTGACATTTTATCTGGCCACGATCTGGTGGGTCATCAACACGATGACCACCTACGGGCGGATGCCCCTCGCCCTCAGCCTCGTGGCCCTCGTCCTGCTCTGCGGCGTCTTGGCGGCGTACACCGCGGCGTTCGCGTGGCTGCTGGCGGCCGGGCGGGACCGCCTGGCCCTTCCCGATACCCTGGTGCCCGTGGCGGCTGCGGCGATCTGGACGGCGCTGGAGTTCCTGCGGACCTTTCTGTTTTCCGGTTTTCCCTGGGCGCTCCTGGGGTATACGCAGTATCGCCAGCCCACCGTGCGCCTGCTGGCAGCCGCCACCGGCGTCTACGGGGTCTCGGCGCTCGTCCTTCTGATGAACGGCGCACTGGCCGGGGCGGCGGCTTGTGTGTTCGAGCGCCGGGGAAACGCGCGGCGCTGGCGAACGCTCGCCCTTCACATAGCCTTGGTGGGGCTGGCGGCGGTCGGGACGTTGACCTATGCCTGGGGGGTCTGGCGCGATGTGGCCGGAGGCCCTGCCATCCGCGTCGGCGTGCTCCAGGGCAACATCGACCAGGCCGTGAAGTGGGACCGGACGCACCAGGGTCGGACGCTGGAGACCTACGAGCGGCTCGCCCGCCTGGCGGCGAAAGAGCAGCCCGCCCTGATCGTCTGGCCGGAGACGGCACTGCCGTTCTTCCTCCGGCGGGAGCCGGAACTGGGTCCGCGCGTGCAGGCCTTCGTGGCGGATGTCGGGATTCCGATGCTGATCGGGAGCCCGGATGTCGGATCGGACGGGCTGCTGTACAACAGCGCATTTTTCCTTGGGTCTGACGGGGGCCTCCGCGGCCGGTACGACAAGCGGCATCTGGTGCCCTTTGGCGAATATGTGCCCCTCCAGCGAGTGTTCTTCTTTCTGGACAAGCTGGTCACGGGGATCGGGGATTTCGGGCGGGGGCGCGCCACGACCGTCTTCCAGGACGGCGGCTACCGCTTCTCGGCCATGATCTGTTACGAGGTCATCTTTCCCGCCGAGGTGCGGGAATTCACGCGGGCGGGGGCCCAGTTTCTGGCCAACATCACCAACGACGCCTGGTTCGGCGAGAGTGGGGCGCCGTATCAGCACCTGGCGATGGCGGCCATGCGGGCGGTGGAGAACGGGAGCTATCTGGTGCGGGCGGCCAATACCGGCGTGAGCGCGGTGATTGCACCGACCGGGGCCATCCTCGCCCAGAGCCCGTTGTTCGTCGAGACAGGCATCGTCGGCACGATCCGTCTCCGAGCGGGGGAGACCCCGTACACGCGGTACGGCGACGTGCTGGCGTGGGGGTGCATGGTATTTCTGGCGGGATACGTCGCGGCGCTCCTGTGGGCTTCCATGGCGAAGCCTCGGGCGGCGCAGCGCCGGGCGCAGCAAGGAGGCGCGGATGATTCCGGATATCGAACGGGGACTTGACGAGCTGGACCGGAAACTCGAGCAGCTCCGGGTGTATCTTTGACGTCCCGGGGAAGACGGCCCGGCTTGCGGCCCTGGAGGAGCAGACCGCGTCGGCAGCCTTCTGGGGAGACCAGGAGAAGGCCCAGAAGGTCCTGAAGGAGCAAAGTACGCTTCGCCAGATGCTGGACCAGCACGCCGCGCTGGTGAACGCAGTGGAAGAGCAGCGGCTGCTCCTCGCCTTGGCGGCTGAAGAGCAGGACGCCGAGACGCTCCGCGAGGTGGAGGCAGGGCTCGCCGATCTTGCCAAACGGGTGCGAAGTCAGGAGCTTCAGACGGTGCTCTCCGGCGAGTACGACGCCGGGAACGCCATCCTCAGTATCAACGCCGGCGCCGGCGGGACCGAGTCCCAGGACTGGGCGCAGATGCTGCTGCGGATGTATCTGCGCTGGGCGGAGGGCAAGCGGCTCAAGACCGACGTGATCGACATCCTGGCGGGGGAGGAGGCGGGGATCAAGAACGCCACCGTCACGGTGGACGGCCCGTATGCGTACGGCTATCTGCGAGCGGAGATCGGCGTCCACCGGCTGGTGCGGATCTCGCCTTTCGACGCCAACAAGCGGCGGCATACATCCTTTGCTTCGGTCTTTGTCTACCCGGAAGTGGACGACATCGACATCACGATCGAGGACAAGGACCTCCGGATCGACGTCTACCGTTCGACGGGCCACGGCGGGCAGAGCGTCAACACCACGGACTCGGCCGTCCGGATCACCCACCTGCCCACCGGCCTCGTGGCGACGTGCCAGGACGAGAAGTCGCAGCACAAGAACAAGGCCAAGGCCATGAAGGTCCTGCGCGGGCGACTGTACGACTACTACAAGGCGCAGCGGGACGAGGAGTTGTCCAAGCTGGAAGGGAACAAGCAGGCCATCGCCTGGGGGAGCCAGATCCGATCCTACGTGCTGGCGCCCTACCAGCTGGTGAAGGACCACCGGACCGGCGAGGAGACGGGCAACGTCAGCGCGGTGCTCGACGGCGACGTGGATCGGTTCGTCGAAGCGTACCTTTTCAAGCCACCGGACGCCAAGGTGGCGGCGCCGAAAGGCAAGGAGGCAGACGATGTCTGAGGGGGATCTGCGGGCCGAGCTGGAACGGCTCAAGGCGGAAAACGAGGCGCTGAAGGCGCGCGGCGGCCGGAGCGTGGCCCTTCGGGTCAGCGAGAAGGGCGGTGTGTCCGTGTACGGTCTGGGCCGGTTTCCCGTGACGCTCTACAAGGAGCAATGGCTCAGGCTGCTCGACATGGCCGACGACATCCGGACGTTCATCGCCCAGAACGAGGCCAAGCTCAAGACCAAGGACTGACAGGCTGCTGAAAAAGTCCCATCTGCTGCGTTGCCACGCTCCCGCGGCGCTGCGACGTACGCACCCATCGGAATGGGTACCCGAGTACGCCTCGCGCCTGCACCCATCCTGCCGGATGGGTACCCGGCGTGGCGCCTTGCACCTGGACCTTTTGAGCAGCCTGGGCAGAATTCGTTTTTCAGCAACGTGCTAATCCCAACCAGGCCTTCGGAGGATGCGCACCGGCGCGGCGGCGCCGCGTGGTCGGCTTGACACCCCCGGAGGGCCTCCCTATAATCGCCGCACTTTTCGCAGGACAGGAGGCGGTGTGGACGACGTCACGCCATTCATGCGCGAGCGCCTGGCCAAGCTCGACGAACTGGCCGGCGAAGGCATCGACCCCTTCCCCAGCTCGTTTCCCGTCAGTCATCTCATCGGCGACGTGATCGCGACCTACGGCCCGTCCGACGAGGCCGGGCTGACGGCTGCACCCACCGTGGGGGTGGCGGGGCGACTCGTGTCGCTGCGCGGCCACGGGAAGGCGTCGTTCGCGCATATCCAGGATCGGACAGGCCGGATCCAGATCTACGTGCGTCTGGATGGCGTGGGCGAGAAGGCCTACGGGCTCTTCAAGCGGCTCGACGTCGGCGATTTCGTCGGAGCGCGGGGCCGGCCCTTCCGGACGAAGACGGGAGAGCTCACCGTGCAGGTTGCGGAGCTGGTCCTGCTGTCGAAGTCCCTGCGCCCGCTGCCGGACAAGTGGCATGGCCTGAGCGACGTCGAGGTGCGCTACCGCCAGCGCTACGTGGACCTGATCGCCAATCCGACGGTGGCGGACGTCTTCCGGCGCCGCGCCCGGATCGTGGCGGAGATGCGGCGCTTCCTGGACGCGCGGGGCTTTCTCGAGGTCGAGACGCCGATGATGCAGTCGATCCCCGGCGGGGCCACGGCGCGGCCGTTCGTCACGCACCACAACGCGCTGGACATGGACCTCTTTCTCCGCATCGCGCCGGAGCTGTACCTCAAGCGCTGCGTGGTGGGCGGCCTGGAGCGGGTCTACGAGATCAACCGGAACTTCCGGAACGAGGGCGTGTCCACCCAGCACAATCCCGAGTTCACGATGCTGGAATTCTACCAGGCGTACGCCGACTACCGGGACCTGATGGCGCTGACGGAGGAGCTGTTCCTGCACGTGGTGCGGACGACCTGCGGGAGCGATCGGGTCACCTACCAGGGCCAGGAGCTCCGCTTCGCGCCCCCGTGGCCCCGCCTGTCGGTGGAGGAGGCGCTGGTCCGGCTGGGCGGGCTGCGCCCCGACGAGGTCCGCACGGCGGAGGGGCTGCGCGCGGCGGCGGCCGCCCGACACGTTCCCGTCAATCCCGCCTGGGGCTGGGCGAAGCTGCTGATGGAGCTGTTCGAGGCGCTGGGCGAGGCGCGCTGCGTGCAGCCGACGTTCATCACCGATTTTCCCGCCGAGCTGTCGCCGCTGGCCAAGGCGCGTCCCGACGATCCCCGCTATGTCCAGCGGTTCGAGCTGTACATCGCGGGGATGGAGGTCGCCAACGCCTACTCCGAGCTGAACGACCCGCGCGAGCAGCGCCGCCGGTTCGAGGCGCAGGCGCAGGCCCGCGAGGCCGGCGACGAGGAGGCGCAGTACCTGGACGAGGATTTCCTGCGCGCGTTGGAGTACGGGCTGCCGCCCACGGCCGGGGAAGGCATCGGCATCGACCGGCTGGTGATGCTGCTCACCGATTCCCCCTCGATCCGCGATGTGATCCTGTTCCCGCTGCTGCGTCCCGAGGCGCGGCCCGGGGATTCTGCTGTCGATCCGGCGGCGCCCGCGGCCTCCCGGGAGTAGCCGGCGGATGGCCACGTCTCTTCCCTACGAGCTTTTCATCAGTCTGCGCTATCTTCGTGCCAAGCGGCGGGTCCGCTCGCTATCGGTCATCACCGTCATCTCCACGGCGGGCGTCACCGTGGGCGTCATGGCTTTGATCGTGGTGATGGCCGTGATGAGCGGGTTCGAGTTCGACCTCCGGAACAAGATCCTGGGAACCAACGCGCACATCTGGGTCATGCGCTATGGCGACAAGGGCATCGAAGACCCGGCCGGCGCGCTGGCGGAGGTGCGCCAGGTGCCCGGGGTGACCGCGGCGTCGCCCTTCACGTATAACGAGGTGCTGCTGACCGCGGCGGGCCGGTCGGCGGGGAGCGTGCTGCGCGGCATCGATCTGGCGTCGTCGCTGGAGACCACGGATTTCCGCAAGACGCTCAAGACCGCGTCGGTGGATCTCTCGGCGGCCCTGGAGAGTGCCCACCCGGTGTTTCCGCCCGACGGCATCCTCCTCGGCTCGTTCCTGGCTGGCACTCTCGGCGTCGCCGTGGGTAGTTCCGTGGACGTGCTGCTGCCGCTGGGCGGCGACCTCTCGCCGCTGGGGGTCATGCCCCGGATGCGGCGCTTCACGGTGGTGGGCGTCTTTCAGGTCGGGTTCGCCGAGTTCGACACGAAGCTGGCCATGATCGGGATTCCCGCGGCCCAGGCGCTCTTTCGCATGGGGACGGCGGTGTCCGGCATCGAGGTGCGGGTGCGGGACATCTATCGGGCGTCCGCCGCCGCCGAGTCCATTCGCGCGCGGCTGAAATTTCCGTACTTCACGCGGACATGGATGGAGATGAACCGGAATTTCTTTTCGGCGTTGCGCGTCGAACGCACGGTCATGTTCGTGATCCTCACGATGATCGTCCTGGTGGCCGCCTTCGGGATCATCAGCACGCTCGTCATGCTGGTCATGCAGAAGCGCAAGGAGATCGCGGTCCTCAAGTCCATGGGGGCGACGAACCGGAGTGTCATGGGCATCTTCATCGTGCAAGGGCTCGTCATCGGCGTGGCGGGCACCGGGCTCGGCCTGCTCCTGGGCCTCACCATCGCGTACAACCTGAATGGCATCGTGGCGGGCATCGAATGGCTCTTTGGCTTCAAGGCGTTCCCGCAGGATGTCTACCTTCTGGATAAACTGCCCTCGCGCGTGCTGTGGCCCGACGTGCTCGCCATCTCCGTGACGTCGGTGCTGATCAGCTTGCTGGCCACGATCCTGCCGTCGCGCCAGGCAGCCGCCGTGGACCCGGTGGTGGCGATTCGCTATGAGTGAGCCGATCGTCGCTCAGGACGTCACTAAGAGCTTCGCCCGGGATGGGGACCGGGTGGAGGTCCTGAAAGGCGTGAGCCTCACCATTGCGGCCGGGGAGTTGGCTGCGATCGTCGGGCCCTCCGGGGTCGGGAAGAGCACGCTGCTCCATCTCCTGGGGGGACTGGAACGGCCGACGGGCGGAGCAATCCGGTACGGCGACACCGACCTGGCGCTGCTCTCCGACGTGGCACTGGCGCAGTTTCGCAACCGGCGCGTCGGCTTCGTGTTCCAATTTCACCACCTGCTGCCCGAATTCTCCGCCCTCGAGAACGTCATGATGCCGCTGCTCATCCGGCGGTGCGCCACCGCCGAGGCGCGGGCGCGGTCGATCACGCTGCTCGGTCGGGTCGGGTTGGCGGCACGGGTGCGGCACCGGCCGGGGGAATTGTCGGGCGGCGAGCAGCAGCGCGTGGCGATCGCCCGGGCGCTGATCGGGGAGCCCGCCGTCCTGCTGGCGGACGAGCCCACGGGCAACCTGGACAGCAAGACGGGCGACGAAGTCTTCGAGTTGATGCGCGAGCTCAACCGCGAGCGGCAACTGACGTGCGTCTTCATCACGCACAACGAGGAGCTTGCCCGGCGCACCGACCGCGTCCTGCGGATGCTCGACGGGCGGATGGTCGCTTAGCGCGTGAGAGAGACCCGCGAGACACCTTCGGTTTGCCCCGAGCGCACAATGCCGCCAATCTGCAACCTGAGGAACCCAGTGCGTAGAACAAAGAGGACGTAAAGGGGACGTTGCAACCTAGTTCACTATATGTTACTCTCCCAACATGCCACGCCAAGCTCGCCTGGACGCGCCGGGGGTTTTGCACCACGTCATGGTGCGAGGCGTGGACCGATGCAACATCTTCCGCGACGACGTCGATCGGGCGGACTTCGTCGCGCGGGTGGGGCGGTTGGTGGAGGCGGGCGCTTGGACCGTTTACGCCTGGGCCCTCCTGCCAAATCACGCGCACCTGCTCGTCCGCACGGCGCAGCGGCCGCTGCCGCGCAGCATGCGAAGCCTCCTCACCGGGTACGCGGGGGCCTTCAACCGCCGCCACAAACGCGCGGGGCACCTCTTCCAGAATCGGTACAAGTCGGTCGTGGTGGAGGAGGAGCGATACCTCCTAGAACTCGTGCGCTACGTTCACCTGAATCCACTTCGCTCCAGGGTGGTCCCCGATCTCCGGACACTGGATCGGTACGCGTGGACGGGCCACAGCGCGCTCCTGGGGCGCGTCCGCCGACCGTGGCAGGCGACCGCTGCCGTCCTGGGCCGCTTCGCGGAGCGGAGCGGCCGGGCGCGGACGCACTACCGGGCCTTTGTGTGCGCGGGAGTACCTCAGGGCCGTCGCCTGGACCTCCAGGGTGGGGGGTTGGTGCGGAGTGCCGGCGGGTGGGCGGCGGTGGCCGCCCTCCGGCGGGGGCGCGAGGCGTACGCAGCGGACGAGCGCATCCTCGGCGATTCCGACTTTGTCGGGGAGGTGCAGGCTGAGGTGGAAGCGTCGGTCCGGCAGCGCGCCCGGCTCCATGCCCGGACCCCAGACCTTGCGACGCTCCTGCGGCGCGTCACGGCGGTGGCTGGCGTGGCCCCGACGGCCTTGACCGGTGGTGGGCGGACGCGAGCCATCACCCGTGTCCGCGATGGCCTCGCGTACCTTTGGATCGAGGTACTAGGGCGGAGTGGACGCGCCCTAGCCGAGGCGCTGGGGCTCCAACCGATGTCCGTGTACCGAGCTGCCCGACGGGGCCGGGTCCACCGCGCGGAGTGGGCGCGGGTCGTGGGGTATGTAGAAATGCGTTAATAAAGTTGCAACGTCCCGTTTTTAGTCCCGTCTTCTACATACGATCCTCACCGAGAGCAAGCAGCCCTGCGAACGCTATCGGTTCCCGTATCCCCGTCATACCAGCACGAACGAAAGTGCGCTCCGGGCGCACAGTGCCGACGTACTACGTTCGTGTTCCACACCCGACGGGCGCATTGATCAGGGCCCCTATCTGACGAAACACACCGACGGCCAGGTCATCCCTTATTTATTTCGCGCGAGCCATTTACCTCTTTCGCGACTTGAACGCCAAGGCTCTCCCGGCGAATCCCGAGTTTCGATACCAGTTCGACCCGTGCGTTTTCCAAGACTACGCCGCCCGACTCCTCCCCCGCGCCGTCGGGTACTCCGCCGGGCTCCTCGAATACTTCTTTCGGGGTCGGATCGAGATCGCGGTGCCCGACCGGTATGTCTATGGCCGGGCCGCGTTCACGGCGGACAACAGCGGAAGCTTCACCAGCCTCCGGTTTGAGGTGCCGAATGCGACCCCGAACGAGGCCGCTGGGGCGGGGACGCTCCGGGCCGTGGTGCGGTACCGGACCGCCGAGGAGAATCTCTTCGAGGATCCCCTGGCCCCCGTGTCGGCCACCCCTGCCGTAGCGCGCTCGACGGTCCAGGAGGTCACGCTGACGGATGCATTTCAAGAATTGCCTTCCACTTCCAGGCGGAGCTCATCCCGACAAATGCGATGGGGCGGGGCAACTGCCGATCCGGTAACGTGGGACACCTCGCCCCCCTTTCATCGTCACATGCTGTGTCGGATCTGAGGGAGAGGGCAGCGACGCGGTCCTACAACCGATTTATTCGCGTCGCGACACTGAAAGCGCCGGCCGGCAGACTGACGTTCACGGTCTTTTCCACCGGTCTCGTCTTCGCATTTGGCTGTGTGACTTACGACGCCTCCCATACATGCTCTTTTTGGGCCTTTCCGTCTTGCACATCGTCAGTTATACTCTGCGTGCAGATGTCGGGCTGTGGGCGCTAAACGGCGTCACTGGCGGCGGCAAGTGCCGCGTGGTTCTATCATCGAGGAGTTTCTGATGTTTGAACGATTTACCGAACGTGCCCGCAAGGTCATCATTTTGGCGCGCGAAGAGGCGATCCGGCTCGGCCACAACTTCGTCGGGACGGAGCACCTTTTGCTCGGCCTGATCCGCGAGGGCGACGGCCTGGCCGTGGCCATCCTGAAGAAGCTCAACGTGAGCATCTCGGCCCTCAAGGCCGAGATCGAGAAGGTCGTGGCCGTGGGGACGGAGTTCTCGCCGGCGGGGGAGATCCCGTTCACCCCGCAGGCCAAGAAAGTGCTGGAGTACGCCATCTCCGAGGCGCGCTCGCTCAGCCACAACTACATCGGGACCGAGCACCTGCTGCTGGGCCTGATCCGCGAGGGCGAGGGGATCGCCTCGCTCGTCCTGCGCGACTTCGGGGTCAGCGTGGCGGCCGCCAAGTCCCAGGCCCAGGAGCTGCTGGGCGAACAGGCGTCCAAACAGACGACCACGACCCGGACGCCCGCCCTGGACGAGTTCGGGGTGGACCTGACGGCGCTGGCACGGCAGGACAAACTGGATCCGGTGATCGGGCGCGACGCGGAGATCGAGCGGGTCATCCAGGTATTGAGCCGGCGGAAGAAGAACAACCCGGTGCTCATCGGCGAGGCCGGCGTCGGGAAGACGGCCATCGTCGAAGGGCTCGCGCTGCGTATCGTGGCCAGCAATGTGCCCGAGCTCCTGCTCCGGAAGCGGGTGGTGCAGCTGGATCTGGCCGGCATGGTGGCGGGCACCAAGTATCGCGGGCAGTTCGAGGAGCGCCTGAAGGCCGTGGTCAAGGAGATCCAGCAGTCCAGCACGGTGATTCTGTTCATCGACGAGCTGCATACGCTGGTGGGCGCAGGCGCGGCGGAAGGGGCCATAGACGCCAGCAATATGCTGAAGCCCGCGCTGGCCCGCGGCGAGCTGCAGTGCATCGGGGCCACCACGATGGACGAGTACCGCAAGTATGTGGAGAAGGACCGGGCCCTCGAGCGCCGCTTCCAGGCCATCCACGTGGGGCCGCCCAGCGTGGACGAGACGATCCGCATCCTGCGAGAGATCAAGGACCGGTACGAGACGCACCACCAGGCGCTGTTCACGGACGACGCGGTGGTGGCGGCCGCGAGGCTGTCGCAACGGTACATCGCCGACCGGTTCCTGCCGGACAAGGCCATCGACGTCATCGACGAGGCGGGGGCGCGCGCCCGCCTGAAGGGCATGATGCTCCCCGCCGAGCTCCGGGAAATGGAGAACGAGGCGGAGCGCCTGCGGACCCAGAAAGAGGACGCCATCCGCACGCAGGCCTTCGAGGTTGCGGCCCGCCTGCGCGACACGGAGCGCAAGCTGCGCGCGGAGCTGGAGGAGCGCAAGAGCGAGTGGAAAGAGCAGCGCTCCAAGGCCAAGACCACGGTGACGGAAGAGGACGTCGCCTACGTGGTGGCCAAATGGACGGGGATTCCTTTGCAGCAACTGGAGGAGGCCGAATCGGCCAAGCTCCTGCGCATGGAGTCCGAGCTGGCCCGCCGCGTGATCGGCCAGGAGGAGGCCATCAAAGCGGTCTCGCGCGCCATCCGGCGGTCGCGGGCCGGCGTCAAGAATCCGAACCGTCCGGTCGGCTCGTTCATCTTCCTGGGGCCCACCGGCGTGGGGAAGACCGAACTGGCCAAGGCCCTGGCAGAGTTCCTCTTCGGCACCGAGGACGCCCTCGTCCGGGTGGACATGTCGGAGTACATGGAGCGGTTCTCGACCTCGCGGCTGATCGGCGCCCCCCCGGGGTATATCGGCTACGACGACTCGGGCCAGCTTACCGAGAAAGTCCGGCGGCGGCCCTTCTCGCTGGTCCTGCTGGACGAGATCGAGAAGGCCCATCCGGAAGTCTTCAATCTCCTGCTGCAGATCCTGGAAGACGGCCGGCTGACGGACAGTTACGGGCGCGTCGTGGATTTCCGCAACACTATCCTGATCATGACCTCCAACGTGGGGACGCGGCAGTTCACTCTGCACGCGAATCTGGGATTCGCCAAGTCGGGCGACGAGACCTACTCGTACGACAAGATGCGGGAAACGGTCCTGAACGAGCTGAAGCGCGCCTTCAACCCTGAGCTGCTGAACCGCATCGACGAGGTCACGGTATTCCATCCGTTGAATC
>Ga0316622_100001436_pt1 | contig 15500 bp, 17 predicted proteins | sample OWC_Aug_OW2_C1_D_FD_207646 | JGI IMG/M metagenome (GOLD analysis project Ga0316622, IMG submission 207646) | Wetland soil microbial communities from Old Woman Creek delta, Ohio, United States - OWC_Aug_OW2_C1_D5_C | ecosystem: Environmental > Terrestrial > Soil > Wetlands | place: USA: Ohio... | reverse complement strand
AGGTAAGAGGAGGTCCCGGCCAGTGCCAGGATACCTACCACGACGAAAACACCGATGAGAATGGATCGGTTCTTCGCCGGTTTGGTATCCGTTGCCCTGGATTTTTTCGCTATGGTTCGCCTCATTTATCTCTTTTCAATCAATAACACGGGAAACCATGTTAAATCGATCGCTCCATCAGGAATAGGCTTGCGTCGATCGGGGTATGCCGCACCAGGTGCAAGGGAACATGTCTGCAATCATACCCGATGCCAGCAAGGATGCAGGTGTTGTGGTATCTCATTTTTACAACAAAGTATAAATAAATTCATTGACGTACTAATTTGTACATGACTACCAGGTACGTGATGCCGCTGGACTGGGGGATGCCGTCCTCCGGACGGCGGTCAATGGCAATCAGCCCGAACAAGACGTTCTTCTGCAGGTTATCCCCGTAACCCGGACCATTCCCCTCCCCGACGTTGATCCCTACACTCTCTTCTGTGCCCTGCATATCGACCAGGGATATATCCTCGAGTCAATGGAGGGAGTCCCGAGAAGGGCCGTTCGTTCTATTATCGGGATGGAACCTGACTTTGTTATCGCACTCGGCGAATATCCCACGCTTTCTGGGAACAGTACCGGGATCCCACTCTTCCCCTCCCTTTCAGGAAGCGATCCGGTCAGCCAGCTCCGGGAAGTGTCCTCTTACTTACGATATAGGGGAAAGGATGATGGGAGCTTTACGGGAGGCTTTGTCGGCTACTGCAGCTATGACATGGTGACCGGTCTTACCGGTGGCCATGTCCAGGCAGGAAGGGGTGATATCCCCCTTGCACGGTTCATGTGCTCGACGAAGGGAATTGTGTATGACCATGTGCAGGAGTCCTGCCTCCTCTTTGAAGATCTCATCCTCCCTCACAACTGTGACGGCAACGATGAGGTGGGCAGGGCAACCCAGCGACTGGAGATCCTGGGGGAAAGGATCCAAAAAGTGCCGGTGCCAGACAGCCCAGGTGATTGCTGCCCGGTGATGGGGACATTGCCGGACCCGGGGCAGGAAGATCGGACGGGATACCAGGGGATGGTGGTGAAGGCAAAAGAGCATATCATGGCGGGGGATATCTTCCAGGTCGTCCTTTCCCGGAAGATTACCGTTCCCTTCACCGGTGATCCCCTGGATATCTATGGCCGGATCCGTTCCATCAATCCTTCACCCTACCTCTATTACCTGAATTTCGGGGATGAGGCGATTGTCGGGTCAAGCCCCGAGATGCTCGTCAAGGTGCAGCGGGGTGTTGTACAGACGGTACCTATCGCAGGCACCAGGCCGCGGGGAAAGGAATACGAAGAGGACAACCGCCTTGCCGGAGAGCTCCTTGCGGATGAGAAGGAGCGGGCAGAGCACCTGATGCTGGTCGATCTCGCCCGGAACGATATCGGGCGTGTGTCGACATTCGGCTCAGTCTCTGTCCCGGAATTCATGGAGATTGAGAAATTCTCCCATGTCCAGCATATCGTCTCACGGGTCTGTGGAACTGTTGCCGAGGGAAAAGACCGGTTTGATGCCCTGGCCTCCTGTTTCCCGGCCGGAACTGTGAGCGGGGCCCCAAAGATCCGGGCGATGCAGATCATCGCGGACCTCGAGTCATCCCCGAGGGGGTTGTATGCCGGTGCAGTCGGGTACTGTGGATTTAATGACCTGCTCGAATTTGCCATCGCTATCAGGACTGTTCGGGTGAAGGGTGGCAAGGCCGAGTTTTCAACCGGGGCAGGGATCGTGGCTGACTCGGTCCCAGAGCGGGAATTCGAGGAGACCATGCAGAAAGCGAAGGCCATGGTCAATGCAGTCGGGAATAACGGGGGTGGAGCATGAGAGTGGCTATCATCGACTGCTATGACAGCTTCACGTATAACCTCTACCAGCTCGTCGGTCAGCTGGGAAGTGAGCCGATCCCGGTCCCCTGCGATGCACCCCTTCGGGAGGTGCGGGAGAAGGAACCGGAGCGGATCATCCTCTCACCAGGACCAGGGACTCCCGATGAGTCGGGAATCTGCCGTGATGTGATCCGGGAGTATGCCGGGAGCGTTCCAATCCTCGGGGTCTGCCTTGGGCACCAGACTATCGTCCAGACCTTCGGGGGCAGGATATGCCGGATGCAAATCCCTGTCCATGGGAAGACCAGCAGTATAATCCATACCGGTGAAGGAGTCTTTTCCGGGATACCTTCCCCCTTTTCAGCCACCCGCTACCATTCTCTGATGGCAGATCCCGGCTCTATTCCGCCAGGGTTCGAGATCCAGGCCGTCTCTTCCGACGACAGGTGTATTATGGCGGTAGCACACCCTGATTTGGGGATCACCGGGGTCCAGTTTCATCCAGAGAGCATCATGACCGCTCCGGGAAGGTTCCTGATGAAAAATTTCCTGGAACAACCGATCGGAGGGGAATGATGCAGGCAATTCTTGCCCGGCTTGCGGGCGGAGAGCAGCTGCGACCAGACCAGGCAGCTGCGGCCATGGAGATGATTGCAACCGGGCAGGCCAGCGAGGCACAGATCGCATCGATGATCACGGCCCTTCATATGAAGGGGGAGACGGCAGAAGAGATGGCGAGTTTTGTCCAGGTGCTGCTCCGCCATGCCCTGACCATCCACCCCCACGTCTCCGGGAGGCTCGTGGATACCTGCGGGACCGGAGGGGATGGAGCAAGGACCTTCAACATCAGTACGGCAGCAGCATTCGTTGCTGCTGGTGCCGGGGTCCCCGTAGTCAAGCACGGGAACCGAAGCGTAAGCAGCTCGTGTGGATCGGCCGATGTCCTGGAAGCCCTCGGCGTGCGGATCGATCTTGCGCCGGAACGAGTCTGTTCAATCGTTGAAGAGACCGGCATCGGGTTCCTCTTTGCCCCTGCCTTCCATCCGGCCCTGAGACATGCTGCAGCGGTCCGGAAGGAACTGGGCTTTTCGTCGGTCTTCAACCTGCTCGGCCCGCTCCTCAACCCAGCCGGGGCACCAGCACGGCTCTGCGGAGTATACAGCCCCCACCAGGTCGACCGGTTTTCCCATGCCCTCCTGGCACTCGGAACCGAGCGGGCAATGGTGGTGCATGGGCAGGGGCTTGATGAGATCGCAGTTGCCGGCCCGACACAGGTGGCTGAAATTGACCGGGGAGCGATCCAGCAGTATACCATAACTCCTGAATCCTTCGGCATCCGCCTATCCCCGCACTCGGCTCTTGCCGGCAGTTCACCGCAGGTCAATGCAGAGATCATCCAAAACATCCTCTCAGGAGTTCCCGGGCCCGCCCACGATGTGGTCGTCATGAACGCGGGGGCAGCCATCTTCCTCGGCGGCAGGGCAGCTGACCTTGACCGCGGTATCCAGAAAGCCGAAGACTCGATCGCCTCCGGTGCCGCTGCCGGACGGCTGGCAGCGCTGATCCGTGCCTCCGGGGGTAAACCATGATACTCGACCAGGTGCTCCAGGCGACTGCCGGAAGGGTTGCGGGAATGCCCGGCGTTGAGGAATACCCCCTGCCTTCCTCACACCGATGCTGCAGCCTGCATGCTTCGATCCACCAGGACAAGCCGGGAAATAGGATCATAGCAGAGATAAAATTTGCCTCACCATCTGCCGGGACAATACGAACAGAGGGTGATCCGGTGGCATTCGCCCGGGACTTTGCCCGTGCCGGTGCCACCGCCCTCTCCGTACTGACCGAACCGGTCTATTTCCATGGCGATACGGCGTTTATCCCTGCGATACGACCTCACGTCAATCTCCCGCTGCTCCGGAAAGACTTCATCATCGACGAACGGCAGCTTGCAGAGAGCCGGGCACTCGGAGCCGACGCCGTCCTTCTCATTGCCGGCGTGCTCGGGAACCGCCTGGGGGACATGGTAGATCTTGCCCTCGCATATGGACTTGAACCACTCGTGGAGGTGCATTCTTTCCACGAGATACCTCTGGTCCTGTCGACCAGCACCCGCCTTGTCGGGATCAACAATCGCGATCTCCGGACATTCACGACGGATCTTAGCACTACCATGAGGCTGGCACCCCGGCTCCGCCAGGCAGGCCTTACGGTAGTGTCCGAGAGTGGGGTGACCTGGCCTTATGACACAAGGGTCCTCAGGCCATATGCCGACGCGTTCCTGATAGGGAGTGCCATTATGGCGGCACATGATCCCGTACGACGCCTGGAGGGATTGGTACGAGGGTGAAGATATGCGGCATCACCAGTGTCGGGGATGCACTCATTGCACAGGAGGCAGGGGCCGATATGATCGGGGTGATCGCCTTCTCGCAATCCCCCCGTTGTATCAGCCCTGATAAAATCCGGGAGATCTTCGATGCCGTCCCCTCACTGACGCGGTGTTGTGTCTCCCACGGTCCTTCAACCCGGGAGATGGCAGCGATCTGCGATCTTGTGCCGGATGTCATCCAGGTCCCCTCGTTCGTGCAGATACCAGACTCATGTACGGCAAGAGTATTCCGGAGTATCCGGCCGGGGGATCCCCTCCCGGACGATGCCAATGCTCTCATCATCGATGCCAGCCATGGAAGCGGCAGGAATTTTGACGCAGCATATGCGGTCTCGGTACGACGATCAGCACAGGTCCCCGTCTTCCTCGCCGGGGGGCTGACTCCCGATAATGTCAGCGAAGCGATCAGGACAGTACACCCTGATGGCGTTGACGTGGCAACGGGTGTCGAGTATGCACCTGGGAAAAAAGACCGAGAGAAGGTGAGAGCATTCGTGGAACGGGCAAAAGGGGTGAAGGTATGAGATCGATGTCACGGTTCGGGGAGTATGGCGGGCAGTTTGTCCCCGAGAGCCTGATGTATGCCCTCGATGAACTTGACGCTGCGTACCGTACGATCGTTCCGTCAGAAGAGTTCAGGGAGGAGATGGGGTATTACCTGAGCGAGTATGCCGGCCGCCCCACCCCGCTCACCTTCTGCCGGAACATGTCGGCAGACCTCGGCTGTAAGGTATACCTGAAACGGGAAGATCTGCTCCATTCGGGTGCCCACAAGCTGAACAATGCCCTCGGCCAGGCACTGCTAACACAATTCATGGGAAAACGGCGGATCATTGCAGAGACCGGGGCCGGGCAGCACGGGGTGGCTTCCGCCATTGCCGGGGCAGCGCTCGGTCTCTCGGTGGAAGTGTACATGGGGGAGGAGGATATGCAGCGGCAGGCCCTGAACGTGGCAAGGATGGAGATGCTCGGCGCCACGGTTATCCCGGTTCATTCCGGGTCCCGGACCCTGAAGGATGCAATCAACGAAGCCCTCCGGGACTGGGTGGCGAACGTGCAGGATACCCACTACCTGATAGGCTCGGTCGTCGGCCCCCATCCCTTCCCCTCCCTCGTTCGGGATTTCCAGACCGTAATCGGGCAGGAGATCCGGGAGCAGGTGATGGCAAAGGAAGGGCGATTGCCGGATGTCATGGTGGCCTGTGTCGGGGGAGGTTCCAATGCCATCGGGATGTTCTCCCCCTTCCTTGACGACCCGGTGGAGCTCTTCGGGGCGGAAGCCGGGGGGGAGGGACTGGCAGGGCGGCATGGTGCAACGCTCTGTGGCGGGACTCCGGGGGTGCTCCACGGATCTTATACGTACCTGATACAGGATGCATTCGGCCAGGTCCTCGAATCCCACAGCATCTCCGCAGGCCTTGATTATCCCGGGGTTGGCCCCGAACACAGCTTTCTTTGTGATGAAAAACGGGTGACCTACCAGGCCGTCACCGATACTGAGGCGGTGGATTCCTTCCTCTATCTCTCCCGGACCGAGGGGATCATCCCCGCCCTGGAATCAGCCCATGCGGTTGCCCTGGCGCGACGGATCGCCAGGGACCGGGAGAAGGAAGATATCCTTATCATCAACCTTTCCGGCCGGGGCGACAAGGATGTTGCCCAGGTCGCCGCCCTCATAAAGGAGGGTCCATGAGCTCCCGGCTCTCCGGCGCATTCCGGACAAGGGGAGGGCCGCTCATTGTCACCTGTATCGTGGCAGGCGATCCCTCCTTCGAGGAGAGTATCCGGATCTCCCGTGAACTCATTGCGGCAGGGGCAGATATCATCGAGATCGTCATGCCGTTCTCCGACCCGGTGGCTGATGGCCCTATCATCCAGCAGGCCGGGTCCCGTGCACTGGCTGCGGGGATGAACACGGACCTGCTGTTTGACCTTGTCCGGGAGGTAAGGAGAGAGACCGCGATCCCACTTCTCATCATGACCTATGCCAATATCGTGGTCCGGAGAGGGATCCCAAGATTCTACCGCGATGCAGCGGATGCGGGCGCTGACGGGGTGGTGGTTGCCGATGTGCCGCTCGAAGAGGCAGACCCGTTCTGCACAGCAGCCCGGATGGCAGGAATCGATCCGATCCTCTTCGTCAGCCAGACCACCTCCCCCGAACGGATGGAACGGATCCTCGCAAAGGCAGGGGGGTTCGTATATCTGGTTGCTGCCCTCGGAGTGACCGGTATGAGGGATGACCTGTCCCCTCAGGCCATCGACCTCCTGAGGAGGGTCAAGCAGAAGACCACACTCCCGGTCGTGCCGGGATTCGGGATCTCGACGCCGGAGCACGTCCGGCAGTATGCCGATGCCGGGGCTGACGGGGTGATAGTGGGTTCTGCCCTGATCAGGATGATCGGGAACAGGGGCAGTCCTCTGGCGGAACAGGGAGAAGGGATGGGTGATCTCGTCAGGGCGATGAAGCGTTCTGCAAGTCGTGGATGAGGGGCTTTTTCCAATGATTATCACTTCATGATTTTCAATTTTTCTGCTCGACCACACATCGGTCATCGGTGGTTTATTTGACAATGCCTCCGGCATGTTCACTCGGTATGCTTATGTCGCAAGGTGAATCCTCCGATTTTCTCAATCTTCATCCAAACCCGGTAATGCATTGGGAGTGGAAAAACGTCATGCTTATTCCGGACAGGAGACAAAACCCTCTCAGGAATCACCGATGAAGACTATCCTGTATTACTTCACAGGCACGGGAAACTCCCTTGCCGTCGCAGAAGGGCTCTGCAGAAGGCTCCCTGACTGCGAACTCGTGCCGATCGCTTCCGTGGTCAAATCTTCTGGCAGGATCGCTCCCGAGGCAGACCGTGTCGGTATCACCGCCCCCGTGTACTTCTCCGGGCTCCCGGCTATTGTCGCGGACTTCTCCCTCCGCCTCGATCTTTCGAAGGTCCCCTACTCCTTTGCAGTACTGACCCTGGGGGGCTCGGGAGGAACACCTGCCCTGCATCAGCTCGAACGAATCCTGACCCAGGGGCCCGGCAAACGCGGACTTGATGCAGGATTCACCGTGAAGATGCCCGGCAATTATGTCCTGATGTACAGTCCGCCAAACGAGGCAACGATCGCAAAGATCCTCGCACAGGCCGACCGCCGGGTGGAGGAGATTGCAGGGATGGTGGAACAAGGGGTCCAGAAAAGACCTTCAATGCCGCTGTTCGGCTCCCTCGTTCAACATTTGATTTATCCACGGTTCGTAACGAGCGTGCATGATGCCGACCGGAAGTTTACGGTTGACGACCGCTGCACCTCATGCGGGCGATGCGTCCAGGTCTGCCCGGTGGAAAATATCCGGCTCGAAGAGGGCAGGCCGGTCTGGCTCCACCACTGCGAGCAGTGCATGGCCTGCATCCAGCTCTGCCCTGCGTTGGCTATCCAGGCAGGGAACAAGACAGAGAAGCGGGACCGATATTGTCACCCGGGACTCAGGCTCAAAAGTCCCAAGTGAAAGAATCTTCCGAAAAGGGAGCTACCGATGCTCCATTCAGGAACGCAATGCTGGCAGGGGACCAAAAAAATCCGGGGCCGGATTTGTGGCAAACGCCCCTATGTTACTCAGCAGCTCTTGTAGTTGCCCGCAGCAACAATGTAGGTCTTTTTGTCACTTCCCACCGTTCGGAGGAAATAGGTGTTCTTGTAATACACCCCGGTCTGCCCGGGATTGCTGTAGAGATACTCCACCCATCCTGTTTCGTTTGCAAGCGCCCCGGCAATGATCTCATCACGGAACGGTTTTCCGGTAACATCGGTTTTGCCATGGTAATTGACACCGACCAGGCGGATGTTGTCGCCATGGGCCACCATGGTGACATTCGTATCGTAGACAAAGGCATACAGATCGGGATGTACGGTACTTTTATAGGGTGATTTGCCTGCGTTTATCCGCCGGAACGTGTCGGGGGTGTTCTGCCGGATATCCTCAGCAGTCGTATTGACGAGTGCCATCACTTCCGCATCGGTGAAGGTCTGGCGGGCACAGCTCGCTCCCAGGTAGTGGTAGATGATCCGTTCATACTCGCTGATCCCCTGCGCATCCCGCTGGAGACGCACGTTTGTGAGCGCCTGGCTGAAGGCCTTGACAAGGACTTCCGGGACATCCTTGCTGAAGACGAAATAGAAGTCGTTCGTGCTCAGCGTATAGACGATCTCAAAGGTGTTTGGATCCTCTGCTGTCTTCATCATCTGATGCCGGCCGGCGAGATCCCCGGTAGCCCAGAGGTCAATCTCTCCTGTCTCAAGCATACGGAGGAGGTCTTCGGGTGCCGGGGCGTTGACGATCCGGCTGGCATTCACCCCGAGGTTAGCAAGAAGCGTATTTTCGATCGTACTCTCGACAGCCCCGATGCGGTACCGGTTCAGGTCACCGGGCGAGGTGATGGTGATGTTCCGGCTCATCGGTGCATAGATGACAAAACTGCCCCGGGTGAATGGCCCGACCCACTGGTAGAGGGGCTCCCGTTCGGGAGACCGGACGATGGAGAAGAGCACCGAGCTGCCATTCTGGACCTCCCGGAACCCTTCGGCCAGGGGGACGATCCGCACATCCTCCCGGGAACGGTTTATCCCGATATCCGCAAAGATGGCCTCCAGGATCCCCACGCCGATACCGCTCGCTGTCCCGTTCTCCTCGAAGTTATAGGGGGCCCACTCCTCGGTCAGGTACTGGAGCTGTCCAAGACCGACGGCAGGAGTTTGTCTTCCTACGATCGAATCATACGTGCTGATCCCGCGAGCGTCCTTCTCGGCCTTGAGGGCATCCAGGGCTTGCTGGAAGGACCGGACCGTTTCATCGGGCACGTCCCGGCTGAACCCAAAATAGATAGGAATATCAGGGAACGTGTAGACTACCGGGAAGGTGTAGGCGTTGCCGGTAACCTGCAAGGTGGCGTACTGGCCGGATGCCTTCGAATAAGCCCAGAGGTCGATTGCTCCATCCTGGAGTGCGGTGACCAGTGCAGATACATTTGTCTCCTCTACGAGCTGGCTCTCGTTCACCCCGGCCTCCAGCAGCTGCTGGACGGCGGCGTCATCGGTGATCACGCCGATCCGGTAGCCCTTGAGGTCCTCCGACGTATTGATGACGATCCCGGCATCCGGCCGGGCAAAGAGGACGGTGGTATAGGGGAAGATGGGGCCTGCCCACTTGAAAGAGGTCTCCCGTGCAGGGATCCTCGCGATGGCAAAGATCATGGTCTTGTTCCCCTGCAGGGCAGCCTGGTAACCTTCGGACCAGGGGACCAGTCGGATCCGATCACGGGGCACTTTCTGGCCCATCTTCCCGGTGATCGCCTCGAAAAGGTCGATTGAGATCCCCTGCAGTGTCCCGTTCTCCTCGTAGTTGTAGGGAGGTCTCTGCTCGGTGTAGTAGGTCAGGCTGTCGATAGAAATTTCTGCAGCATCAGGCTGCCTGGTCGTACATCCAGACGAAAGAAGCATCGCTCCCAGGAGAAGCAGCATAAGACAGGAAATCACGAAGGTCCGGGAGATCGACATGCACGAACATAAATCAATGGGGTATTATTAAACCATCGCAGCCTGTTCTTACAAAACTGAATCGTACGCTATCAAGCCGGTCTCATCGTGATGTTTGTGGGAAGAGAAATGGAGGGGAGCAGATTGTTGGAATCGGATCTTCTCTTTCTCCGATACTTGATCCAGATTCTCCTGCTGCTCCTCTGGTCTCAGGTTTAGCGCGATAAATGCCCGGTTACTTCCCCTCTTTTTGCATGGAGATCCTGGTTGGATCAGGGAGAAGAGCCGGCCGTTTATCGGTCATGAGGGAGAGGTACGGCATTCGGGAGACGGTATACTCGAGGTATCCCTGTATGAACTCCGACAGCCCCCTCTGACGGCGTCCCATGATCAGGATGAAGAACCACTGGAGGATCCCACACACAAGGGCAAGGATACCATATACCCAGGAGACAAGTCCGATCACGATCCAATAGCCGATTCGGACCAGGAGCTCGAAGCGCCTGGCATCATGCTCATAAACGAATAATTGTTCTGGTAAGGTTTCAGTCATACCTTGGTATCCTCTTTTCCTGGTGGTACGATAGGAGATGGGCCGTAAAAAAATATCAGGGGCTTTCCGGGTGCTCCACCCTGCCCATGAACAGGATGAGCCCGGTCTCATCGTCCTGGATGAGGAACAGGAACGGATGGTCAGCCCGGAATACTGGGATTGGCGGTCCTTCAGTTGCCATGGCACGTTGGATGATCACCGCTGTTGCCGCTGCAGCCTCGGTCCCCTCCTCGTTCACGTCCACGAATGCCTGGTGGATCACATCGCCGATATACAGGTTTCTCGTTCCGTCCATCCCGGAGAGATCAGCATTGGAGGTAAATGCGGTCGGCATCCCCATTGCGGAGAGAGTTTTAGGCAGGAGGTACTTTGTCTCCATCGTGAACTTCGGGAAGTACACCTTGACACGCCGGGTCGTGAGGTTCTCCTGCAGTTCCGCGATGCGTTCGGCAGAAAGCGACTGCTCAAGGGCTGCCAGGTCTTCATCCCTGGGGAGAAGGATTACCATGGAGAGGTGTTTGCCGGTATCGGACTCGTATGGCATCCGGAGAACCTGGAGATTCGCAGTCTCCGTATAGCCATAGGTGGCATTCTTATCGGTGCGCTGCATCATCGGGACCCGGATGGTCGTCCCCTTCCCGGTTCTGAAGTCTTCGACGCTGGTATCCGTCTCATTGAACTGCTTCTCCCAGGTCCCCTTAAAGTAGACGGCGTTCGTGATCACCAGGCGGGTCAGGGAATCGATGGACCCGGCCGGGATCAGGTCCTTGATCTTGTCGTTGGTCTGATCCTCCACCCACTGGTTGATCGTGACCCGGGAATCATCGGGCTTTGTGATGAAGTCGAGATTCGTGGCTTTTGCTCCGTACATCTGGTCCGCTACTGTAATGTACTCCGGGAGGAACGGGTAGGTCTGCTCGGCCCAGAGAGCGTTTGCCGTCCGGAACTGGTAGACAGACGACCCGTTGTTGATCCCTGCAATGATAGCTTGGTATCCTCCCCGCATCATGGCAGAATCTGATGGGAAGTAAAAAACCTCCCGGATCTCGTCTGCGGTTTCCCCGCGGGCTCCTTCATAGGTGATGGCAAGAGCTGATGAGATGCTGAACGGCGAGAAGAAGAGATTCTCTCCGCTGTATCCGGGGTCTTTTGCCAGGCGGGTATAGAGGTCAAAGGCAAACTGGTTGTTCGCCTCAACAATACGCTGCTGGCTTCCCGGGGGAGGTCCCGGGGGGTTGGTCAGTTCCGGGGTCATCCCTTCCGGTGGCAATTCTTCCGGAGGGGTATCCGTGCTGGTGCAGCCGGCAAGGGAGAGGGCCGCGATCACCAGGGATGCCAGCACCAGTATGAAGATGGTAAGCTGGTTCATGAATTGGATATTGGTGTTTCTTTGGTTAAATCTGGCGTTGAGTGCGGGAATTTTCGAAGTGAAAAGGGGTTTTGGGGAACTCATCCGGTTTTTGAAGAAACGGTCTTTCTCTGCTGAGAAACACCCGATTGTTACTAAATCCCCCGGAATTGATTTTTTTATCTCTTGCGATAGGTTTTTTTGGTACGACAACTCTAGGGGGTAAAGAGACTCCCCCATCACCTATTTAACAAACCGTCCCGTATTCAATCCTGTGAAGGCCGGGATTGTTACATACAGTACCGGCCATGTTCGAACGGAGTGAGATATCAATGAATCAGACTGGTGCGGGATCCAGAGGAGAACGAAATGGTCGGCGGGTCGGACGGTTATGGATAGTGACTCTCATCATCTCCCTCGTTCTGCTGATCCTTCCCGTAACAGGGGGGATCATGATCGTCCCCCCGGAGGTGACAATAGAGCCCCCAGAGATCCATACCGTTGGTGACACAATCACGCTCTCTGGCACCACCAATCTTGCCCCCGGCAACGAGCTGCTGGTGGAAATTATCTCCCAGTCCTTTGGACCCACCCCAAAGGAGGGGGACAGTGCATTCTCAGGAATTTCCGGGATAACCATGGTACAAAAGGGCTCCGGGGATGAGAACACCTGGTCCTTTACCTTTGATACTGCCACCTTCATCCCGGACACCTACCTTGTCACAATAAGCGGGCTGACGGTGACCGATGCGGTGGCGACCACGAGATTCTCACTGGCAGAGGTCACGCCACCCCCCACGGTATCCCCGACCACGTTCCCGACGACTATGCCAACAACCGAACCAACCGCCCTTCCGCCAACTACGACTGGTCTTTCGGGGCTTTTAGTCATCGGAGCCGTCATGCTGGTCGTCATCATTCTCGGGACCGCGGGACGGAGGGGCTGAATATTTTACTTCTTTTTTAGAATAATTTGATTGGAACTTCAATGGATGAATGAGCAGGAGCGATCCAGTGCTATGAACAAAGGGGATCAGCAACACTTTAAAACCGAAGATTCAGCTGGCCGTACGTCTGCCGGACTGGCTGGTCTCACCTATCTTTATATACTCGGGTTCGGTATCTGATTCTGTAGGAGGAGGAGAAAGAATGGTTGAATTTGGACCAGTCCAGATGATCGCGATAGGATTTCCCGATCCGGAAAAACTGAAAGGAGATTTACTGAGAGAGATATTCGCGCTGAGTGAGAAGAAGATCATACGAGTAATAGGACTTCTTGGCATAGTGAAGGATAAGAACGGTACGATTGATTCGGTGCAGATCACCGAACTTTCCGATGAGGACCGGAAAAGGCTGGGAGCCGCAGTCGGAGCACTGATTGGATTAGGTGCAGCACGGGGAAAGGGTGCCGTCGCCGGGGCGAAAGCCGGTGCTAAGGCGATGGAAAAGGAATTCGGACTCAATCAACAGCAGATCAGGGAGATTGCCCGTGACATTCCCAAGGGGAGTGCCGCAGGCTTCCTGCTTATTGAGCACCTGTGGGCCAAGAAATTCAAGGAGATTGCGCTCACACAGGATGGAGTGCTCCTCGCAAACGGGTTCATCACCCCCGATTCACTCATCGCACTAGGGTCAGAACTGGCAGAAGGAGTCAGAGCCGCTGAAAAACTCAACGCATCATAATCGAGGGGTTCATCCAACACCCCCCGATTACCTGGGCAATATGCTACAATTTTTTTAGTGTTCATCCCGTCTGCCAATCCAGAGAGAAAGGATACTTTCCTGCAAAACGATCAGCTATGCTCATCCGCTCCTGCCGAGGGCATCTGGAGATCCGGTATCCCTCCGCGGTATTCTTCAATAGATTGTGAGGCTTTACTCCCGGATTGACGATGACCGGAACAAAGGATGAATGCCCCAACCAGGTATACGATGATCAGGAATGCTGAGAGGTGTTTCATGATTGAGTGAATTTTTCTGAATACCCAATAAAAGATCCCCATGCCCGGCTCAGGCTGCAGGGAAAACGACAGGGAAGAATCTGATGGGCCCTTATCCGAAGTTCGGCGACCAGTACCTTCCGCTCCTACATTCCTTCGGGATCTCGTCATGATCCGTAAATTGAAATCGCAAGAATAATGGTTAATTTTTAAAAATAATCGCAATTCAGCGTCTGACGCCACCTTTACATGCTCATACATCCCATAGGTAGATGGTGAAGATAATGGGAAAGACACCGTGCATCAGCTATACCAGAGCAGGTACCGCACGCAGATCCGGCAGGGGTTTATCCATGGACATTGCCGGGTCACGGTATTTCATCGTCCCCGATGATGTCCCCTCACTCCTCTTCCACAAATCGGTGGATGTTGTCGATCCTGCAGGAGAACGGGAAGGGACGGCATGGCTTTCCCCGATTCAGGGGCCGGAGAAGCACGAACTGACCACTGTGATCGAGCAGCACCTGTATGTCATCGGGTACCGCGACCTGGGACGAATCCTTGCCGGGGAGTCTGTTGCGGTCCCGGTCAGAGAGTTTCATCCCCTCTAATCCCCCCTTTCTCTTCATGGCCATCGGTGAAAATCTATTGCTCGTCAAGTCAGCACTTCAATTATTCCGGGCATCCCCGGGACTTGCTGCCTCGAGCAAGGGGTTGAACTCCTCTGGGTTGTGAAGGTATACTATTTGAATTGCCATGGTGCACCCTTATTTCCATTCCATTTCATTTTTTGAGGGCTCTCACAACCATTTTATATCCCCATACCGATCCGGATTATGCGACAACTCCCCCTCTCTCCAGCACAGAGGAAGATGAGGAATATCATCGGGCTCTGGAGACCTGAGTTGGAGTAAGCCCCCAGGAGGTCATTCCGGGCCATTAGGCCAGAAAAACTATTACCAGTCAGGTTAGAGAACTGGCTGGAGGTGGTGGATCAATGGTTCATCTTCTCGAAGACCCTCTACTCCGGAACCGGCATGGAGTGTTCAGGGACCGGAGTGATGCAGGAAAACGTCTTGCAGCATTCATGCACGATCATACACCCCTGGAAAATCCCCTGATCTGTACCATCCCATCAGGGGGAGTTCCGGTCGGGCTGGAACTGGCAAAAGGATTCCATGCAACGATGTTCCTTGGGGTGGTACGGAAGCTGAAAGTGCCCTGGAATCCTGAGGCCGGTTTCGGTTCGATGACCTGGAACGGGAAGGTGTACCTGAACCGGGAACTGGTCCGGTATCTGAATATCAGCGACGATGAGATACAACGGGCTGTCACCGAGACCAGGGAGAGCATCCGGAAACGGATCGAGCAGTTTACTGGAGGGCAGTCCCTTCCTCCAATCCCGGGGAGGATCATCATCATCACCGATGACGGCCTTGCATCCGGCTACACGATGATGGCGGCCGTTGAGGCGATCAGGGCAGAGGAACCGGGAAAGATAATCATAGCCGTGCCAACCGGCTCTTCACGGGCCGTTGCCGTTCTCTCAGGCATGGTTGATACCCTTGTCTGCCTGAACCTGCGGGAACACGCTTCGTTTGCGGTCGCTGATGCATACCAGTTCTGGCACGACCTCGACGATGATGAGGTGATCCGTTCTCTTGCTTTCGCACAGAAGAACCAGCTGATGGAAGGCATTCCAGGGAAAGAGGGACACTGACCCGTCCCACCAGGGTTTTTCCCATCCAGTGATGTATCGTGCTTCATCGGGGAATGGTGGGGATCATGATTGCTTTTGGGATTGCGAGACGGATGGGCCTGAATTCTTTTTTATAAGAGATATTCATGGATGGGCCTGGAACACCGGGACTGGCTCTTTGC
>Ga0316622_100001435_pt1 | contig 15503 bp, 10 predicted proteins | sample OWC_Aug_OW2_C1_D_FD_207646 | JGI IMG/M metagenome (GOLD analysis project Ga0316622, IMG submission 207646) | Wetland soil microbial communities from Old Woman Creek delta, Ohio, United States - OWC_Aug_OW2_C1_D5_C | ecosystem: Environmental > Terrestrial > Soil > Wetlands | place: USA: Ohio... | reverse complement strand
GTACAACTGGACCCGGACACCGAGGCCATCGCGACCATTGGCGCGAAAGAGGGGCTCTCGCACCTGGCGCTGGCCATTGTGGATTCCGGTGACGTGGCCCTGGTGCCCAACCCCACCTATCCCATCCACGCATACTCCGTGGTCATCGCGGGCGGTGACGTCCGGCACGTCCGGCTTGGTCCGGGGGAGGACTTCTTCGCCAACCTCATGTCGGCATACCAGGAATGCTGGCCCCAACCGAAGCTGCTGATTCTCAGTTTCCCCCACAACCCCACCACGGAGGTGGTGGACCTGGAGTTTTTCAAGAAAGTCGTCGCCTTCGCCCAGCAGCATAACCTGATCGTGATCCACGACTTCGCGTATGCCGACCTGGTGTTTGATGGATACCAGGCGCCGAGTTTTCTTCAGGTGCCGGGGGCGAAAGAGGTGGGGGTCGAGTTCTTCACGCTCTCCAAGAGCTACAACATGCCGGGGTGGCGGGTCGGCTTCGCGGTTGGGAACAGGCGCATCATCGCTGCCCTTACGCGGATCAAGAGCTACTTGGACTACGGGATGTTCCAGCCGGTGCAGATTGCCTCGATCATTGCCATGAACGGCCCGCAGGATTGCGTCAAAGATATTGTGGAGACATATCGGTCGCGGCGCGACGTCTTGTGCGAGGGGTTGACCCGCGTTGGCTGGAAGGTGGACAAACCTCACGGGACCATGTTCGTCTGGGCGCGCATCCCTGATCAGTACCGGATGATGGGTTCCCTGGAGTTCAGCAAGTTTCTGCTGGATCGCGCCAAGGTCGCGGTTTCGCCGGGCATCGGGTTCGGACAATACGGAGACGAGTACGTCCGCTTCGCATTGGTAGAGAACGAGCACCGGACACGTCAGGCCGTTCAGGGAATCAAGCGCGCCCTCTAAAGGGTCCTGGCAAGGGCGTGCGCATGAGAGCTCCCGTTGGCCGCCCGCAAGGCGAGGGGAGAAGGCCATGTTGGATAGATTCAAGGACGCATGCGGTATCGTCGGAATCTTGGGGAGCGCCGAGGCGTCCAACCTCGCGTATCTCGGGCTCTATGCGTTGCAGCATCGCGGACAAGAGAGCGCCGGAATCGTCGCCTCGGACGGCGAAGCGCTCCACCTCGAGAAAGCCATGGGGCTGGTGGCGGACGTCTTCACCGAGGCGCGCCTCAAGCGCCTGAAAGGAGACCTCGCGATCGGGCACGTCCGGTACTCCACGACGGGCAGCTCCCAACTCAAGAACGCCCAGCCCATCCTGGCCCGGTGCCGTCACGGGATGGTCGCCCTGGCGCACAACGGGAACCTGGTCAACGCGCAGGTCGTGCGAGAAGAACTCGAAGCCCAGGGCTCCATTTTCAGCACCAGCACCGATACCGAAGTCATCGTGCACCTGATCGCCCGTGCCAAGAGCGACGACCTTGTCGAGGCGACCGCGGAAGCCCTGGGACGACTCTCAGGCGCGTATTCCCTGGTGATCATGAACGAGAGAGAACTCCTGGGCATCCGAGACCCGCACGGGTTCCGCCCGCTGTCGCTTGGAAGGCTGGGAAGCACCTGGGTCCTGGCGTCGGAGACGTGCGCCTTCGATCTCATCGAGGCCACATTCGTCCGCGACCTGGAGCCGGGCGAGTTCCTGCACATCAGCCCGCACGGCATGAAGTCGTACTACCCGCTGCCTCCCGCACTGCCGGCGCAATGCATCTTTGAGTACGTCTACTTCGCTCGGCCCGACAGCGTGCTGTTCGGCCAGAGTGTGGCCAGCGTCCGCAAGGCGCTGGGGCGCCAGCTGGCCGAGGAGGCCCCGGCCGAGGCGGACCTCGTAATTCCCGTGCCGGATTCCGGAGTACCGGCGGCTTTGGGATACGCGGAGCGTTCCGGCATCCCGTTCGATCACGGTTTGATTCGGAACCACTACGTGGGGCGAACCTTCATCGAACCCAAGCAAAACATCCGGCACTTTGGGGTGAAAATCAAGCTCAACCCCGTGCGCGACATCCTGGAGGGAAAACGGGTGGTGGTCGTGGATGACTCCATCGTGCGTGGAACGACCAGTCGGAAGATCGTGAGCATGGTTCGCTCCGCCGGCGCGCGCGAGGTCCACATGCGAATCAGTTCACCCCCCACGGTGTCGCCGTGCTACTACGGGATCGACACGCCCACGCGGAAGGAACTGATCGCCTCCAGCCATACGGTGGACGAGATCTGCACCTATATCCGCGCAGACAGTCTGGCGTACGTCAGCATGGAAGGCCTCTTGAAAGCGACGGGAAAGGACACCGGTTTCTGCCACGCGTGCTTCAGCATGCAGTATCCCGTGCCGTTTCCGACGCAAGATATGGCCCAGCTCCGCTTGTTTGACGTCTAGCCATCCTTGCGGGAAGGGTAATCATGGCACCGAATCAGAAGGATCCCCACGAGCGTGCGCAGCGCCTGGCGCGTATCATCGTGGGCGAGATTGTCTTGTACCACAAGGACAAGATCGTCGAGGCCATCAAGAACGACTGCCTCTTCGAGGACTTGGAGCGGGAGCTAGAAGAGGCACGGACGTACTATGAGAAAAACGTGGACCCGTCAGTGCGAGCTCAAACAGGTTATTTCGACCAAGCGGTAGTTGATATTCTCGTGAAGGGACATGGAGGCGTAGAATCGAAAATCTGGTAGGCCTCTGAACCGGAATCACCTTTTCCGATAATTCGCCGCGGCCCGGATGCCACCATCCGGGCCGCGGTGTTTTCGGACGCGCTGCGTCCGGATCTTCCGTACGTTCTTTTCGCTGCAAGCACTATTGACAGTGGAAGGCCTGTCAGGTTGACCGGGAATGATTTCCTGCATCTCGATATCTTGGGTCGCTGTCCAGGGTAACTCCTTATGGAATATAAGCGACCCACATGAAGAACGCAGGGCACGAGTATTGCCACGGTTTCCCCGGGTGCACAGTTTTCCGTAATGGTATGAGTTTACTCCGGTATAGCTTTGTTGGTTTTCATACTACTGAGATCGAGAGAGGAGATCGTGGCATGATCGCACCCCTCCACCATCGAAGCCCGACATCAGGCTGGCACGGGGCCGCCAGACAACATCAGCCGCCAGTGAATTCGGCGCGCTGGGCCAAGTCGCGGCTCACCCGTCTTCGTGGCTGGCGCGGCGGCGCGGGTACCATTGCCGCGGCCGTAATTGTCGCACTCTTAGGAACAGCCCACGCCGCCCAACTGAGCCTCACCTGGACCGACGCGTCCACGAACGAGGACGGCTTCAAGCTCGAGCGGAAGACGGGGACCACGGGGGCGTACGGGCAGCTCGCCACGATGGCCGCCGGGACGACCGGATACGTGGACGGGACGGTGACCGTCGGCACCACCTACTGCTACCGTCTCCGCGCCTACAATGCCGCCGGAGACTCGTCCTACTCAAACGAGGCGTGCGCCGCCGCGGCCACCGCCACCAGCTACACGGTGGCCGTGACCAAGGCCGGCGCCGGGAGCGGGACGGTGACCTCGAGCCCCGCGGCGATCGACTGCGGGAGTACCTGTAACGCGAGCGTCGCCAGCGGGACCAGCATCGCCCTGAGCGCGAACCCCGCCGCCGGGTCGACCTTCGCCGGCTGGAGCGAGGCCAGCGGGGCCTGCACCGGGACCGGGAGCTGCGCCCTCGTCGTCGACGCCGCGAAGAGCCTTACGGCGACGTTCGCACCGCAGCCCTACGCCCTCACCGTCACCAATGCCGGCACGGGCTCGGGCACCGTCACCTCCTCCCCCAGTGGGATCAAGTGCGGTTCGACCTGCAGCAACTCCTACTCTTCCGGCACCCGCGTCACCCTGACCGCCACGCCCACCGCCGGCTCCACCTTCACCGGCTGGAGCGGGGCCGCCTGTAGTGGAACCGGGACGTGCACTGTGACGATGAGTGCCGCACAAAATGTCACGGCGACGTTCACGACGCAGACGCACACCCTCACCGTGACTAAGGCCGGCACCGGCAGTGGCGCCGTGGCTTCCTCTCCGACTGGCATCAGCTGCGGGGCCACCTGCTCGGCGAACTACAACTACTACACCAACGTCACCCTCACCGCCGCCCCGGCCACCGGCTCCACCTTCACCAGCTGGAGCGGGGCATGCACGGGGACGGGGACCTGCACCGTGACCATGGATGCGGTGAAGAGTGTCACGGCGACGTTTGGAGTCGCGAGCCAAGCGGTGCCGAGCAGCTATGTGCTTACGGTGACCAAGAATGGTATTGGCGCCGGAATCCTTGCCTCGAATCCCGCGGGAATCAATTGCGGCTCGACCTGTAGTGCGAGCTTCAGTACTGGCACCGTCGTCAATCTGCAAGTTATTCCCGAGTCCGGCTCCACCTTCACCGGCTGGAGTGGGGCCTGCACCGGGACCGGAACCTGTACGGTGGCGATGAGTCAGGCGCAAAACGTGAGTGCAACGCTTGCCCTGCAAAGCTTTACACTTACCACAACCAAGGTAGGCACCGGCACCGGAGCTGTGGCCTCAAGTCCTGGCGGGATCGATTGCGGCGCGAGTTGCAGCGCCACTTTCTCCAGCGGGACGAACGTCACGCTCACTGCCACCCCCATCACCGGCTCCGCGTTCACCGGGTGGAGTGGGGCGTGCAGCGGGGCCGGGACCTGCATGGTGACGATCTCCCAAAATCGAACAGTGACTGCGACGTTTGCGGCTCAAGCACCTAGCTACGCTCTGACAGTGCGAAAGCAGGGGCGTGGCTCGGGCACTGTGGCCTCGAACCCTTCCGGTCTCTCCTGCGGGACGACCTGCAGCGCCACTTTCTCCAGCGGGACGAACGTCACGCTGACTGCCACCCCCGCCACCGGCTCCGCGTTCACCGGGTGGAGTGGGGCGTGCAGCGGGACCGGGACCTGCACAGTGACGGTAACGCAAGCCAAGAGCGTGACAGTTACGTTCAAGCGACTGCGTCGTTAGGAGGCACAATGGTGCCGTGGCGTGCGTTGGAGCACGCCACGGCCTGCCCAAATCCGCCTCGCCGCATCGGAGCAGATTCGCGTCGGATCTCACTCCTCCTCCTGTTCTTGGCAAATTGCTCAGGCGAGTGCACGCCGACCTGTGGACTTAGATCGGGGCGTCGTGCCGCGTGGTCGTGGGCTCGCCTGACCGGACGCGCATCGCAAAAAGCGGTCGCGAATGTGCTTGACTCCAAAAAGGGCATGGAGTAGGAAACAACCGCGGGCTGTCTCGCAGCGGTGATAATGAGTCCGAGAACGCGCCACGGCGCAGACGCGAAAGTTGATGGTACAGGCTCCTTGAGCTCACGACGGCTTGGGAAGGCTGCTTGTCTTCGACAAGACTGGAAGGGAGGTGCAACCACCCATCGGGTGGAACTCTCAACTGGGCCCGCTGTTCGTTCCCAAGAGGAGGAGCGGAAGATGAGGACACGTTTACGGTGCTTCGTATGGGTCGGGCTGGTTAGCATGGTGGCCTTGGTGTGTCTCGCATCGATCGGCGAAGCGCTGGCCGGGGAATCGCCGGGGTTGGCCTACTTCCGGCAAGCCAAGATCAATTGGCGCCAGTTCGAGGGCCAGAAGCTCACCATCGGTCTGAACAAGCATCAATACACCGAATCACTCTTGCCCTTGATCGGGGAGTTCGAGGCCCTGACTGGGATCAAAGTCGAGTACCTGATCCTCCCGGAGAACGAGTACGGCGCCAAGCTGACAGCGGACCTCTCGCAGCAGCGGGGAGAGTTCACCGTGATCATGGCGGGAGCCATGCGGAACTGGGGCTACGTGCCTCCCGGCTGGATGGTGCCACTCGACGATTTTCTGAAGAACCCGAAGCTCACTGACCCGTCCTGGTACAAACTGGAGGACTTCTTTCCCGGCTTGATCGCGGCTAACCGCTGGAACGGGAAGTTCGCCGGCGGGACGGGGGAGGGCCCGCTGTGGTCAATCCCGGTGATGTCCGAAAGCTACATTCTCCCCTATCGGAAGGACATCTTCGATCAGTACAAAATCAAGGTTCCCACGACGTATGAGGAGATGGCCGAGGCCGCCCGCCAGGTGAAGCAAAAGGCGGGGATCGACGGGCTGGTGGCCCGCGGCACGGCCAACTTCCCGACCATTGCTACCGGTTATCTCAGCGGGGTGAAGTCGTACACGGACGGGAAGTGGGCCGAGCTGGACGAGAAGATGAATGCCCAATTCACCGATCCCCGGGTGATCAAGTTCAGCCAGATCTGGACCGATATGCTGCGCGAGAGCGGGCCGGCCAACTGGGCCAACATGACCTGGTACGACGGCATGGAGACCTTCGCCGCCGGCCAAGCCGGGATGTATCCGGACTGCGATTTCTTCGCGGCGACCTACGAGGATCCGAAGAAGTCCAAGGTGGCGGGGAAGGTGGGCTACGCCCTGCTTCCGGCGGGGCCGGGCGGGTCCACCTATTCGGGTCTGTTCACCTGGGCGCTTGGCATGAGCAAGGCCACCAAGAACAAGGAGGCAGCCTGGCTGTTCATTCAGTGGGCGACCTCGCCGCGGACGCTGCTCAACGCCACGGTGGAATACAAAAACTACAACCCAACTCGTGTCTCGGTGATGAACGACTCCCGGACGCAGAAGGTCATGGGCGGTTGGGGGAATGGGACCTACCTGAAGACGGTGCAGGAGAACCTCAAAACCGCGCGTATCGCCTGGGTGCCCAACCCTGAGCGGCCCCGCCTTGGAGACACGTGGGCGCGTGCCCTGCATGAGATGTATTTCAAGCGCTTGACGCCCGAGCAGGCCATGCAGCGGGCCAACGACGAGGTGAACAAGATCTTCACGGAGATTGGCCTGCGAAAGTAGCGAAGTCCGCTGAACCCTGGCGGGCCCGTGCCACCGTCTCGCGGGGGCGCGGGCCCGCCATTTTACGTGGGGTGGATCGACCTATGCCGAGCCAGGCGGGGCGCCTCCGCGCCGGACACCGAACGGCGATGCTTCCGTACCTCCTCATGCTGCCGGCGTTGCTCCTCCTGGTCGGGATGTTGTACCCCTTTTGCCTTGGTGTGTACTACAGTCTCACCAGCTATTTCCTGCAGTATCCCCACCTCTTCCGTTTCATCGGCCTGGGGAACTACGTCAAGCTGCCCGGCGACCCGCTGTTCGCGTATTCGGTCCAGTTCACCCTCGTCTATACCGCGGTCGCCGTCCTGATCCAGGTGAGCCTGGGCGTCGGCGTGGCCCTGCTGCTCCACGCGCGGATCGTCGGCCGCGGGGTGCTGCGGGCCATGATGCTGATGCCTCTGATGATGCCGCCGGTGATCACGGCGCTGATGTGGAAAGTGATGATGGCCTCCACCAAGGCGGGGATCCTGAACTATCTACTGGGGCTGGTGGGCCTCGGACCGGTCAACTGGCTGGGGTCGGTCAACGGCGCCATCGTCTCGGTCCTGATCATCGACACTTGGGGGAACCTCCCGTTCGTCTCGCTCATCCTGCTGGGCGGGCTGCAGTCACTGCCGTACGAGCCCTATGAGGCGGCATTCGTAGATGGGGCGGGAAGCGTGGAGGTCTTCCGCTATATTACCCTTCCCCTGCTGAAGCCGTTTATCATCCTGGCCACCACCTTCCGGGTCATGGACTCGCTGCGGATCTTTGACGTGATCTACGCCACCACCGTAGGGGGGCCCGCGGACGCCACAATGAACCTCCACATGCGGGCATTCTTCTACGCCTTCCAGTGGTATCAGATGGGTATGGGCATGGCCTACGCCATGGTCCTCCTGGCGCTGGTCTTTGTCGCCAGCTATGTCCTGATGGGATACTGGCGGCGGGCCGCGGAGCAGACGGAGCTATGACCGTGTTGCGAGAGCTCTGGGTCGGCCATCCAGCGCGGCTGACGCGCCTACTGCGAGTGGGCCTGCTCGGACTGGCCGTCATCGCCCTGGTCGTGTGGACGGTGTTTCCCTTCTTCTGGATCCTACTCACGTCGCTCAAACAGCCGCTGGATGTCATCGCGGCTCCGCCCAAGATCCTGTTCGAGCCGACCCTGGACAACTACGCCGGCATCTTCATCGGTCGGCAGCGGGGCGCCTACGCCTCTGCGCGGCCTGACTTCCCGCTGTTCTTTTTGAACAGCATTATCATTTCGGGGGGCGCAGTTCTGCTGTCCTTTCTGGCGGGCATTCCCGCGTCCTTTGCCTTGGCGCGGTATCGCTTCCAATTCAAGGAGCAGCTCGCCTTCCTTTTCATGAGCTTTCGCTTCGCGCCGTTCATCGCGTTTCTCATCCCACTCTACATCCTATTCCAGCGCACGGGCCTGTATAACACGTACCACGGCCTGATCCTGGCCTATCAGATCATCACGTTGCCGTTCACGATTTGGATGCTGCGCAGCTTCTTCATGGAGATCCCCACGGAAGTCGAAGAGGCAGCGAAAATTGACGGCTGCTCGTGGTGGGGGGTGCTCACGAAAGTGATCCTGCCCCTGAGTCTTCCCGGAATGGCGGTTACCCTGATTCTCGGATTCATGTTCAGCTGGAATGCGTTCAATTATCCCCTGATGCTGGCGGGGCGGCAGACATTCCCCGTCACGGTGGGGGCCATCCAGTTCATCTCGTACGAGCAGGTCCTCTGGGGCCAGATGGCGGCCGCCTCGTTGGTCGCTGTCGTCCCGCAACTCATATTGAGTCTCTTCGTGCAGAAGTACATCGTCCGGGGCCTGACCATGGGGGCCATCCGTTAGAGGCGACCGGCCGCGAGACGGAGGCATAGGTGCGCGCACAGTCCTTGCCTGTGCGGCAGTCGTCTCCTTGCCTGGCCGATGAGGAACGGACTCACCTCGAGTCAGGAGCGGCTCAGAAGGGCATTCTTTGGGAGCCAGACAGAAGGTGGTCTGCAAACCCTCGGAGCCTGTATGGCCTCTCTTAATGCGGAGTTACCGCATTTCATTTAGAAGCTGTCAGAGGGAAATGCCTTGACAATCCCAGGGGTGATCGTTATTGTCACGACGCCTATCGTGAGCGGTCTGCGAATTCACAAGGAGGCAGGTTGGAAGGTCGCACACTAGTGAGGCGGGCGGCGCGCGGTCGGGTACAGACCCCGGTTGCGCGCGAACAGGTCCTGCTCTTCCGGGTGGGCGAGGGCCTGTACGGCATCGGAATTCGCGGCTTGTGGGAGGTGCTGTCGCCCGAAGGCATCACCAGCCTACCAACGCCGCAGTACCAGATCTGCACGGCGCTGGCCTATCGAGGTCGGAGGCTGCCGCTTGTCCGACTCGGCGAGCTATTCGGCGTTTCGGCGGACACTGTACCACCGAACGCCCGGGTTCTGTTGACGCAAGGACGCGGGCAGCCCCTCGGTCTTCTCGTTGACGAGGTGTTGGGTGTTGTGGACGTGGACCCGCAGCACATCGCGCCGATGCCGGTGCTGGCCTCCATGCTAAGCCCTGCACTTTTTCGTGGGCTGGTCGGCAAAGAGGACCGCGTGATCATCCTGGTCAGCGAAGACGGGTTGGGAGAGATGGCAGAGGTCGCCCGGTTCTCCGACGGGTGAGCGGTGCGTTTGGCTCGCCCGCCCCTTGAGGCATGAATGGCGCCACAGGCACAGCGCGACCGAGGTGTCGGCGGCTCAAGCGGGGGGGCGCAGGTTGTCCTGTTCCAACTAGCGGGTAAATCGTTTGCGGTGGAGCTCGGCCAGGTCGAACAGATCATCGACTATCGCGAACCAACGAAGACACCGCGTCGCCCCCCGCACGTCGAAGGTGTGATTGAGCATCGGGGGCGTTACCTCGCCGTTCTCAACTTGCGGAAACGTTTCGGTGTCGCAGAGCCGGGCCCCGCACACCCGGCGGTTCTGCTCATCACCGGGGCTGGACCGGACCCCCGCGTCGGACTCGTAGTGGATCAGGTGTTGCGAGTGCTCTCCCTTCCATCCGACGGGGTCTTGACTCCGCCTCCGCGGGTGTTCGGGATCCGCGCGGAATACATTCGCGGGGTGGCCAACGCCGCCGGCCGACCCCTCGTGTGGCTCGATGTGACAAAACTCCTTGCGACGGCGGAGGCAATTACGTTGCTTGCATAGCGTGTCGGGCGTCGGATCGAACCGGTGGTTTGGCGTTGATCCCGCCGGATGATGGAGAAGGTGCGATCTCGGAAGGATGGGCGTGTGGCTTTGCCCCAGGAGGATCCGATGGGCGCTCGAATCCTGGTCGTGGATGATAGCGTGACGATCCAGAAAGTGGTGGAGTTGACGTTCAGCAAGGAGGACTTCGTGCTCACCCAAGCGCGAAGCGGCGAAGAGGCGGTTCGCAAGGCGAAGGAAACGCGCCCAGACCTGGTGCTGCTGGATCTGGTCATGCCGGACATGAACGGTTACGACGTATGTGCGGCCTTGCGGGCTGACCCCGCGCTGCGGTCGGTGCCCATCATCCTGCTCGCAGGTACGTTCGAGTCGTTCGACCACCAACGAGCCACTCAAGCCGGGGCCAACGATTTCGTCACCAAACCGTTCGAGTCGCAAGTCCTGATCGGGAAGGTCAAGCAACTCCTCTTCGCGAAGTCGATGGAGGCAGGCAGCGTGGGGACCGCGGCGAAACTGGCGGCAGGCGCGGTCACCGTGAGGATCTCTTCGGCTGCGGCCGCCGCACGCGCGGTGCCGCCGGCGCCGGATGCCATGCCGCCTGCCGAACCACGGCTGTCGCCCGCGCCCCCTCCGGTTCCGCCTCAGGAAGAGTTGTGGCAGCTTCTGGGCGGTCCGTCGGATCCGACGCCGCCAGCCGCCCAACCAGCCGAGCGCGCCGATGCATCGCGTGGCGAAGTAACCGCCGTCGGCGGTCCGCCCGCGGAGCCAGAGGGTCCGCTCGATCTGGGAGCCCTCGATCTTGAGCCGCTGCCTGGGGAGGTCCCCTCCGCCGCGGATGCCATGGATGTGCTTCCCCTTCCCGAAAGCCTTTCGCTGGACGATCTGCTGGCGGCTAGCCCGCAGAGGCCCCCAGCCCCGTTGCCGGGTGAGCCCGCGAAGGCAGAGGCGGCTCCCCTCGAGCCCGTCTTCGAGCTCTCCGCCGCGGCGGCGTCTCCGCTTCCGATGGTCGAGGCGGGGAAAGGGGAACCTCCCTCGCTCTCCGTCGACGACTTGCTTGGCCCGGCAGGCGGTGACGCAGCCCCGGCCGACACGCTCACCATGGAATTGCCGGAGTTCGACCTCACGGCGCTGCCGGAGGCGGACGCTCCGGCAGCGGCCGACTTCGAGTCGGCTCAGCCAGGGTTCCCGCAGGTGGACACGACGGTCTCCGAGCTTTCGCTCCAGGGTGCGGGTGAGGCGCCGATGGAAGCCGGTGTGGTCGAGACGGCCGGCGCTGCGGCGCCGTTCGAATTTCCCCCGCCGATTCAGACGGGGGAGGAATTCTCGGGACGGACGGAGACCCGTGCATCAGAGCCCGCGGCGGAAACACTCGGCGCAGCCGCGGGGGAACTCTTGGCTGAGTCTCCAACGGCCTTGACACCTGCCGGCCTGGTCACGGACGAGCCAGGGCGGAGTGTCCCGGTGGGAGCGTCCCCGTCGGAGATCGCTGCCATGCGCGAGGCCGTCACGGAGCGCGTGGCGCACGATCTCAAGCGCGAACTGGGCGAGAAGCTTCTCGATCGATTCGAAAAGATCGTCTGGGAAGTGGTGCCGGACCTGGCCGAGATACTCATCACGAAAGAGATCGAGCGAATTCGGCGGCTGGCCGAAGAGGAAAAATCGTCCTGAGATCGGCGTGAATCACACGGGGATGCTGGGCCCGTTGGGGTCGGCGTCCCCGTCTTCTTTCGGAGCCTGTAATGACCGAGACTCGTAATTCCAGCGCGGACCGGCCCTCGGCCTCGCCGGAGGCTGGACTGTCGGGGAAGCAGGGATACGATCCGGAAAGCGTCGAAGCGGGCTGGTATCGCTTTTGGGAGGAACACGATCTCTTTCACGCCGACGAGACGTCGGCAGCGTCCCCATACTGCATTGTCATCCCACCGCCCAATGTTACCGGTTCCCTCCACATGGGACACGCGCTGAACAATAGTCTACAGGACATCCTGATCCGCTGGCACCGCATGCGGGGAGACAACACCCTCTGGATGCCCGGGACGGATCATGCCGGGATCGCCACACAGAACGTTGTGGAGCGGCAATTGCGACAGGAAGGTCTCACGCGAGACCAGGTCGGCCGCGAGGCCTTCGTAGAACGGGTGTGGACCTGGAAGCGCGAATCGGGCGGGACCATCATCCGGCAGCTGCGGACGCTCGGAGCCTCTTGCGACTGGGCACGGGAGCGGTTCACGCTGGACCCGGGCCTGTCGAACGCGGTGCGGGAGGTCTTCTGCCAGTTGTACGAGGCGGGCCTCATCTACCGAGGGGATTACATCATCAACTGGTGCCCGCGCTGCCAGACGGCGCTCTCGGACCTGGAGGTGGAGTACCAGGAGCGCGATGGGAAGCTCTGGCACATCCGGTATCCACTCGCATCCGCCTCCGGCGACGTGGTCGTGGCCACCACGCGCCCTGAAACCATGTTGGGGGACACCGCCGTGGCGGTCCACCCGGCGGACGAGCGCTTCAGGCGACTCCACGGCCAACGCGTCATTCTGCCCGTCATGGGCCGCGAGATTCCCATCATCACCGATGAATACGTGGACCGAGAGTTCGGCACCGGGATGGTGAAGGTGACGCCGGCGCACGACCCCAAAGACTTCGAGTGTGGTCTGCGCCATCAACTCCCGCAGATCAAGGTCATCGCCGACGACGGTCGGATGAGCGAGAACGCAGGTCCGTACGCGGGACAGGACCGGTTCGCCTGCCGTAAGAGCTTGGTGAAGCAACTGGAGCGCGAGGGGTTCCTCGTGAAGGTCGAGGACCATCGCCATGCCGTGGGCCATTGCTACCGGTGTCAGACGGTGGTCGAACCCTCGCTGTCCCGCCAATGGTTCGTGAAGATGGCACCCTTGGCCGAGCCGGCCATCCGGGCGGTCGAGGAGGGGCGTATCCGGATCATCCCCAGCCAGTGGGAGAAGACCTACTTCGAGTGGATGCGGAACATCCGGGACTGGTGCATCTCGCGGCAGATCTGGTGGGGACACCGGATTCCGGCCTGGTACTGCGACCCGTGCGGGGAGACGGTGGTCTCTCGCGAGACACCGGCCGCCTGCCCGCGCTGCGGCGGGGCCCTCCGCCAGGAGACCGACGTCCTGGACACCTGGTTCAGCTCGGCACTGTGGCCGTTTTCCACGCTGGGGTGGCCCGAAGAGACCCGGGCGCTGCGCGTGTACTACCCGACCTCGTGTTTGGTCACGGGGTTCGACATTCTGTTCTTCTGGGTGGCCCGGATGATCATGATGGGTTTGCGCTTCATGGGGGACGTGCCTTTCCGGGACGTGGTGATCCACGGCCTGATCCGGGACGAGCAGGGCGACAAGATGTCCAAGACGCGTGGCAACGTGATTGACCCCCTGCACGTGATCAACGGCGCGGCGCGCGAAGATCTCCTGGCAGGCGCTCAGACGGGCGGCGCGCCCCCTTCGGCGCTGGAGAGCATCAAGCGGCAGTACCCGGATGGTTTCCCCCGGTTCGGCGCCGACGCGCTGCGGTTTACGCTGACCGCGCTGGCCGGTCAGGGGAGCGACGTGAAGCTCTCGGTGAAGCGGATCGAAGGCTACCGGCACTTCTGCAACAAGATCTGGAATGCCTTCCGGTTCCTCGCGCCACATCTGACCGATTCGGATGGGGAGCGGATCATCCTGTCCGACCTGGCGCTCACGCTGGCCGACCAATGGATTCTGAGCCGTTTGAACGCGGTCACTCGGGGCGTCACCGAGGCGTTCCAGGGGTACCGCTTCAACGACGCCGCATCGCTGCTCTATCAGTTCCTGTGGCACGAGTACTGCGATTGGTATCTGGAGATCGTGAAGACGCGCCTGGCAGGGCCGGGCGAAGATGCAGAGAAGCGGGCTGGGCGGATCCTGTTGGCGAGGGTCCTGGAGCAGTCGTTGCGTCTCCTGCATCCCATCATGCCGTTCATCACGGAAGAGATCTGGCAGCGGCTGCCCCACCAGGGCCTCAGCATCATGGTGGCGCCATGGCCACAGCCGGATCCGGCGCTGGAGTTTCCGCGCGCCGTCGCGAACATGGAATGCCTCATGGAAATCACCCGCGAGGTGCGCAACATCCGCTCCAGCTACAATGTCTCTCCTGGGCAGCAGGTGCCTCTCCTCGTGAAGACCGGGAGCGCAGAACAGGATGCCACACTAGCCGCTTGCCGCGAGTACCTGGTGAGCCTCGCGCGGCTGTCGCGGCTGGAGTTCGGCCAGGGGATGACGAAACCGCCGCTGGCAGCGACCGTTGTGGTCCAGGGACTCGAAGCGCATGTGCCGCTCGCGGATGTGATCGATGTCAGTGCTGAACGCCAGCGGGTCCAGAAAGAGCTAACCAAGACGGAGGCGGCGCTGGAGCGCATTGCCAGGAAGCTCGGCAATGCGGACTTCGTCGGCAAGGCGCCCGCAGAGGTGGTGAGCCAGCAAAAAGCCGCACACGCGGAACTGGCCGACCAGCACGCCAAGCTCAAGGCGACGCTGGCGCACCTCGAGGCGCACACGAAGGGCAATCAGTAGCGTTCAGCACTCAGCGCTCAGCGGTCAGCAATCAGCAGTCAGGGACCATTAGGCAGCGATCAGCGGTCAGCTTTCAGCATTCAACTTCTGGTGTCGATATCGTTCCGATTCGCTGATAGCTGACCGCTGAAAGCTGATAGCTCGTAGCTTCAGCCATGAGTATTCCCGTAGACCTGTCACCTGAGGCGATAGAGTCGCGGCTGACCTCTCGCGTGATCGGCCGACCCCTCAGGGTCGTCGAAGAGACCAGCTCGACCAACGATGCGGTCATGGCGGCCGGCCACGCGGGAGAGCCGGAAGGGCTGGCTATCCTGGCGGACCGGCAGACGAGTGGGAGAGGGCGGCGCGGCCGATCCTGGGCCTCGCTTCCAGGTGTCGGGATCTGGACGTCGATTCTCCTGCGGCCTCCGGTTTCCCCGCTTCAGGCGCCGCTGCTGACGCTCATGGCGGGTCTTGCCACCGCCGAGGCCATCGCAAGCGTCGCCCGGGTCGAGCCACTGTTGAAGTGGCCCAACGATCTTCTCCTCGACGGACGGAAGGTCGTCGGGATTCTCACGGAAATGACGACGACCGGGCAGCGCATCGGGCACGTTGCCGTCGGGATCGGCATCAACGTACATCAACGCCGCGAAGACTTCCCCGAAAGTGTTCGAGAGACCGCAACGTCAATCGACCTGGCGGCCGGGTGCCGTGTGGACAGGGGCGAAGTGGCGGCCACCCTCTACGATTCCCTGGATCGATGGTACGCCGCCGTCTGTGGCGACGGGACGTCCATGATCCTGCAAGCGGCGCGGGCGCGGACCGCGACGCTCGGAAAGCCCGTGATGGTTGATACCGGCGAAGAAAAGTGGCAGGGGACAGCCGTGGATCTGGATGAAGACGGAGCCCTGCTTGTGGTCGATGCG
>Ga0316622_100001434_pt1 | contig 15503 bp, 8 predicted proteins | sample OWC_Aug_OW2_C1_D_FD_207646 | JGI IMG/M metagenome (GOLD analysis project Ga0316622, IMG submission 207646) | Wetland soil microbial communities from Old Woman Creek delta, Ohio, United States - OWC_Aug_OW2_C1_D5_C | ecosystem: Environmental > Terrestrial > Soil > Wetlands | place: USA: Ohio... | reverse complement strand
TGGATGACGACAGTGGCACCGTAGATGCCGCCCAGGGTCGTGTTGCAGGCGGTCACGTACACCACGTCCTCCTCGAAGAGGTTTGTTGATATCCATCGCCAGAACCCGCCGGGCTTGCATTCCCTCTTTTCCCCTGTGCAGATGTGAGAGTTCGGGTCGTCGTCGCAGTCGTTGATGCACTTGTGCACGTCGAGATACTTCTTGAAATAGCCGAGGAAATCCTTGAATTCCGGCGTGCTGTTGACCCCGGCTCCCGCGCAGGTGATGCCACACTTGGCGCAGGCATCCTTGTCGTCGGTACGGATGCATTCAATGCACCCTATCGAGTCCAATGCCGCCTTTATCACGCCCACGTACTTCTTGAGCACCCAGGAAGGGACTTTTTCCGTTATGCAGTTCACCAGGCAGTGATAGAAGGTGAGGCTGTGGCTCTCAGCCCAGGTGCCCCAGGCCGTGGTCGTGCCGTCGTTGGCGTTGAATGTCAAACCGCCGTTCGTGTCGAACAGAGAATAGCTACTCCCTCCCTCGTGCTTCTCGATCATTGCCCTCCCGTCAACGCTGTAGAGAAAGGCGACGGAGCGCTGTGACGGGTTGAGCAGTACCATGCGGACGGCGGACATGCCGTCAGTGAAATCGAACTTCTCTGCCACATCGTACGACTTAAAGCCGAGAACCTTTGCATAGTCGAACAGGGCCTTGGCCTCCCTGCTGATGGAAAGGATGTCGGCTATCTCCTGCGGGGTCAGAAACCTCCGGCTCAAAACTTCCATCTTAACGTAGTTGAGATAGTCATCCACGCTGAAGTTTGACTGCAGATTCCGTGCCCCTATGCTGGCTGTCAAAGCACCTTTTGTGTGAAGCGGGACACCCCAGGGCAGCCGGATCTTTGCGCTCATCGTGCCCATGGCGCCGGGTCCGAGGGTGCCGAGCTTCCAGAAGACCTGGTTCCTGTCGTTGCGATAGACACCGTAGTGTGTGCTTTCCAGGTAGCCGAATTCACCCGGGAGGTCGAGAACGACGACCGCGTCAGTGAGGCTCGTGCCCGAGGTGTTCCTGTACTCCACAAGTACGTCCACTTCCTCCCCCGGCGCGATGAACCCCGGCGCCCACGCATAGACCATTGGGATCTCGGGTAAGACCGCCTGCACAGGCGCCGTTCTTGGGCTGCCGGTGTTGGTCCCGTTCCCGAGTTGTCCCGAGTCGCTCCAGCCACATCCCCAGACTGTCCCGTCCTGCTTGATCACCTGGCTGTGGTATCCGCCGGCCGCTACCCTTGCAGCACCCGTGAGAAAGCCTGACGGGTCGGAAGGATCCTTCATCCTGACTGGGCTGGGGTTGGGACTGTTAGTCGTAGTCCCATCGCAGAATACTCCTGCATAGTTGGAACCCCATGCCCAAGCGGACTGGTCACCCTTCACCGCCATCGAGAAACGGTCGTCTCCTCCTATGGCTACGACGTTCGTCAAGCCCGGTACCTGGACGGGTGTTGGCCGAGGTTGTGTGGTCCCGTCTCCCACCTGTCCGGAATCGTTCCGTCCCCAGCCATAAACAGTTTGAGTCTCGGTCAGCACAAGAGCATGCTCCCAGCCCCCTGCGATGGCAGTGATATTGGGCAGGCCCGGCACCTGACCTGCCTTGTTCTGGGGAGTCCCCGCAGCCGGTGTCCGTCCCAGCACGCCATGGTCATTTGTGCCCCATGTCCATACAGTTTTGTCATTCCTGAGCGCCATGGAGTGACCGTATCCGGCACCGCCTGCCCGTATGGCGATGACATTCCCCAAGTAACCGGTCGGGGCCAGCACTTGAACAGGCGTCTTCTTGCCGAGGTTCGTGCCGTCGCCGAGTTCACCGCTTGCGTTATATCCCCAGGCCCAGACCGTTCCGTCGGCCTTGAGAGCAAGGTTGTGCCGGTTGCTCGCCGCCACGGCAATGACATTTGTCAGATACCCCGTGGGGTCGGAAGGGTGTTTGACCTGAACGGGGTACAGGCTGGTCACTATTGTGTCGTCATTGACACCGAGCTGGCCGTGGCCATTCCATCCCCAGGCCCAGACCGTTCCGTCGGCCTTCACTACCAGCGTGTGAGACTCACCGGCAGCCACAGATACGGCATCGCGAAAAGCGACGAGGCGCGTCGGCGAGTCGTGGCGGTAGGTGGTGCCGTCACCGATCTGCCCAGCGTTGTTGTATCCATAGGTCCAGACGGTGCCGTCCTCGCACAGGGCAACTGTGTGTGACCCCCCGCCGTCGACCTGGATGACCTTGGGGGTCAGGGCCAGGCACGAGTCGGCAGAGACGAAGGCGAAAACAACGAGCGTAGCGACAAGAAGAAGAGAGACCTTTTTCACACTCCACCCCCGAAGATGACGTTCATAGACAGCCGGCTCAGCTCAGACAATATGCAGGCCTCACCGCACAGGGCCTCTTTGCCTGAGCCAATCATATCCGAAACAAGGCTCTCTGTCAATCCGTTAGTATTGCTGCTTCAGTCATGGCAATTTTTGCTTTGCCGACAGTCGCTTTTTTGCAATTTCCTGCGAGAGAAACGACGCGTCCAGTGGAAATCAGGGACCGTCAACTGCAGCGACGGGGCCCCTCGAGGGCGGCGCATCAGTTGCCGCTAGGAATCTAGAACGAGGCACCTGCGCCCTATCCCAGGAAGTCGTTCAGCTGTTCCGCCTCTTGATCTTCCCGAGCTTGACTGCCAGGGCGCGCGCATCATCGAGCAAGGCCTGCACTTCGTCAAGTCCCCTGTTCCAGAAACCCGGTTCGCCGATGTCCACGCCGAGCCTGAGGAAGATGTTCCGGGGAGAGTCCGAGAGCCCTGCCGAGAGGAACTCCTTGACTTTCGCGATGAACGAGCGGTCCCTCTTTACAGAGCTCTGGAGGGACTTTGAGATGAGCAGGCCGCTCGCGTAGGAGTAGACATAGAAGAAGCTCCGGATGTGTCCCCAGTAGACCCACCAGTTCTCCGACCCCGGGGACTGCTCGACGGCGTCACCCATGTACGCGGCCATATGCGTACGGAAGATACGGCCTATCTCCTCCTTGGAAAGGTACCCCTTCTGCCTGAACTCGTGGTGAAGCTCCTGCTCGAACCGGTAACAGGCGACCTGACGGAAGATGGTGGTCACGTCGTCGTTGAGCTTCCTTATCATAAGGCTCAGCCGCGTCTCGTCATCTGCCTTCCTCAGGACCTCCTGGAGGACGAAATCCTCGAAAAAGGTGCTCGCCACCTCGGCCGTGGACAGAGGGGTCCCGAAATCGAGGCCGTGCTGCCGCCCCCGGATAAGCTCGTTGTTGACGGCATGTCCCAGCTCGTGGGCCAGGGTCAGCACGTCGTGGAGCCTGCCGGTGTGGTTCAGGAGTATGTACGTCGGCTGGGACTTGAGGTTGTGCGCGCAGAAGGCCCCGCTCGCCTTGCCCTTCCGGGGGTAGACGTCAAAGTGGCCACCCTCGACGAAACCGCGGAATATGGCGTAGAAGTCAGAGTCAAGCGACTTCAGGACCCTGCCGGTGAGCCTCACGCTGTCCCCGAAGGAGTAGCGCGCCGTTATGCTGCCGTACTCGACGTTCCTCTCGTGGTACCGCAGCCTCCGCAGGCCCATGAGCTCTGCCTTGAGGGCGTAGAACTGCCGGGCGATACCGAACCTGTCCGCCACCGAGCCGACGAGGCAATCGACGATCTCGCTGTCGATATCGTCACTCACATGCCTCAGCAGATCCGGCCTCGGCGCCCGGCGCAGCTCGTCGTCCACCTTCTTGTTGGCGAGAATCGAATTGATCTCGGCCTCGGCCACATCGACATGCCTGTTGAGCAGGGCATTGAAGGCCAGGGCCGCCCCGTCCCTCACTGGCTTGCTCGTGCTGTTCAGGAGGCTCAGAATCTCCGAGAAGGACCTCGTGCCGCGCCCACCCTCTTCCAGAGGGACCCGGGCTTCTTCCCGGGCAAGGAACCCAGACGTCATCCGCACCCAGTTCGCGTGAGACGTGGCTGCCTTAAGGTTCATCAGGCGCTCCTCGGGCTCGGTGAGAAGGAATCTCGACCTCGCAAAGGTTCGTTCCAGGTAGTGGCGATATTTCTTCAGGCGCGGGTCCGCGAGGAATGCTTTCTGTCTCGGCCGGGGGGTCTTGCTCAGTCTGAGGGCAAAGAACTGAATGTCGTTGTGGAGATTCCGGCTGAACTCCTCGACCCGGTTGATCTTTGCCTTCAGTGCTGGGTCATTCTGGTCCTGCTGCGTCCTGAGCCAGAAATAGTACCCCTCGTCCCCGTCGGTGCCCCAACGGGAGGCCCAGGCCTCGTAGTCATCAAGAGCCTCTTTAAGTGCCGATGCGTCCTGTGTGTAGTCGCGCCGGTCCTTCCACCTGGTGATAAAGGCCCGGGTGTGCTCCTCTACTTCCCTCCGTCCCTGGTCGATAGCCGGATCGTCGTCACCCGCAAAAAGCGCCGAGAGATCCCATACAGTTCTGGTCATGGCTACCCCTTTCGAATCGCTCTGGATTGCCCCTCGTGCGTGTAATTCTACCACAGCGTGATCCCGATGACCATTTTTTTGACATGGGGAGGCTTCATCTTTTATACTTAGCAGTTACGCAATATCCTGCCATCGCACTGCGTCCCCGCGGGGATGCAGGCCACGATTATCTGGGATTGCACCACTATATGACAACGAGGTGAACAGCATGTCCGGAGAAACCGCACACAATCCTTTGGATTCCAGCATATCAGACAGCGCCCCGGCGCAGGAGGAGAGTTTCGCCCAATTGCTCGAACAGAGCAAGGACCACTCGAAGAGGCTCAGCCCCGGCGAAAAGATCACCGCCCAGGTGATCAGCGTTTCAGGCGACACGGTGTTCATCGATCTCGGCGGCAAGACCGAGGGTATCATCGCCCTGTCCGAGATCCTGGATGATAAAGGCGTTCCCGCGGTCTCACCCGGCGACAGCATCGAGGCCTTTTTCGTCACCGTCGAGGACGGCATCCGGCGGTTTACCACACTGATACACGGATATCCCGCCGTGCGGCTGAGTGCCATCAGGAACGCCTTTGAGGGCGGGGTACCGGTCCAGGGAGAAGTGAGGCGTGAGGTCAAGGGCGGTTTCGAAGTCTCCGCGGGGGGTGTGAGGTGCTTCTGCCCCTTCTCCCAAATCGACATGAAGGGCGGCCGTGAGGGAGGGGTGTACCTCGGGCAGACCTTCCCCTTCAAGGTCCTGAAATTCGAGGAGGAGGGCCGCAACATCATCCTGTCACGGCGGGTACTGCTGGAGCAGGAGAAGAGGGCACAGATCGAGAAACTGAAGGAGACGCTGACAGTCGGTATGGAAGTGACCGCACCCGTGTCGTCGGTCCAGAGCTTCGGCGTCTTCGTCGACCTCGGCGGCACTGACGCCCTCATTCCCGCCAGCGAGATGTCATGGGGCCGGGTCGAGAACCCCCAGGAACACTTCTCCGTCGGCCAGCAGGTGACCGCGAAGGCGATCTCTCTCGACTGGGCGAGCAACCGCCTCACCCTGAGCCTGAAAGCATTGCTGCCCGATCCCTGGTCCGGCGCGGCAGAGAGATATCCCGTCGACAGCGTGGTGAAGGGAACAATCGTGCGCCTGGCCCCCTTTGGCGCCTTCGTCAGCCTCGAGCCCGGCATTGACGGAATGGTGCACATCTCGAACCTCGGGGCCGGCAGGAGGATCAACCATCCCAAGGAGGTCGTCGAGGTCGGCCAGGAAGTCGAGGCCTACGTGCTCGCCGTGGACGGCCAGAACAGGAAAATATCCCTCTCGCTGCAGCCGAAAGCGAAGCCCAAGAAGCTGGACCTGCCCGCCGAGGGTGCGGTGGTGAACGGCGCCGTCGAGCGTGTCATGCCCTTCGGGGTCTTCCTGAAGATGACCAGCGGCGTGACGGGTCTGATTCCCAACTCCGAGATGGGAACCGCCCGCGGCACCGACCACAGCCGCATGTTCCCCGTGGGGACCCCGATCCAGGCAGTCGTCCTCGAGGTGGACCATGAACAGGGTCGAGTGAGCCTCAGCAGACGCGGAGTCGTTGAGAGAGAGGAACAGGACGAGTTCGACCGCTACCGGGACAAGGTGAGCACCGAAACCAAATCACAGCCTCTCGGCATCCTTGGAGAGAAACTGAAGGCCAAACTGGACGAGAGGCAGCTGGGTGGCTAGAACTGCGCCGCTCTAATCGTTCGCTCCAACTGTCTTGCCGTCGATCACAAAATGGCCGGGTGCAACCGTCGTGTCGGCGAGCACCGTGATCGTCGCCTCAAACTGTTTTTCGAGCAGCAGGAGTTCCGACCTCTTGACGTTCATGAAGTAATTGGCGCTCTCGACAGGCAGACGGCACTCAAAGACCCTCGCCTCACTTGTGGCCAGCTTGCCGTGAATGGCTCTCAGCGCTGCGAGGGCGAGGCTCTCATCGGACTGAAGCGTTCCCTCCCCCCCGCAGAGCGGGCATTTCTTGTTCATCGACTCGAAGTAGGCCGGCCTGAGCCGCTCCCTCGTCATCTCGACCATGCCGAATCGCGATATGCCGCTGATGTCCGCGTGGGCCTTGTCGGAGCTTAGGGCTGTCCTGAGCCTGTTCTCGACCTCCCGCCTGTGTTTCTGCGAGGCCATGTCGATGAAGTCGATCACGATCAGTCCACCGATGTCCCTCAGCCTCAGCTGCCGGGCAATCTCATCGGCCGCCTCGAGGTTGGTGGCGAGGGCAGTGGACTCCACGTTCTGCTCTTTCCTGCTCCTGCCCGAGTTCACGTCAATGGCGGTGAGGGCCTCGGTCCTGTCAAAGACGAGGTAGCCCTTTGAGGGGAGGTACACGTACCGGTCATTGATCTTCGCAATCTGTTCCTCGATGTTGTGGAGAGAGAAGACGGGCCGTTTGTCTTTGAAGAGAGTGACGTTGATCTTGCGTTTGGGTTGGGTCTTTCTGAGGAAGTCCTTGGTGCCCCGGTACGCCTCGTCGTCGTCGATGAGGACCTCCGAGACATCAGAGGTGAGGTAGTCCCGCACGGTCCTCACCGCGATGTCCTGCTCCTTGTAGATCAGCGCAGGCGCCTTCTCCTTCTTGGATTTCGCCTGGATGCTGCTCCAGAGTTTCGTCAGGTAGGTCAGGTCCTGCGAGAGTTCCTCCGTCGACTTATCGCCGCAGGCGGTCCTGAGTATAAAGCCCATCTTCTTCGGCACTTTGAGGGAGGAAAAAAGCTCCTTGAGCCGGTCACGGTCCTCCCGGTCCTCGATCTTCCGCGAGATGCCGATCCTGTCCTGGCCCGGCATCATGACAATATATCGCCCCGGGAGCGACACATACGTCGTGAGGCTTGCCCCCTTGGTGTCACGCTCGTCCTTCTCCACCTGGACGATGAGTTCCTGGCCCTTGGCCAGGACCTCCTGAATCCGGGTCCGCTTGCTCCCGGCCTTGCCCTGGAAGTATTCGGGCTTGATCTCCCGGATTTGGAGGAAGCCGTGCTTTTTCTGGCCGAAGTCCACAAAAGCCGCCTGGATGCCCGGTTCAATCCTGCTGACGGTCCCCTTGTAAATGTTTCCTTTGAGGTGCTCCCTCCCGGAGACCTCGATGTAGAAGTCGACCAGCCTGCCATCTTCAACGATGGCGACCCTCTTCTCCTCAGGGTATCTTGCGTTGATCAGAATCTGTTTTTTCGTCATGGTTCTCCTGGTTGCGAGAAAGGTAGCCTGAGGCGGCAACCGCCTCGCCCTGTGTGCGGGCAAGAGCCTCGCTTAAAAGCAGCTCGGGATATTTTATCGTCGCTTCTATGACCTCTGCAAGAGGGTAGTCGATCTCCTGACCGTCGGGATAGACAATCCTCATGAATCTCCGCTTGAGCAGAAAGCAGCGTTTGACCTTCCCGTCCTGTCCGGTGAAGGGGATGATCACGTGCTCCCTGTCTTCGTCGAGGCCGTAGCGTCTGATGAGTTCCTGGATCGCTTCCATTGGTGCAGGATCTCTGCAGTGTGTCCGATGATCCCTTCTCGTGTGACCATATACCATAGCATGCGGAGGAAGGTCCACATCAAGGGTGCGGCATCGAAGACAGCGTAGAGCGAGCAGTGCGGAGCGTAAGACCGTCCCGAATGGAGAAGGATCAAGGTTGGGGTTGAGTATTGCACAGCGTCCCCGGGTGCAGGTAAAATGAAGATCGAGGTTCACGTTGAGTTTGAGAAAGTGAGCTGATTGGGCATCAACGCCCGGGAGTATAGACAAATGAACGGCCAGCCCCCGCGAATTGTCCACGTGATCGGTCACCGCAACCCTGACACGGACTCGATCTGCTCCGCCATCGCCTACGCCCATTTCAAGAACGTCACGGACAAGCAGTTTACTTTTGTGCCCGCCCGCGCCGGCAGGATCAACGAGGAAACGGGCTTTGTGCTCGGCACCTTCGGCGTGTCGGTCCCCAACGAACTTGAGAGCCTCGCCGCTGCAGTCTCCGACCTTGAGCTGAAACCGCCGGTGACGGTGAACTCCCGCGAGTCGGTCCAGTTCGTTGCGGGCCTCATGCGGGAACGGGACCTCAGGGCCGTTCCGGTAATCGACGAGATGGGCCGCGTGGCGGGGATCGTGGGGCTCAGGGACATCGCGTTCCATTACATGGACAGCGTCGGTTTCACCGACCTCTCCGAAAAGCCCGTGCACATCGACATCCTTGCCAAGACGCTCAACTGCAGGGTTCTCAGCAATAGCCGGAGGATCGGGACCTTGAGCGGAAGGGTCTTTGTCGGCACCATGCAGAGGGGTACGCTCCTCAATAGGGCACATCCCGGCGACATCGTCATCGTCGGGGACCACCGGGATATCCAGCTCGATCTCATCCATGCGGGGTGTTCGCTGGTCGTCGTCGATGGCATGCCCGTCGGTAACGACGTTGTGGCGGCGGCCGCCGAGAAAGGTGTGCTTCTGATCGCATCGCCTCACGACGCTTTTTCCACCTTTCAGCTCCTGACGATGTCGCTTCCGGTGACGGCCATCATGAGCAAAGCCCCGCCCACGGTGGGACTCTACACGCCGATCACCCAGCTGAGAAAGCGGATACTGGAGTCCGAATACCGCTCGGAGGTCGTGGTGGACAGCGACAACCGTCTGATCGGCTTCATCACGCGGTCGGACCTCCTCAGGCCCGTCCGAAAGAGGGTCATCCTCGTCGACCACAACGAGGTCTCCCAGGCCGTCGACGGGATAGACGAAGCCGAGATCCTGGAGATCATCGATCACCACCGGGTCGGGGATATCTCCACGGTAGCGCCTATTTACGTGTATAACGACCCTGTGGGCAGCACCTGCACGGTTGTCGCCCGTATCATGTTCCTCCACCAGGTCCGCATCCCCGCCGAGATCGCGGGCCTGCTCCTCTCGGGGATCCTTTCCGACACGCTGTTGCTGACCCTCTCGACCACAACCGACCGCGACAGGGAGGCGGCCGAACGGCTGGCCGGGATCGCGGGCCTGTCGATAAGGAAATTCGGCAAAGAACTTCTCCATGCCAGCATTAACACCGTCGGAAAGAGCGCCGCCGAGCTGATTGCGGCCGACTTCAAGGAGTTTCTGATCGGAGGGAAGAAACTCGGCGTCAGCCAGATGATGGTCCTCGATTGCGAAGAGGTGACCCTGAGGGAGGAAGAGTTCCTCGATGAGCTGGAGCGCCTGAGGAACGCCAACGGTTACGACCTGACGGTCCTTCTCGTGACGAACCCCCTGCGGACGAAACAAGAGCGCGTCCTCGTCAAGGGCGAGACCTGGATGGTCGAGAAGGCCTTCAACGTGCCGGTGAAGGACAACACCTGCACCCTGCCGTCGGTGCTCTCACGGAAGCGCGACTTCATACCCGCCATCGGCCAGGCCCTCAGCATGAGCGCCCAGCACGCCTGACAGAGAACTACCATAAGGCTAAAGTCAGATGTCGTCACTCCTGAGATCTTCAGCAGAGACAGGACGTTGAGAGAGCCTCTCGAACAAGGAGGGAGCTGATATGCGCAAGTTCTTCGACATGTTCCGAAGGAGCAGGCCCGCTGAGCGGGACGAGGAGAGACAGGGCCCCTTCCGGCGGAAGTACCGCCACTTCCAGAGCCTCCTGGCCGGCAACAACCGCGCCCTCGAGATCATCACCGACCTCGAGCAGCTCTGTTACGGGCCAAAACCCTTCTCCCGGGAAGAGATCGTCGACCAGGCGGAGCTTCTGCTCCTGCACGTGCGCGAGATATGCAAGGACCTGAATGCGCTGTCGAGGAATGGATATCCTCAGCTGCTCACCTCCGCAGAACGCATTGAGTCCGGCATCCTGGAGGAACTGACGAGAAAAAGGTCAGTCCAGAAGACGGGGCTCACCATGTCCCTGCAGTACCTGAACCGCGAACACGTCCCTGAAGTGGGAGGCAAGGCAGCGAACCTCGGGGAGATCGCCAACCGGGTCCATCTGCCGGTCCCGCCGGGATTTGCCATCACCGCCTATGCCTGCCACTCTTTCCTGCAGTTCGGCGGTCTCTACGAGGAGTGCGAGAGAATACTCGAGGCCCTCGACGTGAACGACACTGAGAGCCTCCTCGAACGGAGCCGCGACGTTCAGTCCCTCATCGTGCGGGCGCCGCTGCCGCCGGACCTGGAGTCAGCGATCCTGTCGGAGGTGGACTCCCTCACTAAGGAGTTTGGTCAGGGGATACGCCTCGCCGTCCGCAGCAGCGCCACGAGCGAGGACTCCGAAGCAAGCTTCGCAGGCCAGCACTCGTCAGTGCTGGGCGTGAACAGGGACAATGTCATTCAGGCGTACAAGGAAGTCGTCGCCAGCACCTTCAACCCGCGGGCGATCTACTACCGCCGCAGCAAGGGATACCCTGATGATCACGTCGTCATGAGCGTCCTGTGCCTGCGCATGATCCAGGCCAGGGCAAGCGGCGTGATGTACACGAGGGACCCGAACGACCACAGGCGGGACGTGATTATGATCAACGCCGTCTGGGGACTTGCCGGCGCCGTGGACGGCTCGGCTGCCACAGACTTCTACGAGGTGGACAAGACGAGCCGGCAGGCCCTTGCCATGAAAGTAGCCGACAAGCCGATGATGCTGACCATCGACGATCAGGGGGGGACCGTGCTGAACCCCGTGGACGAATCTCGTCGGGCACAGCCCTGTCTCGACCGGGAACAGCTTGCCACGCTGGTGAACTACGGCCTCAGCCTTGAGGAACACTACGGCGTGCCCCTTGACATCGAATGGGCGGTGAGACGCCAAGGCAGGGTCGTGCTGCTCCAGGCCCGGCCCCTGAACCTCGACCTCGCCCGGCCCCAGGCCGACACTGCGAAGCAGGCCCAGGACATCGAGACCCTTGTGAAAGAGCTTCCAGGTCACCCTGTGTTGCTTCAGGGCGGTGAGACGGCCTCCCGGGGCAAGGCCAGCGGGCTTTCCTATGTGCTTGCGTCAGACCACAACCTGCTGAACATCCCCGAGGGGGCTATTCTCATCACGCCCGAGACATCGCCACGCTACGTGGCAATCCTCGGACGCGTCCAGGCCATCGTCACCGATGTGGGCAGCGTCACAGGGCATATGGCCTCAGTGGCCAGGGAGTTTAACATTCCGACTCTTGTCGGGACCGGCAACGCCACCAGAACCATCCCGCACGGCGAGGAGATCACCGTAGACGCCACCAACCGGGTCATCTTTAAAGGACGCGTCGAGCGCATTCTTGAAAGGAAACGGGCCGTCAATCCCATGAAGGGCAGCCCGGTCTACAGGGCGGCCCATGGAGCACTCAAGAAGATCGCGGTGCTGAACCTCATCGACCCCACGAGCGACAGCTTCTCGCCCGAGGGCTGTCAGACCCTGCACGACATCATCCGGTTTGCCCATGAGGTGTCCATGCGCGAGATGTTCCGGATTACCGATGACATGGCCGTGGACGATCGTTCCGCTGTTTCGATCAACGCGCCCGTGCCGATGCAGATCATCGCCGTCGATCTCGGCGGAGGGCTCAGGGCCGGCCGTAATACCAGGGTTGCCCAGGTTGACGACGTCGTCTCCGTTCCTTTCCAGGCCCTGCTTCTCGGTATGACCCACCAGGGCGTGCAGTGGGCGGGGTCGGTCGGGGTGGACCTGAAGGGTTTTGCCTCGGTCCTTGCCGGGTCGATGTTAAGAAGCTCCGCGGAGGACAGCGGCCTGGGCGGCCCCACTTACGTCGTCATCTCCGACGAGTACCTGAACTTCAACTCCCGGCTCGGCTATCACTTTGCCGTCGTCGACGCCTACTGCGGCTCCAAGGTCAACGATAATTACATCACTTTCTCCTTCAAGGGCGGCGCCGCCGACATCGGGAGGAGGTCGCGGAGGGCATCGCTCATAGCCAAGATCCTCAAAGGGCTCGGGCTCAAGACCGAGATAAAGGGAGACATGGTCCGGGGAGAGATCAAGAAATACGACTGCGATCTGATACGGGAGAAACTGGACATCATCGGCCGCCTGCTCGGCGCCGTGCGGCTTCTCGACATGAAGCTCTCGGACGAGGGCCAGGTAGACTGGTACGTCGAGCAGTTCTTCAAGGAGAACTACTCCTTCCAGCGCCCCGCTGAGCAAGGGGTCACATGAGGACGGCCGGCTGGCAGCTTCCTGACGCGCGCTGTCGCACTACAGGCGACAGGTCATCAGGTAATCGTCCATGAGGAATCCGCAGCCGATCCCGGTGACCAGCCAGCCTGCGAGTTCCCCTACTGAACATTCACGATCTTGTAGCTGAAGGTGATCCTGGCCGATCCCTCAAGTGTTGCTTTCACTGAGCAGTACTTTTCCATTGAAAGATCTACTGCGCGTTTTACGGCCTCCTCTGAGAGGTCCTTGCCGGTCACGGTGAACTCGATCTCAATGTCGGTGAATTTCTTGGGATAGCCGTCCGCCATCCGGCCCTTCACCGTTGCCTCGATTCCCGCCACGTTCTGCCGCTTCTTTGCCAATATGGAAGCGATGTCCATGCCCGAGCAGCCTCCGAGGCCGACGAGCAGCAGCTCCATGGGCCGCATGCCGAGGTTCTGCCCTCCCACATCAAGTCCACCGTCGAGGACAATGGCGTGGCCCGTACCGGACTCCCCGATGTACTCGAGCCCGCCGGCCCACTTCACCTTTGCGGTCAGCATGATTGTGTCCTCCTCTACGGCAAACTCTAAATCCGAAATCCGAAATTCTAAACAAGAACCGCAAATGAGCGGCTCCTCACTTGAACCCTCACTCCAAACCAAGCGGACCGGCTCCTACGGCTGCTCATCACCCATCACTCTCCGCCATTTCCCGTCACCCGTCACGTGTCACGGGCTACAGGTTAGGGATAGGTTATCTGCAGCCGCTGTATGCCCGTTGCCCTTCCATTTTCGGCGTTGATCTCCACAACCACGCCGGACAGCATCGCCTTGCCCTCGGCAACATCGTACTTCCTCGGCATGAGCGTAAGAAAGCGCTCGATGATCTGGTCCTTCTCGATGCCGATCACCGAGGTAGCGGGGCCCGTCATCCCGGCATCGGTGATGTAGGCTGTCCCGCCGTCGAGTATAGTCTCGTCGGCGGTCTGGACGTGGGTGTGGGTACCGATGACAGCGCTCGCCAGGCCGTCCATGTAGTAGCCGAAGGCCCTCTTCTCCGAAGTAGCTTCTGCGTGAAAGTCAACGATGATGACGCCCGTTTCCTTCCTCAGCCGATCGATCTCTTCTCTGCCGGTCCTGAAGGGACAGTCGAGGGTGTTCATGAAGACCCTTCCGGAGATGTTCACCACCGCAACCCTCTCGCCCCCGGTCGCGGCGCAGACGATGCTGCCCGTCCCCGGGGTCCCCGTCGGGAAGTTGAGCGGCCTCAGAAGGCGGTTTTCCTTGGCGATGTAGGGGAGTACTTCCTTCTTGTCCCATACATGATTCCCTGTCGTGATCACGTGAATCCCGGAGCCGAAGAGCTCGACAGCCGTCTTCTCGGTGATGCCGAAGCCCGCTGCCGCATTTTCGCCATTGGCGATGACAAGCCCGATCTTGTATCTGCTGACCAGGTTCGGCAGAAGCGCCCTGACCGTCTGCCTGCCGATCTTGCCGACGATGTCGCCGATAAAAAGTACTTTCATACTGAAACAGACGTGTCCGGAACGGGACAGATTGAGGTCGGGGTCGAGAAAGACTGTGTCTCTGTAGAGAGCATCACTCACACAATCCGTCATTCCCCGGCTTCATCGGGGAATCCAGTCTTTTCACACCTTCTGGATTGTCCGGTCGAAGTGGACAATGACTGAGTTTTGCTTTGTGCTCAAACACTATTTCGCATAATCGACGTGGCGAGATTCCCTGATGACCGTCACCTTGATCTGGCCGGGATAGGTCATCTCCGATTCTATCTTCCTGGCAAGCTCCCGGGCCACCATGGAGCACATGTCATCCGCAAGGTTTTCCGGGTTCACAATGAGGCGAATCTCCCTGCCCGCTTGTATCGCGTAGCACTTGTCCACGCCCTCGAAGGCCATGGCCAACTCCTCGAGCTTCTGCAGTCTCTTGAGATAATTCTCGATGCTTTCTTTCCTCACGCCGGGCCGGGCCGCCGAGAGTGCATCGCTGGCGGTGACGAGCTCCGATTCGACGCAGAGGGGCTCCACATCGCCGTGGTGGCAGTGTATCGCATTGACGACTTTCTCGTTCTCGCCGTACTTCTTCGCGAGCATGGCCCCGATCTCCTGGTGAGAGCCTTCCACTTCGTGGTCCACGGCTTTGCCGACATCGTGCAGAAGACCGGCCCGCTTCGCCAGCTTGACATCGACGCCCAGCTCCCCGGCCATCATGCCCGCCAGGTATGCGACCTCCTTCGAGTGCTGGATCATGTTCTGACCGTAGGAGGTGCGGTACCTCAGTCTCCCTATGAGCTTGACGAGCTCGGGATGGATGCCGGAAAGTCCCAGGTCGAAGATGGCCTTCTCACCCTCTTCCCTGATCGTAGCGTCCACTTCCTTCCTGACTTTCTCGACGACCTCCTCGATACGGGCCGGATGGATCCTGCCGTCCGCCACCAGCCTTTCGAGCGACAGCCTCGCCACCTCCCTTCTCACAGGGTCGTGAGCCGAAAGCGTCACCGCCTCGGGAGTGTCATCGACAATGAGGTCGACCCCGGTGGCGGACTCGAAGGCCCGTATGTTGCGACCTTCCCTGCCGATGATTCTACCCTTCATCTCGTCGTTCGGCAGGTTGACCCCGCTGACCGTCGCGTCCACGACGTAGTCGCTGGCGTAGCGCTGGATGGCCGAGCTGATGATAGCCTTGGCCTTCTTTTCGGCATGCTCACGGGCCTCATCCTCGATCGTCTTCGAAAGCCGTGCTGCCTCAAACCTGGTCACTTCCTCGATCCGCCTGAAGAGCTCCTGCCTGGCCTCCTCCGACGTCGTTCCCGAGATCCGCTCCAGCACTGCCGTCTGGTCCCGTATGATCTGGGCGTGGTGATTCTCCTTCTCGGTGAGCGACCGCTCCCGCGTGTCGAACTCCCGTT